>VOFH01003829.1_pt1 | contig 43131 bp, 74 predicted proteins | sample 5384091 | NCBI WGS metagenome assembly VOFH01 (sample SAMN12384727, study PRJNA508395) | human gut metagenome | isolation source: healthy gut G | host: Homo sapiens
ATCAGTATTGCTTCGTTCAGTTACGTGTGCTCTCTTTCTCTCGCATCCTAAGCAGTCTGCATTCGCTGGCACGATGTTCGGCTGGCGGGCACTCAGATCCCGCAAAGCAGCAGACTCACTCGCAGGGACGCCAAACCCTCGCTCAAAGCCTTCGCCCTGACCTTCTCCGCCCTGCTCTGCACGAAGGCGTCGTAGTCTTTGGCTACCGCTTTCCTTCCTGGCCGCAGGTTCCATATCGTCATAGCCGCCGCATTGGATCTTCTCGATGGGAATCAAGTGGCTGGCCTTCCCGTACTTCATCCTCACTAGCCCATTTGCAGCGTTCAGCAAAAGGTACTTTAAGGGCTCCTTTTTGCCTATATCCCAATTTGTTTGCATCTTTTATCAAAAGCGCAGTTCAGCACAATAGAACGATTCTTGACACCCGCCTTGCTCAGCAGATCGTCGGGAAAAGACGTGATGAAAATGCCTATCGCCGAAGGGGCACTGCGTTAAGTCATCCCCATTGGCAAAATCCCTCGCGCCTTCGTGGCCGGTCAGCGCGAGGACGCTTCGAAGACGACCGACTTCCGTTTCGGCCAACCAGCTTGAACCAGCTCCTCGATCTCGAAAGGAGGGGTTCTCCTGATCGTCGAATATCAGGGCCTTCAGTTCCGCGTTCTCGCCCGCGAATCTCAGGCCGAGATACTCCTTCATGCCCGAAGTAATCCTGCAGGGGCGTAGGTGCTGGCCGATTTTTCATAGCGATGCGTGAAGAATGCCCGCCACAGATACTGCCCACCAACAGGCTTTCATCAGGCCCTGATGATCGACATCCTTCGGATTCATACGGGAAAATTGCGGCAGCGACCCACATAACGGACACCGATGGCAGCAGCCGCTCATCCGTGACCCCCTCCGTAATCAGCAGGCCGAGCATACTTTCTATCGCCTGCGCATTGTCCGCCCACGAGTCGACATTTGTCCTTGTCGAACTTCCACGCGCCGGCCTGGTTCGGAGAATAGCCCTGAACAAAAGAGACTCCGTGTTGAACAGCAGCTCGCTGACATTGGAATACCTCTGCAGTCCGGGGACTTCGGTTTTTCATCTTATCGATCTTCTCCGTCAGACTCATGCCGAGCTTGCTCTCCAGCTGCGCCGCGATGATGTCATACTGCGAAAGCGGCTTGCCGTTCGTGTTCATGTTAACGAACACGTCGAGCGACGTCCTCGCGCTGGTCGACGAGGCAGCGCCAGATAGGGCAGATTGTAGTTCGCGATGCGCTCGCGCAGTTTGTCTACGTGGACTTTACCGACTCCTTGGTTCGTAGTACTCATCAGCGGAAAAGAGTAGCCCTCCTTGTTCCCAAGCGCCTCCCTTATCCATTTGTCGTAATTGCAACTACCGAGGCTCTTCGTCGGGCAGGAGGGAGGCTGGCAGGGATCATCTTGCGCGCCAGGCATTCTTTCGGTTTGTCGCACCACAACGGGTATCGGCGGTTGCTTCTTTCGCCCAACGAGATTGCCGGATCACCTCAGCAGCCATCTGGGGTTCTTCCGAATCGAAATCCTCGACTACAACGAAGTAGGAGCCATCCTCGTAGTTGTCGTTCAGAACGCGCCATACCGCAGTCATCCTCTGCTGGCCGTCGAGCGCTGCTCCGTTATCCGCTCCCCTCAACGGGCGCCGTTTGCAAGGCGCGCGATTCGAACTTTCGGCTTGTCGCCCACTTCCAAAATAAGCGTCACGCCCAAGGGGCAGACTTCCTTTATTATCGCGTTCATCAAACTGCAGATCCGACTATGATCCCACGCCTCCCCTCTCTGAAGCGGAAGCGTGATTTCCCGGTTCTGCACCTTTCCCAACCATTTGTAAAGCTCCCTATCATTCGCCTCCGCACCGTACATAGCGTCCTCCGCCACTCTCGCTTGCAATACCGGAACCATTCTACTACAAAGCAGATCTATCTCTCGTTAATCATTAGACTATGGCGTATAGTAGAATGAAGCCCCTCAGCATAGTCCTTAGTCGAAACAACGTCGGCGCCGGGATCGCAAATGTTGGTTGCTAGGATGGCTCCGGCGGCTATCGGGAGTCGCAGGGAAAGACGGCAACGGATCGCTTCGGCTGCTGCGGGATCAGATCCCTTGGTATCGGCGCGCGGTTGTCTTCACGCTCAGAGGCTCAAGCGCGCCCGGGACGGGAAACCTGTCAAAGTCAGCACTCGAACCGGGACACCGCCTCCTGGCGAGCGAATTCCGTGCCGCGCCGGCAGCTCTGTCCCGACACATGGACGACGGCGCCAGCCTCATCCAGGCAGACTTCAGGGCGCAGCCCAACGGGCATTGCACGCACGTAAGCTGCTTGGTCGCGGCACCGCTCATCGTTCCTCCAGCCTCACGCGAACCTCGACGCGGCGTCGCGCAGGTCTCCCGGGCACCTTCAAACGCACCATCTCAGCGGGAACGGCGACCATTAACTTCCTGGACCACCGCCCTCGTCGCTCCGTCCCGAAGAATCGCTTCACGATAACCTTAGGGCCTTTAACCGCACGGGAAGGACGGAAAAGAGCGTCACGGAATCCTCCGCGCGGGCATCTCCACAACCCATCCCGCGCATCGAAATCCGTTGAGGGCACAACACATAACGGACGCCTCGGCCCCTTAAATACTCCTCAAAGCGACCTTTGCCAGTTACTACTCTCGGTCATCGGTTTTTGTTTTCTATTCATTTCTATATTTAGGAATTCTAACACAGCTTTTTGGCAAAGTCAAGGCAAAAATTTTGCTTTTGCGCTTGTCTATATACCCCATCCCCGGTATATTGACGTGTCAAAACAAAAGTGCCTTAATTGTCCAATTTTCGTCCAAATCGGGCAGATTTGTCTATGCAGGGCAGATCAATTTGCCTTAGAGCCACCCACTGAATCACAAAAGAACAGAAAAACCACACAAAATAGTTCAGAATGATCTGTATATCCCTTTCTAAATCATAAATTCTTTCGTTTTCATTCTCTTTGACGCAGGCATACCCTTGTAAAATTTATAAAAAGTGCCAGAATCGGCCTGCTTTTGACCCTTTTATGGCACTTTGCCCACTCTATGAGGAAACCCTGCCTATAACATGCGCCAGAATCCGTATTGATTCTGGCGCACTCTTCATTATGCATGTTCAATATCGGTGAACTCAGAAATTTCTCTGCTGATGGTGCAGGTCATCCACACTGGTGTGAATATCTTCATGGCCAGTAATTCGAGCAAAGGTTCTCAATTCGTCCGCACTGATATTTAGGAAATTGGCAACTCTGCGCCGCAGCATCTTTTTGAGGCGTTTACGCGGCTCCGGATCCTGGGTTGCTACGCCGACAGGACAGTTTCCGCTGCCGCAGATGCGATACTGCTGGCAGGCTGCCGAAATCAGTGCCGCAGATGCGATTGCCACTGCATCTGCACCCATAGCGATGGCTTTGGCAAAGTCTGCAGATACCCGCAGTCCTCCGGTGATCACAAGATCGATGTCACTTTGAACGGAGTCCAGGTACTTTCTTGCACGATGCAGTGCATAAACAGTCGGCACGCTGGTCGCTTCTCGCAGGAAAAACGGACTGGAGCCGGTAGCGCCGCCGCGTCCGTCAATCGTGATGAAATCAGGTTCTGCGAAACACAGAATTCCAGATCCTTTTCGATTTTACCCGCGGCGATTTTGATGCCGATCGGTCTGCCGTCTGAACGCTGACGAAGCTGGCTGACCAGATCTTTCAAATCTTCCTTCGAGTTGATGTTTGGAAATTTGGACGGGCTCTGCACATCCTTGCCCTGCTCCTTGCCGCGGATTGCCGCAATTTCGGCGTCACCTTGTCGCCTGGCAGATGTCCGCCCATGCCCGGCTTGGTGCCCTGTCCGATTTTGATCTCGATAGCGTCCGCTTCTTTCAGATTTTGGTCGTTGACGCTGTAGAGATTCGGTACGTATTCGAATATGTATTTGTATGCGGCTGCTTTTTTCCTCCGGCAGGATGCCGCCCTCGCCGCTGCACATTGCTGTCTTTGCCATAGAGCTGCCCTTTGACAGGGCCTCTTTCTTCTCTTTGGAAAGCGCACCGAAGGACATGTGGGATATGTAGATCGGGCTTTCCAATACCATCGGCTTCGCCGCCTTTTTGCCGATGATCGTCTGTATATTGACAGGCGCATCGTCGTCGAGAAGGCGGTGGGTTCAGCTGTGCGCCGAGAAGCAGGATCTCGTCCCAGTTCGGCATGGGCATCTGGGTACTCATAGCAGCATGAAGAGTTTCACCGGACACCGCTATATCGTGAATTTGATCCATGTAACGGCAGCTATCGTCGTGTCTTACAAAGGCCCCATCGTACGCCAGTTCACTTTCCGCTTTTTCCTCTGGTGCCGCTGCCGCTGGCTGTCCTCCGGTCACCGGATTGCCCTCATCGTCCTCGATCATTTCAAAATTGTCAACAGACGATCCACACATGAAACACGCGTCGATGTCGGCAATCTTCATGCCCTCTTTTTCTTCATCAAAGATGTACTTACACACTCTGCATTGATATTTTGCCATTATACGTCCTCCTCTTCATTTCTTTCTTAAGTTCCAGAGATTTTCTATATGATATAATGAACGCACAATCTTACAAGATTGCTCGCAAAGGAAGCGTTCATTGAATCGTGAAGTCCGATTCTATTTTCAAATGAATATTCATGATATAATGAACGCACAATTTTACAGGATTGCTCGCAAGGAAGCGTTCATTGAATCGTAATTCAGATTCTATTTTCAATGGTATATTTATGATACCACAGAAATGAATTCAAAACCATGAACGGTTGGTTATATATCTTTCTCAATGCTGGTAAAGCCTTTACCGCTGCCCCAGACCGTATCCACATGAAGTACAGTGACAAATGCCCCCGGGTCTGTCTGGGCCAGAAATTTTTTCAGCAGCATGCTTTCTCTCGGTGAGCAAAGCACTACCAGTTCCTTTTTTTTCTTTTCCTGTAAACTCGCCAACGGTTTTTCTGCTGGAAACACCACGATCCAGGCTCTTCATGACGAACTCGATGGTCTCTTCCGCCTTCGACGTGATGATATCCACCTGGACGATTTTCGTCTCAAACCGTACATGATAAAGTCCACCATCTTTGAAGCGATGAACTGGGTAACCAGGGCATAGAGCGCAATATTTCGACCGTAGATAAAAGCCGAAATGATGATAATACAGGCGTCCAAAGCGAGGAGAATTTTACTGATGTCCACCTGGGGCATGAATTTCTTCTTGATGATCTTGGCGATGGATTCCGTTCCACAGCAAAAGGCATAACCCCTCCAAAAGACGATTCCATTGCAGACGCCTGAAAAGACACCGCAGAAAATGGCAGCCAGAATCACATCCTTTTCTTCCAATAGTTTAAAATCAAAGAGTTCCAGCACAAACAGGATGGCCGGATACATGATTGTCACGACCAAAACCTTCTTCGCTTCTTTGATGCCGATGGTGGCGATGACGATAATTAGAATGACAAAAGCACCAGCATAATACATCAGAGAAAAATCAAAGTTGACATAGTACTGCATGATTCTCACGATACCCGTCAGGCCTCCGATGGTCAAACCGTTGGGAATCATTACGGCCGTAGTGGCAAAAGCGCCGATGGCGCAGGCTAAAATCAGAAAAAAAATAATCAATGATTCTCTGTTTCATGGTTTCTTTCATATCCTATCCTTTCAAACACAACATTTCCAAAAATGTCTACGATCTTTACACAAATGAGACTTTTTCTGAGATATAATTTTTTCGTAAGATGTCTCCAGTTCGCCTTTTGTTCTCACAAAGATGACTTCCGGCCGATGAACGCCGTCAGTATAGTGAAAATCGATACTCCATCCTTCAACCATCTGCAGAGGATCCTCCTTCAGAACCTGTTTTACCTTATCCTTAGACTTTCTCTCAACAGTCTTGGACAGTCCCCGTTCCTTCAAAGAAACCAGACTTATTTTTAAAGAGACGTTTATCAGAAGAAGGTATTTCTTCTTTCTTTGACTTCTACGACTGCATCTATTTTTGACTTTCCTTCTGGTTTTAAATCAAAAAACTTGAAATGATTCTTCCTGTTTAACCAATCTTTTATGGTGCTTTCAATGGCCAGACTGCCCAGGTCGCAGGCGATAAACTTTCTGTCCATGTTACCTGCAGCCGCTGGCAGCGTCCCGCTGCCACAGAAAAAAGTCGGCGCAGATATCCCCTTCACACGAGTACAGCTTTCGATCATCCGTGAAAGAAGCTGTTCCGGTTTCTGGGTGGCATAACCGGTTCGCTCTGCCGAAGTCCGTCCTACCATGTCTATGTTCCACACATCTTTCATATTCACCATGGTATACCAGCCTGCCTCATCTTTTGTATTCTTTGACGCCTTTGAAGCGGTAAGGTTTAAACTGTCTGTTGTAAGACTTCTCCTGCAGAGGATAGAATCGGTACTTGGCGCCTTTAGCGTACACCAGGATGGTGTCGTGCTTCCTTGCAAAATGTTTCTTGCTGGTTCCGCCTGATTTATAAGTCCAGATGATCTCATTGACAAAATTCTTTTCTCCAAAGACCTCGTCCATGATCACTTTGGCGTAATGAACCACATGCCAGTCCAGATGCAGCCAATCAGACCGTCATCAGCCAGCAAATCTTTCATCAGATAGAGTCTCACCGCCAGCATCTTCAGATATTCAGAAAGCCCTTTCTCCCATTTATCCCCGTATGCCAGATGCTTGATATTGGTATCTCCTGCTTTGACCACCGCATCGTAGTTAGATTTAGAAAAAAGGGGGATCGATATAAATCATCTGTATTTTACCCGCCATCTGCCGTTCATCGAGCAAAGTTTTCATAAAGGCTTTGTTGTCGCCGTGACAGAAAATTCTCCCGCATGCCAGCAGCCTCAGCGCCGACTTCTTCCGTGAGAATCAGCGGTTTTCCTATTACGTTTTTGTACTGTCTTTGACTTTCCCCTACGATCTTTGTAAATTCTCTTATCAGACTCATTTGCTTTTACCTCTGTTTCCGCCCAGCAGATAACCTATCTAAGTCTTCTCTGCCAGCTTTTTTCAGGGCTTTGATCACAGTGTCTCTATTTTCCCGCTTGTTATAGTGGATCAGCGCCCTCTGCATCTTTTTCTCTTCCATGTCCTTGGCAACATACACCGGCTTCATGGAAAAAGGGTCTTTTTCAGTATAATACATACAGGTTGCCAAAGTGGCCGGCGTCGGGTAGAAATCCTGCACTTGATCCGGCACAAAGCCATATTCTTTTAAAAACAGCGCCAACTCTACAGCATCAGAAAGGGTGCTGCCAGGATGAGAACTGATCAAATAGGGGAATCAAGTATTGCTTCATTCCCAGTTTCTCATTGACTTTCCTGTATTCCTCAGCAAAGTCGATGAATACCTGTTTCTCGGCTTGCGCATATAATAGAGTACTCGGTCAGAAATATGCTCCGGCGCCACTTTCAGGGTGCCGCTGACATGGTGCTGACATAGCTCTCTCAAAAAGTCTTGTCTCTGTCAGCCATGACATAGTCGTAGCGAATACCCGATCGGATAAATACTTTCTTGATTTTATCCAGGGATCTGACAGCCCGCAGCACTTCCAAATAGTCGCTGTGATCCACCTCCATGTTTTTGCATGGATGAGGGTAGAGGCAGTCCTTGTTCTTGCAGACACCGCTTTTTAACTGTTTCTTGCAGGCCGGTTCTCTGAAATTAGCTGTTGGACCGCCGATATCGTGAATATAACCTTTAAAATCCTTTTTTGCAGTCAGTTTCTCTGCTTCTCTGACGATGGACTCCTTGCTGCGGCTTCTCACCTGCCTGCCCTGATGATAGGTCAGCGCGCAAAAAACTGCAGCCGCCGAAACAGCCTCGACTGGACACGATGCTGAATTTAATTTCTCTAAATGCCGGTATGCCGCCTTCTTCTTCATACATAGGATGATACTCATCTTCAAAGGGAAGTTCGTAGATGTCATCCAGTTCCGTACTGTCCAGTGGCGGCTGCGGCTGATTCTGGATTACATATATCGTGTCCGTATATTTTTCCACCAGCCGCTTACCGTTAATATAGTCATTGCTTCTGTACTGCAGGGCAAAACTTTGACAGTAAGTCTCTTTGGAATCTACAATCTGCTGAAAATCGGGCAGACGCAGCGTATCCTCGTCCATATCGGGGCGGCTGCTTTTATAGCAAGTTCCTCTGATCCAGCAGATATCGCCGACGTCGATGCCTGACTCCAAAGCTTCTGCAATCTCCACAATCGTCCGCTCACCCATACCGTAAATCAAAAGATCCGCCTTGGCATCCAATAAGATGGATCGTCTCACTTTGTCGCTCCAGTAATCGTAGTGACCAAGCCGCCGCAGGCTGGCCTCAATGCCGCCGATTATGATTGGCACCTCTTTGTAAGCTTCTCTCGCTCTGTTGCTGTATACGATGACAGCACGGTCAGGTCTGCGCCCGCTTTTCCGCCGGGCGCATAATCGTCTGCTTTCCGTCTGCGTTTAAAGACAGAGTAATTGTTGACCATGGAGTCTACTGTCCCACTGTTAATCAAAAACCCCAGTCGGGGTTTTCCAAAGCGCTTAAAGTCCTCCGCAGATTTAAAATCGGGCTGGGCCAAAACAGCTACCCGGTATCCCCTACTCTCCAGGAGCCTGCCGATGATTGCTGTGCCAAAGGAATGGTGATCCACATAACCGTCCCCTGTAACAAGGACGAAGTCCACCTGTTCCCATCCTCTCTCCGCCATATCTTCTCTTGTAACTGGTAAAAACATAGTGATCCTTTCCAAACAAACAAAGGGGCAGGCTTTGCCTGACCCTTGATTTTAAGGTTAATTCATTGTAACATAAACGAAATTCAATTGTTTCTTCTGAATCAGCCCGCTGACTTTCTGAGCGTCTTCACTGGATGCAATTTTCAGCTCCCCGCTCTTCAGACTTTGGCAGAGCGCATCATAACTCTCCTGCTCAAAAGCTTCAAATCGTGAAGTTTTTAAGGCAAGGCCCACTGCATCCTCAGCAATGCCTAATACTAGATTCTTGCCACCAATAAATACTCCATTGTAAAATGCTGCAAGTTCCGCCTGCACAGCAATCCCCGCATTCTTTCACTGTCGAAGTAAGAACATTTTTAGACGTGGCATTCCGATCATAGCCGCATCCGATGACCTTTGCTCCAGCAATATCTGCCTCTGCTTTGACGGAATCAAAGACTTCATTTCCACAGGCGAATATCACCTCGGTTCCTTCTTCGTACCAGGTTTCCGCTTTCTTCTGAATCTTCGCAGCCGTATCGCCATCCTTCTTGTAGCTGTAGTTGACATCTACAGTAACGCCGATATCTTCCGCAGCATCATTGCAGCCTTGGATAAACCCATAACCATAGTTTTTCATCGATGCGGCGGCGCCGTCACCGATAAAGCCTAGAGTTCTGTAGCCATCTTCTACGGCTGCATAACCAGCCAGATAACCCAGCTCATTTTCTGCAAACTTTACGCCAATCGCGTTGGTTCCCGTCTTTTGGTTTCCTTTATCATCTGTCGGATATCCATCGATCAGGAGAAAGGTCTTGTCCCCATATTTCTCCTGGGCAGTGTAGATTACAGGTTCAAATTCCTGGCCGCAGCAGGCGATCACTGACGCGCCGCTTTGAATGGCCTGATCAATCTGTTCTAGTCTGGCATCCGTTGAATCTTCACGAGGTTCATAATATTTATAGGTGAGACCGTTCTCCTCAGCATATTCTCGCAATCCCTCCCAGGTACTCTGATTATACGCTCCGTCATCGATGGAACTGGACTGAGACGTTGTTATCATGGCAATTTCATAGGTACTGGTATTTTTCTCTTCTTTGCTGCAAGAAAAGAAGGTGACTACCAGTACAAACACATTACTAGTACGAATAGTTTCTTCATTTGCATTCCCTCCAAATTTAGCGTTTTAATTCTTCCCATTAACATTATAGTCTAAGACGCATTTATTTAAAAGGATTTTTTTTCTCTGGAGGATTTCTATGAAATTCTCGGTAATCCTGGCTGTCAATCCCCAGATAATTCTGCCGTCGATGTCATAGATTGGAATCTGCCAATCTCCGACCCGCCACTGATAGTCCCTGCCGATGCCGACTTTCTCATAGGGAAAGTTTTCATCGATGTCTGTAAAGATGTTTTCGCTGTGGACCTCCGGCGGGTTCTCTACAAACTGCTCCAAAGGCACCAAAAAATCTCGTCAACCTCTTCGTGAGCCAAATTTGCCTGTTGATACACCTCGTAAGGAATAATCCCCATATAAGTGAATAGGGTATAGTTCGCATAACCGTAAAGAGTATCCCCTTGGCCGATCACCTCAATACGCTCTATTGGCACGCCGATTTCTTCAAAGGTCTCTCGTAGCGCTGTATCTCTCGGATTCTCGCCCTTTCCACATGTCCGCCTGGAAAGCAGACCTCTCCTGGTTGGGACTGCATGTTCTTCGCTCTCACCTCAAATAATAGGTGCACCTGTCCGTCTTTCTCGACAAAAGGAACCAGAACAGAGAAAAACCTGTGTTTGCCGATGGGTCTTGCATCCCAATCCCTGTAGATGGCTCTGAATGTTATCTAGTGTAAAACTCATATGCTTGTCTATAATCCCCCTTTATATAAATTAACATTATAAAAAACGTGGCCATACGTCCTTCTGACCATATTTCCTGAAGATTCCTGTTTCCACATGTCTCCCACAAGGGGCGACGATTCGCAAGGTCCGTTTTTTGCCGTTTCGCTCCAGCTTTAGCTGGCCTGGCGAAACGGACAGCGAAAGGCGCGTTAGCGACTGGAGGAGTGAGCAAAGCGAACGATGAAACATACGGAGATTCCTCCTTCGGACGATATTTCCTAGGAATTAAAAAATAAGGGGCGGTAATCCGCCCCTATCCCTGTCAAGATAAATTAGTTAAGTACTTCATATTCTGAAATCCACACCAATCATTTCTTCTTTTTCTGCGCTGAGGCTTACTACGAAGTCCATTCCATAATTCTTTGAAATGACTTTTCAGTCTGCCAAGGAATTCAGGAATATCTCCTAATGAAAAATCTGCATGCTTGAGAATACTATCGATGTAAACAGTCTCGATATCGTGATCGGAACTGATAATTCCATAAATAAAGCCGATATATTCATCACTGTTTGTGACGTGCTCGTATTCTTCCATGCAGACTACTCTGATCTTATATTTCAAATCGTACATCAATCTTGAATTCTTATTGATAAAGATAAGGCTTCCATTGCTCGTCTCCACCTGCTCGTTTGCAAGATCGATCATTTGTTTTGTTTTTCCTGTTCCTTTATGTCCCACCAATAATTTAACCATGATTATTGTCCTCCCGTTCTTTTGTATTATTGTTATTATACACTAACCCTGAATCACATTCAATGTTTTTTAGATAAAATACAAATGGAAAAAATATGCAGAGAAAAGCCGTAAAAACTGCCTTCTCTGCAAAAAACATCCTAATGTGTATGGATTAAACGATACCGACATATGGCGCGATAGAAATGATGACTGCCGCAACCACTAGAATTGGTACCAAAATCTTCGCCCACTGCTTGATAAATACATTGTACGGTACGCCCGACATCTCACAGATACCCATGTTGGTGGATTCCGGATAATGTCCGCAGACGAAGTTGATACCGCAGGTGAATACAGACAATAACACTGTCTGACCGCCCAGGGAACCAGCGCTGGAAGATGCGAACAGCGTAAATGCCAGTACGCCGAAAATCGGCATGGTGATTCCGGCAACGCCGCTTGTGGACTGCAGGAAGATACCGATGAGCAGGTATACAAGGATACCAGCAACGACAAAGCCCAAAGCGGTACGCTGCTGAGAATGTTCTGGATCCAGTAGATAAACGTAATGCTCATACCTTCTTCACTGGAACCCATGAAGATAGAGATTCCTCTGGAAGCAGCCAGTACCAATACTACGCCTACCAGGTCTCTTGCACCTTCTGCAAAGACAGATACGAATTGTTTTTCTCCCATTCTGTTGATCACAGCTACGACGATAGCGCCGATCAGCCATACAGTTGAAAATTCGTTAAAATACCAATCTCCGAACGGCATAAATTTGTCGGTTCCTACGAAGTTTCCGAGGAGCTGCCGCTGATGGCGTTCTGCAGGCCATTGACGATGTCATAAGCTGTGCCGTCTCCCACAGGAATGGAGCCCCAAAGGGATATAACCGATGATGCAGATCAGGATCATGATGATAAATACAGCCAGAGAGGCCTTGCGGCGTCCAGTCAGTTCTGTGTTTCCCGACTCTGTCTCTGCCAGAGCAGTATGCGTGTCCAGTCCCGCCACACAGGAGAGATCTGGATTCTTCTTTACTTTGTTGGCGTATTTGATGACAGAGAAAATACCCATCGCCAGCATGACGACAAAGAGCAGCAGTCTCAGAGTAATCCGGAGCCAAGGGACAGCTCGTCGTTGCCGATGGCTGCAACGGCTGCACCGATAGAATAAGGGTTGACCACACTGGCCATGTTGCCGACGGTGGCGCCGATCAAAATAACCATCATACCGGTGACAACATCATAACCGGCTGATACAAAGAGTGGAATAATGACGATTGCATAAGCAGGAAGTTCTTCCCATGCTCCATAAACAGTACCCATCAAAGCGAACACGAACATCAGAATGGTGATGAGGGTGTTTCCTTTGAAACGTTTTACCAATCCGCCGATACCCGCATCAAAGGGCACCTGTGCTGTTGAGCACAGCAAGAAAGCCTCAGAAATCAGAATCGTAATGGCGATATCTGCAGCAGAGATGAATCCTTCAATTGGGGCTAAGAAAAGTCCCACAATCCTACTGGATTTGTCCCCGCATTTTGTATAATGTTACCATCAGCATCGAAAGCTGCGTTGAAATGGATGATGTTTTCGCCAGCGTCATTGGTGGTAACCACAGACGTCGGTACAAACCAGGTCAAAACAGCGACAATCGCCAGGAATATCATTACGATTGTCAAAGCTGAAGGCATTTTAAATGTCTTTTTCATGATAGTTTCTCCTAATAAATATATTTTTCTTTTGTATGTTTTCTTATTTAGCCAGCTGGTAGATCGCCTCAAGGCAGATTTTCAGCCAGATTTCCAGGTTAGAAAGTTCCAGGCATTCATTGGCCTGATGCATGGTATCCTCCTGATCTGGAAGCAGGCAGCCGAAAGCGACACAGTTATTCATGGTTCTGGAATAGGTCGCGCCGCCTGATGACATCGGCTGGCTTTCTGTATCTCCAGTAACCTTTCTGTAAAGCTTCCATCAGCGTCGTCACCAGCTCAGAGTCCTTCGGTACGTAAAGGGAATTTTCCTTCGATGCGACTTCGTAGTGGTAGCCGCTGTTTTTCAGAGCAGCCTGTACCTTTTCCTCGATTTCTTCTATCGGTAAGCTGACAGGAACTCTACTGTCACAGTAGAGGTTCAGCTTTCCATCTTTGACAAAGATTCTTCCGATGTTCAACGTCAAAGCGCCGGAATCTTCATCAGAAACTGCGATGCCCATTTTTTCACCGTACAGAGAAGTTCCAAAATAATCGTTATAAAATGTAATAATTTCTTTGAGTTCACCCTCAACAGGCAGCTTAGACAGCAGCTGCATCATATAGCTGACAGCATTCTTACCTTTCTGCAGATTCATTGCATGAGCGCTGATCCCCTTCGTATGCAGGATCAGTTTGCCATCCGCAGCTTCATAAGCATAGATAGAAGGGTCTTCACTTTCAGAGATGGCTTTTTTCAACGCTTCTTCCATTTGCAGGGGCAGTGAAACCTTGGCAGAAGAAGGTACAGAGTTAAAGGCGCCGCCGCCTTCTATTTCGATATCTTCTTTGATCGGTCTTGTCAGTATGTACTGCAGCATCCCCATTTCCGCGTAGGTTACTGGAAACTCTGCGTCTGGTGAAAAGGCCAGGGTCGGAAGTTCCGGTTTTACTTCCTTCAGGTAATACTCCATACATTTCCAATCGGTTTCCCTCGTTGGTTCCGAGAATGATACGGATTCTCTTGCTCAAAGGCACATTTAAGTCCTTGAGTATCTTCATCGCATAAAGACAAGTCAACACAGGTCCTTTGTCATCCAGAGTTCCTCTGCCCCAAATTTTTCCGTCCTTGATGAGGCCTCCCCACGGATCACTTTCCCAGCCGTCTCCAGCAGGAACAACGTCAACATGTCCTAAAATGCCGATGAGTTCTTCCCTTCGCCATATTCGATGTGACCGACATAGTTATCGAAATTCTCGGTCTTAAAGCCCATCGCTTCACCCATTTTCAGAGCTTCCTGCAGGGCCTTTGCCGGACCTTCTCCAAAAGGCATTCCCGGCTTTGGTTCTCCTTCGACACTGTTAATTCTGCAGAGAACAGAAATATCACGAGCCAAAGGTTCCATGGAATCTTTAATTGCTTTTGTAAAATCCATAAAAATCCTTCCTTTTAATTTGTATAATCTAAAATTAAGACACAGAATATTTTATTTTTATTTCACCAATAATGCAAGTGAATTCGTTTAGAAATCCTTGGAAATTCAATATTTCAACTTTTACAACAAAAAAATTGGTCAAATTTGTTCATTATCATAATTGAAAGTTTTTCGCAATTTATAAAATGCAGACAAAGTATAACTATGAGAGCCGTGGCTGCACAGACAAGATTGTCATTCTCTCTGAAAGAACTGTTTGGGAACAGCGGACACAAAAAAGAACGGCGATATTGCCGTTCTTTTTGTGTCGTTATGGTCGTGCGTTAAAATCCATTGCAACCTGTGCGTAGAGCATGGCTCCTTTGATGAGAGCGCTTTCGTCTACGCAGAATTTGCCGGAGTGCTGCGGCCAGACAGCCCCGCAAGCCTCGTTTCCTACCCCGAGAAGCGCAACGGCTCCCGGAACCTGCTGCATAAAGAAGGCAAAATCTTCTCCTCCCATGGTTGCCTCTGCTGATACCGGGGCCTCTTCTCCCATAATTGTCTTTGCTGCTTCACATGCAATTGACGACATCATTTCGTCGTTTATCGTCGGCGGAACTAATCTGATATTCTCCACCTCTGCCTCTGCGCGGAATACCTTGGCAGTATCCTTCGCAATACTTTCAATTCTCTCTGGGAGCAGTTCCCAAGTCTCGTTGCTGAAGCAGCGAGAAGTGCCTTCTAAAACCGCATTTTCTGCTACTACGTTCCAGCGAGTGCCGACATCCATCCGTCCACGGTTACGACTGCAGAATCTACCGGCGCAATTTCACGGCTGACAATCGTCTGCAGGTTATTGACGATGGCAGAAGATACCACTGCCGCGTCAATGCACTGGTGAGGAGCTGCGCCGTGGCCGCCCTTTCCCGTGACATGAATCGTAAACTGATCGGCTGATGCCATTCTCGGTCCAGGTTCGCAGCTGATATGTCCTGCAGGAACGTCGGACCCACGTGGATGCCAAAGCAGCCGTCAACACCTTCTAAAGCCCCGTTCTCTATCATAGATTTTGCGCCTTTGGCGACCTCTTCAGCCGGCTGAAATGCCAGCTTTACGGTTCCGCACAGTTCTGATTTCATATCGTTTAGAATATGTGCTGCGGTCAGCATCATGGACGTATGACAGTCATGGCCGCAGGCATGCATGACTCCTTCGTTTTTTTGCTGGCAAAAGAATGCCCCGTATCCTCTTGTACCGTCAGGGCGTCCATATCTCCGCGAATCAAAATAGTCTTTCCCGGCTTTGCGCCCTTTATGGTGGCGAGAACTCCCGTTTCAGACCGCAGGCTTTCCACGGCACGCCGATTTTGTCCAGTTCCTCTTTTACCACTTTGCTGGTGTTAAATTCAAACTCGCTGATTTCAGGGTTCTCATGAAAATAACGGCGTTTTTCGATTTGATAGTCGCTGTATTTGGCAGCTGTTTCTAAAATATTCATTTTATCACCCTAATTTCGTTGTTATTTTAAATGCATAAGAGAACCACATCAGATGTGATTCTCTTAAATGTATAGAACTATTATAGCATTTCTGCGAAGAGTCCTGCAACAAAAACAGATGTAATCGTTACAGTCACGAATCCGCCCACTACCATGGATGGGAACATCTTGCTCAGCAGGTAAGCTCTCTTCCTCGTTAGCGCCCAAAGCATTACAGGTGGATTCGGTGATGATGGCATCACAAGGGAATCCGTATAAAGCAGTCAGACCGTTGGCAAAAGCCAGAGGGAATGACATTCTCAATATTTTTGAGATGATGAATGCTGCGATGGCCATACCGACGACGCCGATGACGATCAGAATAACCATTGGTCCGATGATGCTCTTCAGCATTGCCGGCGTACAGTCTTTCAGCCCGTCAAAGACATACATCATCAGAGCGAACATGGTGATTTGGAAAGAGTTAGCCCTATTTAACAGATTTGTGTCCAGGAATCCTAATCTCGTGAAGATGACACCCAGTACCAGTGCCCAGATAGCGCCATTGATGCCAGTCCAGCCGCCCATCATAAATGCAAACCAGGCGACGATCCCCAGCTTTAACAGCATGAGAACCGGCGTGTTCCACTTGTCAGGAACCTTTGGAATCAACTTTTTGACATCGTCGTCGTTTCCAATGGCAGTCATGCCTACGTTGGCCATTTCTTTTCTATCTCTCTCTGTCAAAACCACTTCACCGCTGCGCAGCCGCTTTAAGAGGCGTCTTCCTTCTTTTTGAAGGCAGACGGCTGTCAGAGGGTAGCCGGCAAAACCCTGGATGCAGTACATAGCGATAGCAAATACTGCTGCAACCGGAAGACCTGCAGCCTTTGCCGCATCCTGCATAACTGTTGCCGCCACGATACCGCCGGTCAGAGGCGGCAGGCCTGCGATGACGTAAGCCTTGTCGATAAGTAGTGGACCTATGAAATATCCCAGTCCGATCATCCCCGCAAGTCCGGTCAGGCAGACCACGATGGTCTTCCACTGTTCCATCAGCTGTTTTAAGCTGATCACGGTACCCATATGGGTGATGAGCAGAAAAAATACCTGTAGTTCCTGCGAAACCAACATATTGGAATCTCCGATGACCTCCTTTGGCAGGATGGTCCAATATCCAATCAATAATACCTCTGCGGTAACGAAAACCGAGGGAATCCATGCTTTCGTCAAGGTCGACACGATTTCGCCGATGACATAAACTGCCGCACAGATTACAAATGCTAGTACGAAATTATACATTCTTTCTTACTTCCTTTCTTAAATTATATATAGAATTATTCCAAAGTCCAGGCCTGCTCTCTGGCCGGCACCGAGCTTTAAACATATTTAACCCTGCAGGAATTTCAGCGCTGTGCCGGTCATCACTGCCACGCCAGCCGGCATAGCTTCTTCCTTCATGGCGCACTTCGGATTGTGCAGAGAAACCAGATCACCTTCATGGCCTGCAAATAGGAGCAGGTAAGCGCCTGGAACATCTGACATTTCTGTAAAATAACTGAAGTCTTCACTGAAAGCCTTCGGTTCTTCCAACTGCACGATTGCATCTTTGCCAAGGACTTCTTCTATGGCTGTTTCTGCCGTTTCGATTAAAGCCTTATCATTATAGCAGGCTGGATAACCGACCACGTGGTCTACTTCCACCTTGCAGCCGCTGAGAGTACCAACGCCTTCTGCAATTTGCGTTACCTGCTCTTTGATTTGTCCGCGAACTGCATTATTGTAAGTGCGCGCTACGCCGGAAAACTTCGCTTCTGATGGAATCACGTTGACCGCTTCACCGCCCTGAATGGTACAGATTGGGAATACAACGGTCTCTAACGGATTGATGTAGCGAGATGGAATCTGCTGAAGCAAAGTGACCATCTCACAAGCCGCCAAAATTGGATCTTTTGTAGTGTGGGGCTCTGAGCCGTGGCCGCCTTTTCCTTTTACGGTTATGTTGTAAATGTCCACAGACGTAGTCAGAGGACCGGCATGAATGCCGATTTTACCGACTTTATCTTCGTCAGGGTATACGTGCATTCCAAATATGGCATCTACCTGTGGATTCTCTAAAGCACCCTTTTCTACTAGTTCTTTCGCACCGCCTGGCATGGTATCCTCGCTGTGCTGGAAGATCAGTTTTACGGTTCCTGCAAATTCTTCCCGCTTCTGACAGAGTATCTTTGCCACGCCCAAAAGCATCGCTACATGCATATCGTGACCGCAGGCATGCATCATTCCTGGCACTTCACTGGAATATGGCAGGCCTGTCTCTTCTTCCACAGGAAGGGCATCGATATCGGCTCTCAGGGCGACGCATTTACCCTCTCCCTTGTTTCCATGAATCAGAGCGATGACAGCAGTAGGAACCGGACTATCAATCTGATCTACGCCGTATTCCTCTAATTTACTCCGAATCAGATCTGCCGTGCGGAATTCCTTTCTGCCAATCTCCGGATGTTTATGTATATCCCGTCTGAGTTCTATGACCTCAGACGAGTTTTCCATTGCTAACTTATGTATTTCCTTCATAGTTTTTCACCTTCCTTTTGTTTACAGACACAATAATAGCATTTGAAGTTTGCAAAAGGCAAGTATATTTTTGATAAAATTTTCAGAAATAAAACTTCAAAAAAGTCTGAATAATGCCCATGTCGCGGTAGTCTCAGTCATCGAGCTAAAAAGAAAGTTCTGCACAAAAAGAGTCAATGACGAAAATCATTCACTCTATTCTGAATATTTCATATTTTCATTTCGTTACCTGCAAATTACAGTTTCTTTGACAGGCGCAGCTGACCGCAGGCCGCATCGATATCCGCTCCCAGTTCACGGCGCACCGTCGCCGGAATGCCCGCGCTGCTCAAGATTTTCTGAAATTCCCCGCTCTGCCCCTGCTGACCGTATCAAATCCCGACTCCGCCACTTTGTTCAAAGGAATCAGGTTGACATGACAGAGCATACCGCGCAGGATTTTGCACAGCCGTTCTGCATCGCTGTCGAATCATTGATGCCGCTGACCAAGGTGTATTCAAAGGTGATACGGCGTCCCGTTTTCTCTGTATAAGCTCTGCAGGTTTCCAGCAAGATGTTCAGGGGATATCTTTTGTTCACCGGCATCATCGCCCCCTGATTTCATCAGTGGTTCCATGCAAAGGAGATAGCCAGATTTACCTGGGGAAAATCTTCAGCGAAACGATCAATCATGTCGGCCAAACCGCAAGTAGACACTGTGATATTGCGCATGCCGATATTGAGGCCGTTCTTGTCATTGACAATCTTTATGAATGCCGAAAGGTTATCGTAGTTGTCAAAGGGCTCTCCTGTGCCCATAACCACGATATGGCCGATTTTTTTCGCCAGTGTCGGCTTCCGCTTCCATCAATTGAGAAAGAATCTCTCCTGGGCTCAGGTGGCGCTCTAAGCCGTTTCTAGTAGAAGCGCAGAACCGGCATCCCATTCTGCAGCCTGCCTGAGAAGACACGCAGATAGAATTCCCATATTTATACTTCATAAACACACTTTCAATGGTGTTGCCGTCTTCCAGTTCAAAGAGGTATTTTCTCGTACCGTCCGTCTTTGATCTTTGTACTTCAATCAGACTTAGCGTGCCAATATAACAGTTTTCGGTTAATTTTTCCCGAAGTGCTTTGGGCACGTTGTTCATATCGTCAAAGGATTTTACGCCTTTGTAGATCCACTGGAAAATCTGTTTCGCCCGAAAGGCTGGCTGGCCCATGGATTTGAGCAAGCCCTCCATTTCCGGAAGCTGCAGATCCCGTAAATTTATCTTTTCGTCCATAACTCTCCCTTGTCGTTCTATTTCATTATAGATATAAGCGTTTAGTATGTTCTGCGGTGCATCGTAATAGAAACTGCTGTTGGAATCATCGTTCTTATCACTGGCAACAGAATGGTATGCCTCCAACGGGGCCACTATCATGGACATCTTTTCTTCCTTTGCTATGCCCAGTACACCTCTAAATGTTCACTTACATTATCTTTTAGTATAGCAGAATAACAAGATTTCTGCACCAAAAAGTGGAATTTGCCATTCCATGCTGTCTGTGGCGGTTATGGCACATGTAATCGGATATTACATATGCAAGTGGTTAGATCGTTATCACGACGGCAATTAGCTCAAAAAGAAAAAGATCGGAGACTCACACTCTCCGATCTTTTTTTAACTCCAGCAATTTTAAGCTTCTCGTAGCTGTTAAAAATACAATATCACGCCCACAGCCTTCTGTCAATTGCATATAAATTGATCTTCAAAGGCACGAAACGCTCTGCCTTCTTTCTATCAATCGATATTTTCTACATGAATTGCGCTGTTGCGACTTTTGGCCATCTGCAGCACCTGGTCCACTTCGTCACGGCTGAACAGCAGACGTCTTGTCATCACATCCTTCAGAAAGTGCATGCCCTGATAGCTGCCACGCTTCCCTTCCAGATGGATATCCGTAATCTCTTCAAAGCCCCAATGAATGACGTGTTTGAACACGAAAAATCATATTCCACCGAAATCCCTTCCTCTGTCGCATAGGTTTCTTTTCCGAAGACCACCGCCAGCAGCAGTACAACGCCGATGATGGCTGAATACTTCACAGACGAACAGATGCTCAGGGCGATGAGCGCGATACCTGCGATTACTGCCGCCACCCTGGTAGACTTTCGCAGCGCTTTGTCGTCATACGCTTTGATCTTAGCCATTGCGTTTCTCTGCCTTTCGTTTTGCTTTCAGTTCCCTGATCTCAGCCCTGGTCTTTCCGTCATATTCCTTGTATTTGATGCCGATACCCATATAGGAAATCACGATGGCCAGAACCGGGTTGATCAGATTCATGAAAGCATAAGGCATAAATGCCCAGTTGGACACGCCCAAAGTTGCAGACTGATAGGCTCCGCAGCCGTTCCAAGGGATCATCGGCGACCAGAGCGTTGCGCCGTCTTCCGTGGTTCTTGAGAGGAAACTCCTGCTCAGTCCTTTTTTATCAAATGCTTTCGTGTACATTCTTCCTGGAACCAGAATAGCCAGATATTGGTCAGTCAGAACGATATCGCAGAGGATACCGGTCACGATGGTACAGAGGACAAGACCGCCCACTGTTTTCACCCGTTTCACCAGGCCGCCCAGCAGCACTTCTACAAACCCGCATTTTTCCAAGACACCGCCGAAGAACAGGGCGAACATGATCAGAGAAATGGTCCACATCATAGAGTCGATGCCGCCTCTGTTGAGCAGATTATCTGCAACGGCATTTCCGCTTTCGATGGAAAATCCGGTCTGTAGGCCGCCAAAGACATCGGCAAAGGATGCCCCCTGGGCGGTCATGGCGACAATACCGCCGCAGGCAGCCGCCCAAAAGGAGAGACGGGATTGCCGGAATCTTCTTCACTGCGCCGAAAATAACCACCAGTACTGGCAGCATGATCCACGGCGACAGATAAAGTTATCGGCAATTGCATTTTGAATGTCCAGAGCCAGTGAGGCGTCGTAGCCGGATTCGTCGATGACCATGGCGCCTACGATGCCGTAAAGAACCAGTGCGATGAGAAATGACGGAATCGTCGTCGTCATCATAGCGCTGACGTGATCATACAGCGGGGTTTCTGCGCCGGCTGCCGCTACATTGGTGCTGTCAGAAAGAGGGAGACAGCTTATCGCCGGTGTAGGCGCCGGAAATGACCATACCTGCAGCAAGAGCCGGATTGATACCCAGTCCCATGGCGATTCCCATCAGCGCCACGCCTACTGTTCCTGAGGCCGTCCAAGACGAACCGGTTGCCAGTCCAACGATAGCGGTCAGAACTGCGCCTACTACCAGGAAGGCACCCGGGGAAATCAAGTCTAGTCCATAATAGACCATGGCCGGCATGGTGCCTGACCATACCCAGGAGCCGATCAGCATGCCCACGCACATGATAATCAGCAGGGCTTCTACGGTCCTTCTGATGCTGTCAAAAGCGCCTGCGGCGATGTCCGCCCAAGTGTATCCGCACTTTACTGCAACTAGAGATGCGACAACGCAGGATGCCACAATAGGCATGTGAGGGTCCAGCCCCCATTTTACAGTGCTCAGTATAATGATGACCATCATAAAGATTACTGGAATCATTGCTTCCCAGACCTTTGGCAGCCTAGGTTTTTTTCTTTTGCCATGATAATTCCTCCTAACAAATGTAATTCTAAATTAAGTAAATGAGTAAGTATATATATACGGCTTACGCCATATATAGCAAATCATAGTATCAGCTCCGGTCCGATTTCTTCTCATCACCGGCAGCATCTGCGTCAGAGCCGTTTCCACCTGCTGGAGACCGAAGCGGACGTCTGCTTCCTCCATAGCGGTGGACATGCAGAACATCCCACGCTCCGCGTTGAATACGCCTTTGGTCAGCAGGGCATATAAAGCAGCTTGTTCAGCTCTTCATGGGATGCGGCAACGTCTCTGTAATTACGCACTTCTTTATCTGTAAACAGAATATTGTAGATCGACCCTTCTCCGCTGACTTTCATGTTCAGACCGAGGCGGTGATAAATGTTTCTTACCTCTTCAGCGAACAGCCGTCCCAAACCGTTGACATGATCGACTGCATCCTGATCGTAGCATTCCATAGCCGCCAACCCTGCCGCCATAGTCACCGCATTGCCGTTAAAAGGTGCCTGAATGGTACATCTTCTTCCGTCTCGGATCGTACAGTTCCATAATTTCTCTTTTGCCGCCAAAAAGCGCCGACAGGCGTCCGCCGCCGATAATTTTTTTCCTAACGTGGTCAAATCTGGTGTCACACCGTAAAATTTCTGCGCTCCGCCCAGAGACAACCTTCCAGTGACCACCTCGTCAAAGATCAGAACGATATTGTATTGTCTAGTGACGTCCCGCAGGAAGGTCAGATATTCCTTTGTCGGCGTAATCTGTCCTGCCGAACCCATAATCGGCTCAATAATCAGGCAAGCTGTTTCCTTATAGTTTTCTTCTATGACCGTTCTAGTTCTCTCGATATCGTTAAAAGCCACGACCAAAACATCTTTCAGCGCATTAGCAGAAACCCCTCTGCTCTCAGGAATCACCTTAATCTGATCCAGCGAACCCGCTTTTTTTGATATTGGGATCTACGCTGGCCTCAAATACATCTGTAGTGCCGTGATATCCGCCCTCTGTCTTGATGATCTTAGACTTTCCCGTAAAAGCTCTGGCAATGTGCAATGCATGCATATTTGCTTCTGTTCCAGAATTGGCAAATCGTACTAATTCCAACCCGGGAAAACGTTCTGTCAGCAGTCGGGCAAGACGAAGCTGCGCTTCAAACGGCGCTGTAAATGCGCTGCCCTAAGGAAATCTGCTTCTGTACTGCTTCTACGGTTGGCCGATGGCCGTGGCCGTGAATGAGAGGTATAATTGTTCTGGAAATCAAGAGCTTGTGCCCGTCCACGTCATAGAGATAGGGGCCGTTGCCTTTTCGATAAAATTAGGGTAGGGCAGAAAAAAGTAGCCGTCCGTGTATCGCCCCCAGGCAGAAACCTGCACGCCTCCCTGTATAACTCCAGTGACAAAGGCCGTCCCGCGGCATATTGTTCCTTCACTTTTTCCATGGCTTCTGTAAAGCGCTGATTCATCTTTAACACCTCCTGTTTTACTAATATTTATAGCAAAAACCGTGCCACAGCTTTCACCCTGTTGTTTCGTCGAAATTTTTTCGATTTTGCTATCTGCAGCATGAAATTTATTTCGCACTAAAAAACCGTGAAATAATTTCACGGTTTTGGAGTCTATCTTATATTCGTTGATCTTGTTCCAAAGCTGTCTGGGAGTGATGCCCAGGTTGCCTGCACATCTGGTCACATTGCCTCCCGCTCTCCTGCAAAGCTTTCTCGATATACTGTTTTTCAAAAGCGGTTCGGGCTTCCCGGAGGGCAGATTTTGATCGACGATCACGCCCCTTCTGCCCGACGCGACATGAAGGGAGACGGGCAGGTCCTCTGCTGCGACAACACCGTCTTCACTGAGGGCCACCATTCGCTCGATGATGTTCTTCAGCTCCCGCACGTTGCCGGGATAATCATAATTTAGCAGGACCGACATGGCGGGTCCTCCACCTTGACGATTCTTTTTCTTCTGCTCCATCTCGATTTTGCGCAGGGAAGAAATCGATTAGGCCGGGCAAATCTTCTTTTCTCTCTCTGATGGGAGGAATAACCATGGTCAGCGTATTGATTCTGTACAACAGATCCTCTCGAAATCTGCCGCTTGCAATCTCGCTCTCCGGCATTTTATTCGTTGCGGAAATCAATCTCACATCAGATCGATGGACTTGTTGCTGCCGATCCGTTCAATCTTCTTGTTCTCTAAAACACGCAGCAGCTTCCCCTGCAGGCTCAGAGGCAGATCACAGATTTCGTCCAGGAAAAGGGTGCCAAAGTTTGCCTCTTCAAACTTGCCGATTCGTTTTGCCATCGCGCCGGTAAAGGCGCCTTTCTCGTGACCGAACAGTTCTGATTCGATGACACCTTCCGGGTATGCCTGGCAGTTGATGGGCACAAAGGCTCTTTGCAGCGGCCGCCTCTGCTGTGGATGTAGTTGGCGAAAACTTCTTTACCCACCCCTGACTCGCCCAGCAGTAATACGTTGATATTGGTATTCGCCGTCTTGTCACAGAGATCAACAATTTGAGAAAAGTCTCGTTTTGGGACTGCAGGAACATATTTTCGCTGTTCTGGTTTTCAGCAGAATATTGCTCTTCTCTTCCAACCGTTTCAGCTTTGCCAGCCGTTCGACTTTGATTATCAGTTCTTCCAGATCATTGCTCTTTACAAAATAGTCCTTTGCGCCGTATTTGATGGTGTCCACCGCGCTTTCGATGGAACCGTAAGCCGTCATAACGATGATATCAGATCCAGGCTGCTGCCAGTCAACTCCTTGATCAGTTCTTCACCGTCCATCTCGGCATGCGCAGATCGGTGATGACCAGATGGACTTCGTGATCTCTGACAAATTCTATCGCTTCCCGGCCGTTGGAGCAGGCGTCTGTGTGATACCCTGCTCCGTCTAAAATCAAAACCACCTTCTGATATTCTGGTTCATCATCCACGATCAAAATTCTGTATCCGGCTTTGCTATTCATCTTCTGTCCTCCTTGTCGGTATTTCAATATAAAAGGTCGTGCCCTCTCCTTCTGCGCTTTCTGCGCGGATATTTCCTCCGATCTGCTCAGCTGCGAACTGATGATATAAAGCCCCAGCCCTGTGCCCTGCTCTTTATCTGTATAAATGGATTGAAAATCTTCAAAAGTTTCTCACTGCTGACACCGCAGCCGTTATCTCTGAATAGGGATATGCACCGCGTCTTCTTCTGCGGCAGCGCGGATCTCAATTCTTCCCTGCCGCTCCACCTTTTCGAGAGCCTCGATGCTGTTGTTGAGCAGATTGATGATCATCATCTTCATCAAGTCCTCATTGAGATAGACGGGAACACTTCTTCCTGATTCCAGGCAATAGTCGCAGGTGATGTTCTCTTTGTCATCTGTTCTTTTTCCAGTCGCAGAATGTTGCTGATCAGCTCGTCCAGATCCACTTCCTGACACTCGTCGCTGGACAGCTTGGAGAATTTCAGCAGACTTTCAATCAAGCCGTTAATGCGGTTGATCGAGTCGTTAATCACTGCCACAGCGTGCGTTCCATCTTCTCCTGTGCAGAAATTCTTAATCAGATACATATAGCTTCTGATCAGACCCAGGGGATTTCTGATCTCATGGGCAAGTCCTGCGAAAGCTGTCCTACAGCGATCATCTTTTCTTCCTGGATATTTCTGATTTCGTTGATATACCTGCGGGTGCAGTCCTCTAGTATGTAAAGCCGCTTCTGCTCGTCGGTCAGGTCGATGGTCTTTTTGATGTAATAGTGCTGATCCAGCCGGAACACCTTTTTCATCGTCTCTGTCAAAGAAACGCTGCAGCGCGCTGTTCTCTGAGACTGAAGTCTTCTGCAAACGCTCCTTGGCTGCACCCGTAATCCTGCAAAGCTCCGGTTGACCTCGTTGATGGTGCCATCTTCTTCTGCGATGATCAGCCCCCGGTCCAGGGTATCGATGATCAGCCGCAGCTGCTCTTTGCTGTGCAGCAGTTCCCTGGTCTTGTCCGTCACCTTCTTTGCCGTCGAAAGGTTCCATACGGTAAAGGCTACAAGAGAGATCAGGAAACTCAAGGCAACCTTATAGATAAAGTCCACTTCCTGCATATCCACCATCTCCGGCTCCAGAACCCCGAACCACTTGCTTTGGGTCTTCGCAATGAGATTTTTCTTTTTCATGGACAGGATTCCCTTATTGAAAGCGCTGAGCAGTTGTTTCTGTGATTTTTCTATAGCAATGCACACTTCTTTCCTTGAAAAGGAATACTTTAGGAACCTGTAATATTGATCCGTCCGTTTCTGATTCAAGTGATAGGATATCTTGGTCTCGTCTCCGGCAACCACTTCTACCCGGTCGGTTTTCAGCATGTCCAGGGCCTGGTCAAAATCCTCCGCATAGACGATCTGGATGTTCTTATGCCCGTAAAGTTCCTTTGATTCTGTCAGCAGAATCCGCCTCTGTCCGTTCCACGGCAATGCGCACATCTTTGATATCCTTGATATTCTGAAATGAAGATTCGTCTTTGACCAGCATCTTTCCGTGCATGATGTAAAGGGGTTCCGTAAAAAAAAGTAGTCGTCTGCCGGCAGATCTCCTCGTTCAGCAATGACTGCCTGGAATTGTTTCTGCTGCAGCCCTCTCGCCAGAGCCTCCGTCCGCTCCAATTTGACGGAGATTGCATTTTCTACTTCTATAGAAAGCTGCGAGAGAAAATCAATCAAGATGCCGTCATTCTCGTCCTCCTCGTTGACAAAAAGAGAGCGGCAGATCGTTGTACTTAACGCCGCAGACGAGATCCGTATCATTGAGGTAGTCTTGTTCCTCTTTCGTCAGTGCAAAGCTGTATTTGATGAAATCAATCCAATTCAGATTGTATCTGATCAAAACGTCCAGCGCCCCGGCAAAGGCCGTCACCAAAACACTGCCTGCAATCAGAAAGGCGAGTCCTCGTTTCATAATCCACCTGCTTCCTTGGGAAAATCTTATCCACAGTATAGCAGAAAACTCGGCTACCTGCATCAAAAAATCGTCACTTATTAATCCAAGTCTCTGGATTGGACAGCAGGGTCTGGACACCGTCAAGGAACGCCGAAACATGATAACCGTCAGCCACGGCATGGTGGGTAGTGATGGAATAAGGCATCAGACGTCTTCCATGGCGGGTGAAATATTTTCCTGCCTGAATCACAGGAAAATAACAATCGCTTTGTGCATAAGGGATCGGACAGTAGTGGGTAAATTCTATCCAGGGCACCATGCCGATCATACAGCTATTTGCCGGCGGCTCCTCCGGTTTCGCCAGAATACCGTGATTGTTTTTATACTGTTTCATATCCTCTTCATAATTCCGTGAAAAATACTGCGAAACTGTCTGCATATGCAATCCACATATTCGACATGGTCTTATCATCTTCATGCAAAACAGCGAAAGACGGATGAAGTACATCGAAATATCCCAGTTTGCCGTCAACTGTGGTAATCCTGAATTCCTTCTGCATAGTTAGTTGTTTTAAAGTGGTATAAAGGTAGGCGGCAAAAAGTACCCTCCCCTTCCTGTTTGATCGATTCATAAGTCTCTGTAATGTCCATCTCTACGGTCATGGAATAACCGGTGGGCAGCATTTTCGTAAAATAGTAAAAATACGGCTGTCTTTCCCAGGCTGTCATGTCAATGGGATGGAAGGTTTCGTTTATCTTTTTCATAATTTTATCTCTCCTTTGCAGCTAGTATACACAATCTCAGATGGAGAGACAATCAACGCTCCGTAGACAGCAGATTCATTGCGTAAAAAATCCACCAGCCTCTTATGGCAGTGGATTTGAGAAATTTATAAAGCATATGTGCATCTCTTTTTAGTTTTATATTATACTAATATATAATCAAGTTGCATTGGTGTCGGCCGCAAAGACTAAACTTCGAGCCCCCGTACACACCACAACCATAGCAATTAAAAAAATTGCACAACCTCTTTTCTACTTACCTATTTCAAATCTTCCAATAATGGTTTTTCCGTCTTGTGAATACATGTTGAGCACTCTAACATCTACGTTGCTATAAGCAAGTGCCTCTTTGATTGTATGAGGTTCTTGATTCAAGTCTGATGCTTTAATATATCCATATTTCCCGTTAGAATTTTCGACAAGTATTAAATCTGGTTCATCGGTTGCCTCAGCATTTTCAGGAATATTCGGACCATATGTCTCCCAAACTCGTTAATGGGATATCCTCCTTTCTTATCTCCTCTAGTGTAACGATTTTTAAACCATTTTCTTGATCCGAATCATTAACACTTACAAAAGGCTCATTGCTTTTATAGCCGTGTATCCCTATTCCACATGCAATAACCAATACAAATGTAATGCCTAGAAGATACTGTTTTTTTATAAGGGTTCCCTCCTCCCATTTGATTCTACATCCCTTTTTTGAAGCATAATAATATTCAGAATTTTCTTCATCTTTACTCATATTATCACTTTTTACGCTATTTGTCAATTTACACTGGGTCAAGAAGATTAAAAGTCTGCTTCATAAATGATAATGTTTTAAGTAGGTGAAAAGAAAATGCCCTATATATGACCCTGCTGGGAAACTGCATCAGATAGAAAATCATCTGAAATTCCTACTTCAAAAAATCATAAGTTATAATTCTTGTGGATATCTACAAATGACAACTACAAGTTAACAAAAAGCCCAGAAAACTTTTTTCACAGTTTTCCAGGCTTTACTTGCTCTTGTTAAATTCTCTCTACGCCGATTCCGGTCTTATGGCCGTTGAGGTCAAACTCACTGAGGCCGTCTTTTTCTTTTCGATGGCGACAGCAAGGGTTTCCTTCTTGATATAATCCTCGAATGCATCTACAGCTTTCTGTACGTCCTCATCCGCGTCTACGAAGATTTTGATGTTATCCATCATCTCGTAATCTTCCTGTTTCCGCATCTGCTGTACCTTGGAAACCAGCTCTCTTGCCAGTCCCTCTGTAGCCAGTTCAGGCGTAACCGTCGTATCTAAAATGGTGAACACGTTATTCTCCATGGCGACGGCAAAACCGTCTTTGCGCTGATTCTCACATCGACAAAGTCCTTCTCGATGTTAAAGTCTTCGCCGTCCAGATTCAGAATCACCTTGCCTTCTGTTTCCATCTTGCCGACAAATTCAGCAGCATTCTCTTTGCCAGAGCGCCGCCGAAGGCTTTGATCTTCTTGCCAAGGACAGGTCCTGCCACCTTGAAGTTCGGTTTCAGGCTGAAGTTCATAAAAAGGTATCCAAATCTTCTGCAAAGACCACGTTTTCACGTTGAGCTCTTCCATGATCAGCGGCGTCAGATCTTCGATGGTTTGCCTTGTACTTTCCATCGACCATGATCTCGGAAAGCGGCTGTCTGACCTTGATTCTCTCCTTCTCTCTGGTTCCTCTTCCCAGGGTGACCAGGGTTCTGACAAGGTCCATTCTCTCTTCCACCTTCTTGTCGATGAGCGCTTCATTGGCTTCTGGGAAGTATGCCACGTGGACGCTTTTTCTTCGCCAGTCAGGTTGGTATAGATCTCGTCGGCCAGGAACGGCGCGATCGGCGCGATCAGCTTTGCCGTACCGACCAAAACTTCGTAAGTGGTCGCATACACGCTCTTCTTGTCTTCTGTCATTTCTTCTGCGTAGAATCTTCTTCTCGCTCTTCTGATATACCAGTTAGACAAATCTTCTGCAACAAATTCCGTAATCGCCCTGACTGTCTTCATGTGGTCATAGCTGTCCATATATTCATTCACGTCTTTGATCAGCTGGTTATACTTGGACAAAATCCAGCGGTCGAGTTCCGGTCTCTTGTCGTAATCTACGGTCAGTTGATCGGCTTTGATGTCGTCCTGGTTGGAGTAAAGGACGAAGAAATTGTATACGTTCTTCAGGGTGCCGAAGAACTTGCTGACCACGTCGATGAGACCGTCTTCGTCGAACTTGGTCGGCGTCCATGCCGGCGATACGGACAGCAGATACCATCTGGTAGCATCAGCGCCGTATTTATCAAAGAGTTCAAAGGGGAAACCGTGTTGCCCTTGGATTTTGACATCTTCTTGCCGTCTTTGTCCAAAAATCAGGTCGTTTACGAGAACATTTCTGTACGGCGCCTGACCCTTTGATGAAGGTAGAAATCGCCATCAGGGAATAGAACCAGCCTCTGGTCTGGTCGATGCCTTCACAGATAAAGTCTGCCGGGAACAGCTTTTCGTCGAAGATTTCTTTGTTCTCAAACGGATAGTGCCACTGTGCAAACGGCATTGCGCCAGAGTCGAACCAGCAGTCCATGACTTCTGGAATTCTGGTCATCGGCTTGCCACAATGCGGGCATGTGATGTGGACGTCGTCCACATACGGCCTGTGCAGTTCGATATTGGTGTCGATATCTTCGATGGCCTTTTCGGCAAGCTCCGCTCTGCTTCCGATGCATTCCAGGTGACCGCATTCGCAGCGCCAGATCGGGATCGGAGTACCCCAGTATCTGTTTCTGGAGATCGCCCAGTCGTTGACGTTTTCCAGCCAGTTTCCGAATCTCTTTTCACCGACGAAATCAGGGAACCAGTTTACACTGTTGTTATTGGCAACCAGTTCGTCTTTCAGCTTGGTCATTTCGATGTACCAGCTTGGCTTTGCATAGTAAACCAGCGGCGTATTGCATCTCCAGCAGTGCGGATAGTTATGCTCTAATTTCGCTTTGCTAAAGATTTTGTCCTCGCCTGCCAGCCATTTGATGATCTCTACGTCCAGGCCTTCTTCCATGACAAAGCGGCCAGCCCACGGAGTTTCTGTATAGCAGCCTGTTTCATCCACCGGCTGCAGCATCGGAAGATTGTATTTACGTCCGCACTGATAGTCGTCTTCACCGAATGCAGGAGCCGTGTGTACGATACCAGTACCATCTTCGATGGTTACGTAGTCTGCGCATGTTACGAAGAAAGCTTTCTTGTCCGGCTTGATGAACGGCATCAGCTGTTCGTATTCGATGTATTCCAGGTCGCTGCCCTTCATCTCATCGAGAACATCGTATTTGCCTTCTCCCAGAACCTTATCCGCCAGCGCTTTTGCCACATAGAAGACATTGCCCCTCTTCGTCGCCTGCTGTCATTTTCGCTTTGATATAGTCGATGTCAGGTCCTACAGTGAGCACGGTGTTTGACGCCAGTGTCCATGGCGTCGTGGTCCAAGCCAGGAAATATTCATTGTCAGCGTCTTTTCTCTTGAACTTGGCTACCAGAGTATTAACTTTTACTTCCTTGTAGCCCTGGGCTACTTCGTGGGAAGCCAAGCCAGTTCCGCATCTCGGGCAGTAAGGAAGGATCTTGTGGCCTTCGTAGATCATGCCTGCCTTGAAGAATTCCTTGAGAATCCACCAACAGGACTCGATATAGTCGTTATCCAGTGTGATATATGGGTCGTCCAAATCCACCAGGTAACTCATTCTCTCTGTCATCTCTCTCCACATGCCGGTGTATGTGAAAACGGACTCCTTGCACTTTTCGTTGAATTCTTTGATACCGTATTTTTCGATGTCCTGTTTGCCGGACATGCCCAGCTGTTTTTCGACTTCGATTTCTACAGGCAGTCCATGGGTGTCCCATCCGGCCTTTCTGTTGACCTGGAATCCCTTCATGGTCTTGTAACGGCAGATGGAATCCTTTTAAGGTTCTTGCCATGACGTGATGGATGCCCGGCTTGCCGTTGGCTGTCGGCGGTCCCTCATAGAACACGAACTTCGGCTGACCATCTCTGGCCGTCACGCATTTGTGCAGCAGATCTTCCTCTTTCCACTGTTTCACCTGTTCATTCTGCACTTCTGCTACAGGTTTTTCTGATAGTTTCTTAAACATTTGTATCTCTGTTTCCTTTCCTCGTTCTTTTTTTGGCCCAATCCGATTTCTGAAAAAATCGATGGCAGGTCAAACGCCAGAAAATCCAAAATATTAATTTTGTGTTTTCTACGGCAGGTTAGGTATGAAAAAATCCCTAACCGAATTTGATTTCGATTAGGGACGATTAGTAACTTAACCGCGGTACCACCCTAGTTGCAAGCCTCAATCAAGGCTGCCTCTCATTAGCGCGCAGACTCCGGAGTGATATTCACATCTGCTTCACCAATCCTCTCTCACCATATGAGGATCTCTCTGTAAGGATATTACACAGGGCTACTGGTTCCTTCAACGTCTGAATATTGAATTGTCAATACTTACGTACCCAAATATTTTAGCACTTCTGCAGAGGTTATGCAAGTTTTTTTAATATCTGCCACGGCAAACGCATGAAAAACAGATAAGATAAATGAGCATGAACCAGGTAATCCGCCATAAATGCTCGTTTTTGATCAGTTCAGGCACTTTTGGGGAAATACAAGCCTGTTTTGGTTGATGAACCATAAAATGCAAAAAAGCGCAAATGGACTAGAAACATATATAGTAAGAGGCTTCTGTATTAAAACATGTTTTTAAGCTTTATCCAGTCAAATTTGGGCTATTTTGTTCCCGGAAGAGACTGCTGAAAGCTGAAATCCGCCATAAATGCACGTAAAATTGTTCGTTTCAGGCACTTTTGCCGGATATAAAGCGAAGGGGTATATTTTAGGGCTTCATGTGTTTGCCGTGAATTTCTGCCTGCTTCTTTTACAGCGTGAATTTCTGCTTCTTTGACCAAAAGTAAAAGACGATTCCAAGGATACTCCAAATGACGAGACAAATTCTAGATTCAGGCGACAAGTAAGAAGGCATACCTGGAAGAAGAAGCAGCAATACAAATAGCAGTGAGAATAACGCACCGACTATAGCCAACACTTTCAGCAACGGCTTTCGGTCTTGCGGGTTGGTTTTCAAAGTCCGCAAGGTCGCCAGGCAGGTATAACCGTAACCGATGGCCGCCCCGATCGATGACATATCTACGATCCAGCCCAGCACTTCTCGGCCAAACCACGGTGCGGTCAGGGGAGATTGCCATAATAAATAAAATTGCGTTCTTCGGCGTTTTACTCTTCGGTTCGATTTTTCCGAACCAGGCCGGCAGGGCTTTCTCTCTGGACATGGAATAGAGCAGCCTGCTGGTAGCCATATAGAAACCGATGATACCAGAAAGCACGGCGCAGATCAGCGCGATACCCAAAAAATGAGGCCTGCTTTGCCCATGATGAACTCCACCGCTTCACCCGTAGGCCAATCGTAACCTTCCGCCAGGAACCTTTCCCATGGCATCACAGACGCTGTTATGGTATTGATGGCGATATATACGAATCCACCGAAAAGGATGGCAAAGACCATAATACCGTTGGCTTTTTTTAGGAGAGAAGTCAAACTCCTCTGCGGCCTGCGGTATGGAGTCAAAACCCACAAAGCCCACGGTGCAATGGCAACGACAGCAACAATAGATGCCCAGGAGGATTTATCATCCGGATAAGCAGGCTGCAAGTTGGATAATTGAACGTGAGGATTGATCATTGCTCCAATTAACAAAATGAATACTGACGCGACCAGAGATAAGGCCATAACAGTCTGCATCCAGCCTGCAACGCTGATGCCTTTGATCGACAGAAAGGCGAATGCAATCAGTGCCAGGGATGCCAGGACAATTTCTCCTGCATAAATATCCCAGCCGGCCACGGAATATAGGTAGCCCACTTCCAGTACCCCGCCTAAGAGTTTCCTGCTGACAAGTCCCAGGGCCGTGGCGTTGAGAGGCACAATGGACAGATAGGATAATCCTAAAAAACCAGCCGCAGATATAGGCATTTTTATGTCCAAAGGTGTTCTTCGTAAAAGTGTATTCTCCGCCTGCCACAGGATATTTTTGAACCATATAACCGTAGTTTAAGGCGATTGTAATCATAATCAAGGCGCCGATGGCCAGTCCAATGGCGGACCCCAGTGTTCCGGACTTTGGCAGAAAGGTGGTGCCGGGCATGACAAATGCGCCCCAGCCGATGATACTGCCCAGGGCCAGAGACCAGACATTTATCGGTTTTAATTTGCGTTCTAAGTTTAAGTTTGTCTCATTTTTCATTGGTTACTAACTCCTGATGATATTATTCGTTTTCAAATATTATAACATAAATTCACCTAAATGCTAAATTTAGGAAAACTTTTTATCAAAAATAGTTTGTATCATATATCATTTGTGGTAAAATCTAGAGTAACAGGAGGTGGAGGTTATGCAATTAGTATTATTAGGTCTCGTATTTGTAATCGGCCTTTTTATCTATTACCTATTCAGCACTAGAGGCGGTTCAAGTGATGATACCAAAGATACAAAGAAAGACGACGATTTGAAGAGAGAGGAAAACGTAATCTTCCTACCTGATGATCTGGAAAAAATAAAAAGCAAGCACAAGAAAAAATAGAAGCCAAAAACACCGCTGCGCATATGATAACGCAGAGGTGTTTTTATGTCATATGGAATCAGACGAATTAAAAAATCATTTACAAAGGCTCTTCACATTTCTATTGAAGATCATCCGAAAATTGTCATCATGAGCGACTGTCACCGAGGTACAGGTACCTGGGCAGACAACTTTCTCAATAATAGACCAATTTACACGGCTGCATTAAAGCACTATTACAGCCGTAATTTTACGTATATAGAACTAGGTGACGGCGATGAGTTGTGGGAAAATCGCCGATTTTCTGATGTCTTTCATACCCATCGCGAGATTTACAGTCTCTTTCAGCAATTTCACGATGCTGGCAGGCTCTACATGATCTTTGGCAATCACGACCGCATTAAGGAAAATTCTGCTTACGTTTGGAGAGACCTATCCGAAACGATTCCGTTCTATGAATCTATCATTGTAGACGGTCTTGACATTCCGCCGATCTGCATGTTCCACGGATATCAAGGCGACTTAATCAACGATCAGCTTTGGAAAATTTCGCGCTGGCTTGTCCGTTACCTATGGCGTCCGTTGGAAATTCGCGGCGTCAAAGACCCAACCAGCGCAGCCAAAAACTACACCAAAATACGCCATATCGAAGAGAATTTCATTAACTACAGCTGTCAGGAACGCTGTATCGTCGTTGCCGGTCACACCCACAAGCCAACCCTGATGAAAACAGACTGCGGCATGTATTTTAACAGCGGCAAGTTGCGTACATCCAGAAGCGATTACGGCCATCGAAATTCAAAAACGGCATCGCAAATCTGGTCAAATGGTCCATCTGTTCTGGCGCGGATATGGGTTTATATGTGTGCAAAGAAGTCATCGCCACACAAGAACTGTAGGCAGCTATAGGCCGCTTCCTGTATTCTAATTACCCTATCCCAGAGCCACATCCAAGGTCATCATGATGACAAAACCGACGGCAAAGCCGATAGTTCCAATGTTGCTGTGACTGCCTTCACTGGCTTCCGGAATCAACTCTTCTACTACCACGTAAATCATCGCACCTGCAGCGAAAGCAAGGATGTATGGCAATACTGGAGATATAAAATGAGTCAAGAAAAGAGTGATGGCGGCTGCAATGGGCTCTACTACCCCAGAGGCAGTTCCATACAGAAACGCTCTGCTCTGTGCATTCCATTCTCACTCTTTAACGGCATGGACACGATGGCTCCCTCCGGGAAATTTTTGAATGGCGATTCCCAGCGCCAAAGTCATGGCGCTGGCCATGGTAATATCGCTGTTGCCTGCCAGCATGCCGGCAAAGACCACCCCCTACTGCCATACCTTCTGGAATATTGTGCAGGGTCACAGCCAGGACTAACATCGTATTCTTTCTCAGCTTACTGTCTCTCCCTTCTGGCGTATTACTTCCCAGATGGAGGTGGGGAATCGTCTTGTCTAACAACAGCAAAAACAAAATTCCCACCATGAGCCCTGCCGCTGCCGGAGCAAAGGCAAACTTACCCATTGACTCAGACATATCCATGGCCGGTATCAAAAAGGGACCATACGGAGGTTGCAATCATGACGCCAGAGGCGAAACCCAGCAGAGCCTTCTGTATCAACGGTTTGATTTCGTTTTTTAATAAAAGACGCAGGCCGCGCCCAAGGTCGTGCCTAGAAATGGTATCAATAGCCCAATAAAAGTCTGCATAGAACTTCTCCTTTCACTTCTTATTCTATACCACACCCCCGATATTCTATTCACGAAAAAAGAAGCTGCCACGAATCCGTGACAACTTCTCAAATTTATTTCAGTAATTCTTTTCTGGAAAGATTGATTCTGTTCTGGTTGTCGATTTCAGTTACCTTGACGGTGACCTTATCTCCAATGTTCATCACGTCTTCCACCTTTTCGACTCTCTCCTTCGCCATCTTGGAAATGTGCAGGAGTCCTTCTTTGCCTGGCAGGATTTCGATGAAAGCGCCGAAGTTCATGATTCTCATGACCGTTCCTTCGTAAGTTTCGCCTACTTCTACATCCTTGGTCAGAAGTTCAATCTGCTTTCTTGCCGCATTGGCGCCTTCCATGTCAGCGCTGTAGATGCTTACAAGACCTGGGTCGTCTTCAGAAATATCGATCTTAACGCCAGTTTCTTCCACAATCTTGTTGATGGTCTTTCCGCCTGGTCCGATGACGATTCTGATCTTGTCAGGATCGATGCGCATTGTGATGCTTCTAGGGGCATATTTTGACATCTCTGCTCTCGGCTCAGGAATTTCTTCTAGCATCTGTTCCATGATATACATTCTGCCGATCTTTGCCTGCTCCAATGCCTTCTCCAGAATCTCTCTGGACAATCCGTGGACTTTGATGTCCATCTGGATGGCTGTGACACCGACTTCGTACCAGTCACTTTGAAGTCCATGTCGCCCAGGAAGTCTTCCATTCCCTGGATATCGCTCAAGATTGCCATTTTGCTGCTGCCGTCTTCTTCGACTCTTTCGATGAGCCCCATGGCGATGCCTGCTACCGGTCTCTTGATCGGAACACCGGCATCCATCAGCGCCAAACATGAGCCACAAGTAGATCCCATGGAAGTCGATCCGTTGGATGACAACACGTCAGAAACTACACGGATGGCATATGGGAATTCTTCAACAGTCGGAAGTACAGGAATCAAAGCTCTTTCCGCCAGAGCGCCGTGGCCGATTTCTCTTCTGCCAGGGCTTCTTGACGGTCTCGCTTCGCCGACAGAATAAGCAGGGAAATTGTAGTGATGCATATATCTCTTTTCCGTCTGCTCGCTGATGCCGTCGATGGTCTGTGATTCGCTGGCCGGCGCCAAAGTGCAGGCACTCATAACCTGCGTCTGTCCTCTCTTGAAGAGGCCGCTGCCGTGAACTCTCGGAAGCAGTGATGTTTCACACCAGATTGGTCTGATTTCGTCCAGCTTTCTGTTATCCGGTCTGATTCCTTCGTCCAGAATCATGGCGCGCACACATTCTTTTGTGATATTATAGAGGACGCTGGCAATGTCTTTTTTCATTTTCCGGATAGATGTCAGCAAAGTGTTCTTTTGTCTCCACTTCGACTGCATCCATATTGTCCAGTCTTTCCTGCTTGTCCTGTGTCTTAATTGCCACCTTCATCTTATCTACTGCGTAAGCTCTGACTGCTTCGTCGATTTCTTCAGGAACCTTGTAAAGCTCGATTTCCTGTTTCGGTTTACCTACTTCCGCAATGATTTCATCGATAAATTCAACATTTTTTTGATCTCTTCGTGAGCAAAGAGGATGGCGTCCAGCATGATGCTCTCCGGCACTTCTTCTGCTCCGGCTTCTACCATCATGATGGCTTCTTTCGTTCCCGCTACTGTCAGATTCATCAGAGACTGCTCTCTCTGTTCTAAAGTCGGGTTGACGATAAACTGTCCGTCAATCATGCCTACGCGAACAGATCCGGTAGGACCCTCCCATGGAATATCAGAGATTGCCAAAGCAACGGAAGAACCGATCATCGCCATGATATCGGTTTCACAGTCCGGATCTACGGACATGACGGTCGCCACGACGACTACATCGTTATAGTATCCTTTTGGAAACAGCGGCCTCAGTGGTCTGTCCATCAGTCTGGAGCAAAGGGTAGCCTTTTTCGCTCGGTCTGCCTTCTCTTTTTATAAAACCGCCAGGAATCTTTCCTGCTGCGTACATTCTTTCTTCGTAATCACAACTCAGTGGAAAAAGTCAATGTCAGGTCTCGGTTCTTTTGATGCTGTAGCAGTAACGCTTACAACGGATTCTCCGTAAAACAGCATTACCTGTCCATTCGCCTGTTCGCAAACTTTTCCGATTTCCAGCTGAAGTAGTCTCCCTCCAACTGCTGTTTTAAATGTTCTGTAATCTGTAAATCTCGCCATTATTAATAAACAACTCCTTCCTGTTTATTGTATTTTTCAATTAGGCTTTAACTATTTAAATAATAGAAAATCAATATTTCCTATCATATCAAAAAAAAATAGCGGGGTTTTTGCCCCGCCAAAATTTTCAGTATTAATACTACTTTCTCAATCCTAAACGTGCGATCAATGTTCTGTATCTTTCAACATCAACTTCCTTTAGGTACTTGAGAAGGTTTCTTCTCTGACCAACCATTTTCAGAAGTCCTCTTCTCGAGTGGTGGTCTTTCTTGTGAATCTTTAAATGCTCGTTAAGATCATTGATTCTTGCAGTCAGAATCGCTACCTGTACTTCAGGAGAACCTGTGTCGCCTTCCTTTGTAGCGTAGTCTTTGATAATGTCTGCTTTCATTTCTTTCGTAATCATATTCTATCTCCTTTTCTTCATACGCTTCCACTGGGTTTTCGCCGGAGTGTCGATAAACTAAGTGAAAGTAATGTTTCAACCAGATAACTATATCATATTCATTATGTGATTGCAAGCTTTATTTTTCAATATTTCCGCCGATTTTATCGTGAAATGCCTTGGCTTCTCTGCAGTCTCTGACGATTTGTTCCGAAAGATCTCGAACGCTGTCGAATTTCACTTCATCACGGGTTTTTTCTAAGAATTCTACCTCGATATGTTTTCCGTAGAGTTCTTTGTCAAAGTTAAAAATATGCGTCTCAACATTCTTATTGTAATGACCCACCGTCGGTTTGATTCCCACATTTGTCACGCTGGGATATCTGACGCCGTTATAAGTACAATAGGTGACGTAGACGCCGTTAGGCGGTGTCACCATGGAAGGGTCGATGACCAGGTTCGATGTAGGAAAACCTAGTTTTCTGCCTAATCTGTTGCCGACGACGACCTCTCCGCCGATGGAATAGTGTCTGCCCATATAAGTCATACATTTCTCCACCTGTCCAGAGGCGATCAGAGTCCTAATCATAGAAGAACTGACAATATTGCCCTTGATTTTATAGGCGGACATTTCCGTCACGTCAAAGTCTTCCTCCAGCCCTACATTTCTGAGAACGTCAGGATTCCCCTGTGCCTTATAGCCGAAATGATAGTTAAATCCGCAAAATGCAGCCTTCATGCTGAATTTGTCAAGGAGCAGTTTCTTGATGAAATCCACCGGCTCCATGGTCATAATCGCCTTGGTAAATTCGATGTTAAAGAGATAATCTACATCGAGGGATTCTATGATCTGCGCCTTTTCTTTTCTGCTCAATATGTTTTTTGACCTTCTTTTCTTTTTGGCAAAAGATCTTTTGGGTGATTGGAAAAGGTGAATACCGCCGCCTTCAGATTCTCTCTCTGGCTGTCTTTACCATCTGTCTGATCAATTCCTGGTGCCCCAGGTGTACGCCGTCAAAATTGCCCAAAGCAACAGCAGACGGTTCGATATCCTTTATTTCTTCCAGAGTCTCAAATATTTTCATTTCTACCTTACCTCACATAAAACACTTTGTCTGCCACCAATTTCTTATCATTATCATCGTAAAATGCAACACCAAAAAAGACCTCTTTGCCCTCGATCCGGCCAAAGACATTGTAAGCCTTCTTGTATTCTTCCCGCATGGGAAGACAAAAGGAACCGTCTTCATATTCCGGCCTTTTTACGATCTCACATTTATCCAAAGGCAAATGCCATCCGCTGGCAAATTGCACTGCGGCTATCTGATCTGCTACCACCTTGCCGAAATGAACCAAAGGTTCAAAGGTCTGCTGTAAACGCAACTCTATTTTTTCCAGGGACCATCCCTTTAGTGATTCTAAGTCAATAGCCGAAGCGATGTCAAAGATACCGCTTCTAGTTCGCACCAGACTTTTCAGCGTCCCCCGCATCCGAGGAAATCACCTGCGTCCTGGCAGATCGTTCTTATGTAAGTTCCCTTTGAGCATTCTACGGTAAAAGTCACCGTCTTCTCTTCTGCAGACAGATTGATTTCCTCAATCTCCAGAGACTTGATGAATATTTTTCTGGTCTTGACCTCTACCTCAATTCCTGCCCTGGCATATTCATATAACTTCTGCTGTTCACCTTCAGCGCCGAATACATCGGCGGCTTCTGGTCGATGACGCCGTGAAACCCGGCGAAGGCGGCTCTGACTTTCTCCTCGTCTACTTGGGAAGTATCAAAGCGCTCCAGCGTCTGCCCCCAGACATCCTGGGTATCTGTCACCACACCCAGCACCATGGTGCACCTGTATTGTTTCATATCCAGATCCAGATATTCCATGATACGCGTGCTCCTGCCAATACAAATAGGAAGAACGCCTGTAGCCATCGGATCCAATGTGCCGGTATGGCCGATCTTCTTGATGCCCAGAGTTCTTCTCATTACACTCACAACATCGTGTGAAGTCATATTCTGTGGTTTGTTGATGTTAAGTATACCTTCTGTAATCATAATTTCCCAAGCTGTCCGTCATCTTTTCTGTAATCATATCAAACGCTTCAGTTAAACTGCAGTAAAGAGTAAAACCAGCAGCTCTTTCATGTCCGCCGCCGCCCAAGCTGTACGCAATATCCGCCACATTGACTTTATACTTTGAACGCATACTGACCTTGATCTTGTCTGCCTCGGCTTCTTTTTAGAAAGGCTGCGACCTCTACATTACTGATACTTCGCAGTTCCTCAACAACGCCTTCCGTCTCATCCATTAAAGCGCCGGTTTCAGTCAGCATCTCTTGGGTTACATAGGCAATCACTCCCTGTCCATCACAAACGGTAGTCAAGGTGTTCAAGGCGCGGTTTTTTAATCAAAAGCTTTCTATGCGGTTGTTCTCATAGAGTTCCACGCTGATTTCGTTAGAATCAATCCCCGTATCGTAAAGGGCTGCCGTAATTTCATGGGTTTCCTTGGACGTGTTTGAGTACTGAAATTGCCGGTATCCGTGGTAATGGCAGCGAAAATTGCCCCGCCCATTTCTCGGTCAAGGGGGAGATCCATTGCTCGCAGCAGCTTAAAGATCAGTTCACCTGTAGCCGCCGCCTTGCTGTCCACGTAATTATAGTCACAGTAAAACTCTGTCGTCCCATGGTGGTCGATACAGATGGTGATCGGACTTTGCTGAAATTTCTCTTTTCGTCTGATAAATCTGTCTGCATCACCGCAGTCGATACAGATTGACAAATCTGGTTTTTCCACGATGTTTTGATCTGAGGTACAATAACCTCTGTCAAGAAAAGCCAAGTTAGCTGAATGTGATCTTCAATCAAAATGTAACATTCTTTTGCCGAGATTCCGCAGGGCCTTGCACAATGCTGCACAAGAGCCCAGAGTGTCTCCGTCCATATTGATATGGGGAAACAGCAGAATCTTTTCCGCTTTTCTGATTATATTGCCGATTTCTTCAAAGCTGTTATTCTTCATGATCTATACCTAATTTGTTTATCACTTCAGAAATATGTCTGCCATATTCCATTGAAGTATCGATTTTAAACAGTAGTTCTGGAATGTGTCTCAGTTTAATCTGTCTGCCAATTTCCTTTTTAATCAGACCTTTAGCGCTTTTGAGACCTTCAATCACCTGCTCTTCTTCTTCTCGCTTTGCTTCCTCATCTTTACCCGCAGTCAGCACTGTGACGTAACAGGTTGCGTAGCTTCCGTCGGAAGTTACATCAACATCAGAAATGCTGATCATTCCTGATGAAAGTCTGGGGTCTTTGATTTCCCGTAAAAGCATCTCACTGATGACTTTGCGGATTTCTTCGCCCAGACGGCCTTGTCTATATCCTTTTCCCATCTTCTTTTCCTTTCGTTATTTCAAAATGGGGTTGACATACCGTCCTCTGTCTTTGGTTTTTTGCCGTATTGAATGGCCTCAACCGGACAGCGCTGCAGACAGCCCAGACAATGGACACACTGCTGTTTTGTCCAAACCGGACGCCCTTCTTCCATCTGAATTGCTTCTACGGGGCAAATGGTCTGGCAGAGTCCGCATCCGATGCAGGAATTCTCTGCAAAAATTTCTTCGTCCCACATTTGTCTTGATAAAAAGAATAGGCGATTTTGCTGACCGCTCCAAACCAATACTCGAATGAAAACTCGTTCGAAAATGAAATCGGATCGCATCAATGCAGTGATCTATTTCTTTGTCGGCTCGCCGCAGAATCATTGTCTGCTCTTCCGGAAGAGGCATCTTATACATCAGGACGTAATTGCCAACCATTTTGATCTTATAAAATGCTCTAAAATGCACTTCTTTGCCTTTCAATGCTGCTTTTAAACATACGGTCAACGGCGCCACAACTGCCTCCGTAGGTTCCAATCCCGCAGACATCAGGTGTTTCTGCCAGTAAACTGTAATTTTTGATAAACGCACTGACCAGGTTCGGAAGTCCATAGAAGTATACGGGGAAGATGAAGAAAACTTTTTCCTCATCTTCCACCTGGTACTTATATTCATTATTCCTCGTTGCGTCAGAAATATTTATGACCTGCCCGCCAAATTCGCGGCCAATCCTTTCTGCAACGTATTTCGAATTACCTGTAGCCGAAAAGTAAAATACCATTTCCTCCTGCTCCTTATCAGTTGCGCTCGATCTCCACCATGTGGAAGCATCTGATGATATCACCTTCTTTGATATCGTTATAGGCTTCAATGCCAATACCGCATTCGTAGCCTGTGGCAACTTCTTTTGCATCGTCCTTGAATCTCTTCAATGAGGAAATCTTTCCTTCGTGAATGACGATGCCAT
>VOFH01002535.1_pt1 | contig 43109 bp, 78 predicted proteins | sample 5384091 | NCBI WGS metagenome assembly VOFH01 (sample SAMN12384727, study PRJNA508395) | human gut metagenome | isolation source: healthy gut G | host: Homo sapiens
TGCCTTCCAGATTCAGAATCTGCTTGTTGCATATAAAGAAAGATTTGATAAAGACAATTTTATCAAAAACTTATTATTAGACAATCTACTCCTTGTTGACATTTATAATAGATCAAAGAAGTTGTACATTGATGTGGATGCAAGAAGATGTGTCTGTATTATTGAAACAAAGAACGAAAAGGACAGTGTTGCTTTAGAAACAGTTAGAACATTGTTCTCAGGTAATAAGAAAGACTTTATTACAGCGGTAGATGAAAAAAAGCATTATTCTTGTTAAGGAGTTGGAAGAAAAACAGGGATATGAAGATATTGAAAAGATAGCAAGGACAATTGTGGACATGCTTAACACAGAGGCAATGGTTAAGGCTACTGTAGCATACGGAACTATTGTTAAGGAGATTAAGGAAGTATCACGTTCATACAAGGAAGCAAGAATGGCCCTTGATGTAGGAAAGATTTTCTTTAGCACTAAGAACGTAATTGCTTACAATAATCTTGGAATCGGAAGATTAATTTATCAGTTGCCAATTCCACTTTGCAAGATGTTCATTAGCGAGATTTTTGAAGGAAAGTCACCGGATGAATTTGACGAAGAAACATTAACAACAATTAATAAGTTCTTTGAAAACAGCTTGAATGTATCTGAAACATCAAGACAGTTATATATTCACAGAAATACTTTAGTATACAGACTGGACAAGTTGCAGAAGAGTACAGGACTAGATTTAAGAGTATTTGAGGATGCAATTACATTTAAGATTGCCCTTATGGTTGTTAAGTACATGAAATATATGGAGAACACAGATTTTTAGAAAATAAATAGTTAAAATGTAGCAAATATGAAGGCCCACTATGGACCTTCATATTGTGCTAGTGGAGCAAATTCAATTCGGAAATATATTAAAATTTTATTACAAGGATTGTTACGTGCTTTGCCCACCCACAAAAAACACATTTGTGTTATATATTTCTATTTAGAGCAGAATATTAGGAGGCATATAATGATTAAAATAGAAGGTGTAAGCAAGTCTTATGGCAACGGTGCACCGGCGTTAAGCAATTTAAATCTTGAAATAGAGGAAGGAGAGTTTGTATTTGTTGTTGGAGCCAGTGGTTCAGGAAAGTCAACATTTATCAAACTGCTTCTTAAAGAGTTAAATCCCACAGAGGGAACAATAGTGGTAGATAATGTTAATTTATCAAAGCTTAAATCAAGAGGAACAGCTAAGTATAGAAGAAAGGTTGGAGTTGTTTTTCAGGATTTCAGATTGTTACAGGATAGAGATGTTTACTCAAATATTGCTTTTGCACAGAGAGTAATAGGGGCGTCACCAAAGAGAGATTAAAAAGAATGTGGCAAGAGTATTATCTTTGGTGGGACTTTCAGAAAATATCGTTCCAATCCGTCAGAATTGTCAGGTGGTGAGCAGCAGAGAGTTGCCCTTGCAAGAGCGCTTGTCAATAAACCACAGTATATTTTGGCTGATGAACCTACAGGAAACCTTGACCCTGAAAATTCATGGGAGATTATGAAACTGCTTGAAAAAAAGTTAATGAGCAGGGAACAACAGTTATTGTTGTTACACATAACATGGAAATAGTTAAGGCTATGAACAAGCGTGTCATAACTATGAAGAAAGGTGTAAAAGTAGAGGACAGCAAAGGGGAGGAACAGACAGATGAATACTAGAACAGCAAACTACTGTTTAAAACAGGGTTTTGTAAACATAAAGAGAAACAAACTGTTTTCCCTTGCATCAATAGGAACTATTGCTGCATGTACATTTTTAATAGGTGTAATTTTTACAATTATTATAAATGTAAACTTTATGGAAAAAAAAAGTTGAGCAACAGGTTGGGGTAACAATATTCTTTAACGAAGGGTTAAGCCAGCAGGGAATAGATGATATTGGAAAACAATTAAGTCAGATTCCCGTGTAAAGAGCTATGAATATACATCGGCAGAACAGGCATGGGAAAGCTTTAAGAAGAATTATTTTAAAGATAATCCTGATTTGGCAGAAGGATTTTCAAAAGAGAATCCATTGGCTAATTCAGCATCTTACACAGTTTACTTAAATAGTATTAACGACCAGAAAGCTTTTGCCACAGCAATGGAAAAAGGTTCAGGGTGTAAGACAGGTTAAGTATTCAAACCCAACTAGAGAGTTTTTACAAACTTTGGCAAAATGTTAGGATATGCGTCTATTGCATTGATTATTATTTTGCTTGGTGTTGGTATTTTCCTTATAAGCAACACGGTTATGATTGGTATTTCAGTAAGAAGACACGAGATTAAAATTATGAAGCTTATTGGAGCAACTAATAGTTTTGTAAGAGCACCATTTATTATAGAAGGTGTGACAATCGGTTTATTAGGTTCAATAATTCCGCTTGTTATAATAAGACTTGTTTATGACAAATTAATTGATCTTATTATGACTAAATTTGGTGTACTTGGCAACAGTATTCCTTTTGCGTCAGTTCATCAGATTTTTTTGGTTCTTGTTCCATTAGGACTTGGAATTGGAGCAGGCATTGGTTTAATAGGATCAATTGTGTCAATGAGAAAGCACTTAAAGGTATAAAGTTAATTGAGTTAACAGGGAAAGAGATAAGGAGAAAGTAATGAGAAAATCTAAAGTATTAAGTTTTGTTCTCGTGGCAGCATTGGCAGTTACTGCTATTCCAATTAATGCGTTTGGAACAGTTAGCGATGAGAAGAATAAGCTTTCAGATTTGCAGAATCAGAAGCAACAGGCTCAGGATGAAAATAATAAACTACAGAAATCTAAGTCTGATGCACAGGAGTATATTCAGTCAGTTGATAAGAAGTTAACTAATTTGGCTACAGAGATGTACAAGACTAATCAGAAATTATCAAAAACAGAAGGCAAGATATCTAAGACTCAGAAGGAATTGGACAATGCTCAGGTTAGCATAAATGAGCAGTATGAAGATATGAAGCTTAGAATCAAATATATGTATGAGAATGGTGATACTCAGATGATAGATTTGATTTTTAATTCAAAGAGCATAACTGATTTCTTAAATAAGGCAGAGTACATAACAGAGTTATCACAGTATGACAGAGATATGCTTAATAAGATGAAGAAGACTAAAGAGAAAATAGCTTCTGCAAAGAGTACTCTTGTAACTGAGAAAAAGAATCTTCAGACAATACAGGCACAGCAGAAGAGTGACCAGACTAAGCTTACTAATCTTTCAGCATCAAAGCAGCAGGAACTTAAGAATTATGAAGATTTGATAGCACATAATGAGGCTACTTCTGATGAATTGGAAGCAGAAATCAGTGCACAGGAAAAGAGAGTTGCATCTGTTGAAGAACAGAGCAAAACCAGGCAGCTGCTGAGCAGGCAAGACGTGAAGCGGCAGCAAAGAAACAGCAGGCAGCTAGTTCAAATAGTAGTACAAGCAATACATCATCAAATACAGAAAGTAACACAACAGATACTTCAAACAGTGGAAATTCAGGAAGTAGTGGAACAGTTTCAGGCGGTGGATTTACATGGCCACTTCCGGGACATACAACTATATCTTCAGGATATGGATATAGAGGTTCTGAATTTCATAAGGGTATTGATATTCCGGCATCAGCAGGAACCACTATTGTTGCAGCAGGTTCAGGTACAGTAGAGTGGGCTAATTATAGTACAACAGCAGGCAACTGGATTGGTATTAATCACGGCAATGGTGTATATAGTGTATATATGCATATGTCTGCACTTTTTAGTTTCGGCAGGAACAAAGGTAAGCGCAGGACAGAGCATTGGACTTGTAGGAAATACAGGAGCATCACAGGGTAACCATTTACATTTTGCAGTACGTAAGAACGGGGCATATGTTAATCCTTGGGATTATTTAAAATAAACTTGAATTAAGGAGTCATGATGAAAAAGAATAAGAACCGTTTTTTACTTGGATTCTTTCTTGGAATGCTTGCCATGGCAGTTGTGGTAGGTGGTGTTGGAACAGGTTTGTATTTTGCAAACAAGAACACATCCGGAAAAACAATTAGTGAAAAAACATCACAAAAGCTTGATTATATAAATAAACTTATAGATGCTAAGTTCTTAAATAAGGTTAATGAATCTGACTTGGAAGATGGAATTTATAAAGGATTGTTGGAAGGCTTAAATGATCCGTATTCTGTTTATTACACGGCAGAAGAATACCGGAAAATGATGGAACAGACGTCAGGAACTTACAGCGGAATAGGTGCTTTGGTATCTCAGAATGCTGAAACAGGAATAATTACGGTAGTTAAGGCTTTTGCCGATGCACCGGCTGCAAAGGCAGGAGTAAAGAACGGAGATATTATTTATAAAGTAAAGGGCAAAGAAGTAACTGGTGTTGACATTAACAATGTTGTTACTGAAATGAAGGGCGAAAAGGAACAACAGTTGACATAACTGTTTACAGAGAGTCCGAAAAGAAATACATTGACTTTACAATAACAAGAGATCAGGTTAATGAGCCTACTGTTGAATATAAGATGCTTGATAAGAAGAAAAAAGATTGGTTATATACAGATAAGTCAGTTTGAAGAAGTTACTTATGACCAGTTTACGAAAGCATTGGATGACTTGAAGAAGCAGGGAATGAAGGCTGTTATCTTTGATGTTAGAAGCAATCCGGGTGGATTATATGAGACAGTCTGCAAGATGCTTGATGAAATACTTCCTGAAGGAAATTTGGTTTCAACTAAGGATAAATATGGAAATGAGGAAAAGCAGACTTCAGACAGCAAGTGTCTTGACATGCCGATGGTTGTTTTGCAGAATAAGGACAGCGCCAGTGCATCAGAAATTTTTGCAGGTGCAATTCAGGACGTTAATGCAGGAAAAATCGTAGGCACACAGTCATTTGGTAAAGGAATTGTACAGACAATTCTTCCATTAAGCGACGGCTCAGCGGTAAAACTTACAGTTCAGGATTATTATACTCCAAGTGGCAAAAACATTCACGGAAAGGGAATAACTCCTGATGTGGAAGCAGAATTGGAAGAAAAATGCAACAAGCGATACACAACTTGAAAAGGCAAAGAAACAATTATGGAATTAATGAAATAATGAACAGAAAGACCGTACATATATCTTGCAAACAAAGATATATGTATGGTCTTTTTTCTATGCTTTGAATAACTGTATAAAATAAGTAAAAGGGTAAATGAAAATGTTCCTTTTTATTTTGACAAACAAATGCTTATGAAAAATTAAATTTGTATAGTGTCAAAATAGACAAAGTTTTTACGAAAGTTTTGTTTATTTATTTGTCTAAAAATCATATTAATAGGCTGGGTTTTACATTGTTATCGTGACGTTAAAATGCTATAATATGCAATTATAGAGGCGGATGTATTAAAAAAGGGACAAAATTATGAAGAAAAAAACGAAAACTTTAATATCCATTGCAGTAATGATTTTTATGATATGCGCGGTTAATGTATCTTTTGTTAAAGCAGAAAGCAAGGTAATTAAAGTAGGTTATATTGATTATCCGGGATTTATACAAAAGATGGATGACGGCTCTTATGAAGGCTATGGCGTAGAGTATCTGAATGAGATAGCTAAGTACAATAACTGGACATATGAGTTTGTGGAGAATACATGGGAGCAGACTTTAAAAGATTTAAAGAACGGAAAAATCGACATAATATGTCAGGCTCAGAAAACAGCAGAAAGAGAGAAAGACTATATTTTTTCTAATTATTCTGTTGGAAGCGAGTTTACAATTGTATATGCCAATCTTAAATCTAATATTTATTATAAAGATTTAGAAGGTATGAATAACAAAAAAGTAGGCATGTTAAAAGACAGCTATCAGATGTTAACATGGACCAACTATGCTAACAAGAATAAAATATACACCGGTATATTATAATTCTGAAACAGAAATTGTTCAGGCCTTAAAGGATAACAAAATTGACCTTGCAGCAGTGGGAAGTATATCACTTCACAAAGGAATGAGAGTTGTTGACAGATTTAATCAGGAGCCTTTCTACATTGTGACAGGAAAGATGAATGGAAAATTTATGGCTGAAGTAGATAGGGCATTAGATGAAATTAGAAATGATTCTCCTTATTTTCAGCAACACCTTCAGGATAAATATTATAGTGAAAGTGCATATTCCAATCAGCCCCTTTTGACGAGAGAGGAAAATGAGTATATTGAAAGATACAAGGAGATTGTGGTTGGATTAAAAGCTGACAGTATTCCATATAGCTATAAAGAGGCTCATAAGATTACAGGATTATTTAAAGGGGTTCTTGACCTGATGGGCGGAAAGTCCAAATTATCAATTCGAATAGAATATGTAAGTGATCCGAAAAAGTTTCTGGAAGAGGGGACTAATAGATTTTACATAGGAAATTCATTGGGCTCAGCTGTGTCAACAGTAAAGGGTAAGTATTGGCATTCTAACAATATTTTTAGCGTTGACCAGGTAATTGTAAAACGTAAGAATACTTCAATAAGCCAGGATAAAGTGTCAAGCGTAGCTGTGGTAAAAGATGCATTATATAATAGTCAGACTAAACTGTTATATGTAAACAGTGATGAACAGATTAAGAAATATGACAGCGTAAAAGAATGTATGGAGGCTGTCCGTACCGGAAAAGTTGATTTTGCAATTAATGATATTTATTCAGTTAATTATTATATGCAAAGTAAACGTTATGCAGACAGTTTGGCAGCAGTCAGTGAGTATAATGAGTCTTCTGCATATTGTCTGTTAGCTTCAGCTCAGGTTAATGATATATTGAAATCTGTAGTAAACAAGCTGATTAGTTCTATTTCAGATGAAGAAATAGATAATGTTTGTGTTAAATATTCCAGCGGAATAAAATATAATGCTTCGCTTACAGAACGAATAGAAGACAATCTTGCTTTGATAATTCTGGGAATTGCAATTGCAATATTATTGATAGTTCTTGGATATGTTGTTATTTCAAAAAAGACTAATGCATTAATTCAAAGCAAAGAAAATGAAATTCTTCGAAGAAAAGTAGAAATTGATAAGCTTACGGGCTTGTATAATATTGATATTTTCTATGAAAAAGTTGCTGAAAGACTTAGAATAAGCGATGAAGAATTTTATATTATGAACATAAACATTAACAGATTAAAGGTTGTTAATGATATTTATGGCATAGAAGAAGGTGATGAGCTTATTAAGCATGTGGCTGACAGATTAAAGATGTTCAGAGATTCACAGACAGATGGAGACAATATTCTTCTTGCAAGAATGTCAGATGATAACTTTTTTGCACTTTCGACTAAGGAACAGTACGATTTAATTAAGACTTTTGACTTGGTTGATGACTATCATTTGAAAATAAATATAACTGTGCGAACAGGGTTATATTTGGTTGATGATAGAACACTTCCAATTAACATTATGTGTGACAGGGCACAGATGGCAACGGATACTGTAAAAGAAGGAATGAAGAAAGTTGGTATATATAGCAGACAACAGGGAGATCAGTTAATCTTTGAACAGAACATACTGAATGACATAAATGGAGCAATGGAACAGGGACAGATTGTTATATATGTTCAGCCGAAATATGATGTTGTTCATAAAAAGATTGTAGGTGGAGAATCGTTGGTAAGATGGTTACATCCGAAATTTGGAATGATACCACCATTTAAATTTATAACAGTACTTGAAAAAGAATAATTACATAACAAGGCTTGATTATTATGTTTGGGAGAAAACGTGTCAGTTATTGCGTTATTTAAAGGATAAAAACGGAAGTGTACTTCCTATTTCTGTTAATGTTTCAAGAGTAAATTTCTATACAACTAATCTGGTATCAAATCTTTTGAAACTGGTTGAAAATATAATTTGGAACCAAAGGATTTGCAACTTGAAATTACGGAAACAGTATATACTGAGGAAAAGCAGGTAATATATTCAATAATAAGTGAATTGCAGGAAGCAGGCTTTAAGATTTTGATGGATGATTTCGGAAGTGGATATTCATCACTTAATATGTTAAAGGATGCGCCTATAGACGTACTTAAATTGGATATGGCGTTTATGCGAAATTTGGATAATGAAAATGAAAGAAACAACATAATTGTTGAGTCTATTGTAGAATTGTCCAAGAAATTAAATATTCCGGTAGTAGTAGAAGGTGTTGAGTCAGAAAAACAGGTTAACTTCTTAAAATCAATTGGAGCAGAAGTGATTCAGGGATATTATTTCTCAAAGCCAATACCTGCGGACGAATATGAAAAGTTAATAGAGGAATAATAAAGAATAACAAAAAGTACAGAACAAACATTCGATTTTGCTCTGTACTTTTTGTTCTTTTGAATGATATACTTGACAAGTAACAATATTAAGAAAAGTAGTTGATAAATGATTTGGGTTTAAAAATACTCAAATATTGATTAGAGCTAATTGGGAGAAATCATATGGATCATTTTGAATTAGTATCAGAGTACAAACCAACCGGTGACCAGCCGCAGGCTATTGAAGAGTTAGTTGAAGGCTTTAAGAAAGGAAAACAATTCAGACTTTGCTTGGTGTAACAGGTTCAGGTAAGACTTTTACAATGGCGAATGTTATTGAACAATTAAATAAACCTACACTTATTATTGCTCATAATAAGACTTTGGCAGCTCAGCTTTACGGTGAGTTTAAGGAGTTTTTTCCTAATAATGCTGTGGAATATTTTGTCTCCTACTACGATTATTATCAGCCGGAGGCTTATGTTCCAAGCACAGACACATATATTGAGAAGGATTCATCAATTAATGATGAAATAGATAAGTTACGTCATTCGGCAACAATGGCTTTAATGGAGCGTAAAGATGTAATTATTATTTCTTCAGTTTCATGTATATATGGTTTGGGAGACCCAATAGATTACAAGAACATGGTTGTGTCTTTAAGACCCAATACCATTAAAGATAGAGATGAGATTATTCATAAGTTTATTGAAATACAGTATGACAGAAATGATATGGACTTTAAACGTGGAACTTTCAGGGTTCGTGGAGAGAATCTGGAAATATTTCCTGCTTCTGTATACGGATAGTGCAATTAGAGTTGAATTTTTTGATGATGAAATCGAGAGAATTTCAGAGATTGATGCTTTAACGGGTCAGATTAAGAACGTGCTTGAACATGTAGCAATATTCCCTAATTCTCATTATGTTGTGCCACCTGAAAAGATGGAGCGTGCCATTAAGGATATAGAGAAAGAGTTAGAGGAACAGGTAGCATATTTTAAATCAGAAGACAAATTAATGGAGGCACAGCGTATTGCAGAACGAACTAATTTTGATATGGAAATGCTAAGAGAAAGAGGTTTTTGATCAGGAATAGATAACTATTCAAGACATATGGCAGGTTTGGAGCCGGGAGCCACACCTCATACATTAATGGAATATTTCGGAGATGATTTCTTAATAATAGTAGATGAGTCTCATATTACGATTACACAGATTAGACGAATGTATGCCGGTGACCAGTCAAGAAAGTCTACTTTAGTTGATTATGGGTTCAGACTGCCTTCGGCTAAGGATAACAGACCACTTAATTTTGAAGAATTTGAAAGCATGATTGACCAGATGATGTTTGTGTCAGCTACACCTAATGTTTATGAACAGGAACATGAATTAGGCCGTGCAGAGCAGATTATAAGACCTACAGGATTGCTTGATCCGGAAGTTGAAGTAAGACCGGTTGAAGGACAGATTGATGACCTTATAACTGAGATTAACAAGGAAGTTGCCAAGAAGAACAAAGTTTTGGTAACAACTTTGACTAAGCGTATGGCTGAGGATTTGACAGATTATATGCGCGATGTGGGAATTAGGGTTAAATACCTTCATTCAGATATAGATACGTTAGAGAGAACTCAGATTATCAGAGATATGCGATTGGATGTTTTTGATGTTTTGGTTGGTATTAACCTTTTAAGAGAAGGTTTGGACATACCGGAAATTGCTTTAGTTGCAATATTGGATGCTGACAAGGAAGGGTTTTTACGTTCAGAAACATCACTTATTCAGACTATTGGACGAGCTGCAAGAAATGCAGAAGGCCACGTAATAATGTATGCTGACAATATTACTGATTCAATGGATAAAGCTTTAACGGAAACTAACAGACGTAGAGAGATTCAGCAGAAATACAATAATGAGCACGGTATTACTCCAACAACTATTAAGAAGGCTGTTCGAGACCTTATTAGCATCTCCAAAGAAGTGGACAGAAAGATTAGCGACGTTGAGAAAGATCCTGAATCAATGGATTATAAGGAACTTAAAAAGCTTATCGAAAAGGTTAAGAAGAAATGGAAAGAGCTGCAGCAGAACTTGATTTTGAAACAGCTATTGAAATGCGAGATAAGTTGGCGGAATTAAGAAAGTTGCAGGAAGATAACTAAAAATCTATAACGGAATTTATTTGGAAAAGATATAAAATAACCAAATAACAAAGATAGAAAAAGATAGGAAAATAAAATGAAAGACAATAAAAAATATATTCATATAAAAGGTGCAAATGAGCACAATTTGAAAAATATTGATATTGATATACCAAGAGATGAATTTACGGTAGTAACAGGTTTAAGCGGTTCAGGTAAGTCATCCCTTGCTTTTGACACTATTTATGCAGAAGGACAGAGAAGATATATGGAATCGTTATCTTCCTATGCAAGACAGTTCTTAGGGCAGATGGAAAAACCACAGGTTGAAAGTATTGAAGGATTGCCACCGGCTATTTCAATTGATCAGAAATCAACAAACAAGAATCCACGTTCAACAGTTGGAACAGTAACAGAAATATACGATTATATGAGATTGCTTTTATGCAAGAGCAGGTATTCCACATTGTCCAAAATGCGGACGTGAAATAAAGAAACAGACAGTTGATGAAATGGTAGATCGTATTCTTATGCTGGAAGAACGTACTAAGTTTCAGATATTGGCACCTGTTGTAAGAGGAAAGAAAGGACGTCACGAAAAAGTATTTGAAAGTGCTAAGAAAAGTGGTTATTTGCGAGTAAGAGTTGATGGCAATATGTATGAACTAACTGAAGAGATTAAGTTAGAAAAAAACATAAAGCACAGTATCGAAATTATTATAGACCGACTTAGCATTCGTGAAGGAATTGAAAAGCGTCTTACAGATTCTGTTGAAAATGCTTTAAAGCTTGGCAACGGACTAATGATAGTAGATGTTATTGGTGGGGAAGAGATGACTTTTAGTCAGAATTTTGCCTGCCCTGACTGTGGAATAAGTATTGACGAAGTACAGCCTAGAAGTTTTTCTTTTAATAATCCTTTGGGGCTTGTCCTGACTGTTATGGTTTGGGATACAAGATGGAATTTGACGAAGACCTTATTATTCCTGATAAGAGTTTAAGCATTAATCAGGGAGCAATTGTAGTATTGGGGTGGCAGAGTGCAAATGACGGAAAGAGTTTTAGTAATGCGATACTTCAGGCATTGGCTTTAAAACAATTTTTCTCTTGATACGCCTTTTGAGGATTATCCAAAAGAGATACATGATATTTTGATTTATGGAACAAATGGTGAAAAAGTAGCCGTAAGATACAAGGGGCAAAGAGGTATTCGAGTTTATGATATTGCTTTTGAAGGATTAATTAAAAATGTAGAAAGACGATATCGTGAAACAAGCGCAGAGTCAACAAAGGCAGAATATGAAACATTTATGAGATTTACGCCATGTGCAACATGCCACGGACAGAGACTTAAAAAGGAATCGTTGGCTGTAACTATTGGAGATAAGAATATTTATGAAATGACAGAAATGTCTGTAAGAGATTTGCGCCAGTATTTGGATGAATTGCAATTGACTGAAACTCAGCTAAAGATAGGAAAAGAGATTTTGAAAGAAATTACAGGACGTCTTCAATTCTTAGTTGACGTTGGACTTGATTATCTTAGTCTTTCAAGAGCTACGGGAACTTTGTCAGGTGGAGAGGCTCAGCGTATACGTTTGGCAACTCAGATAGGTTCAGGCTTGGTTGGTGTAGCTTATATAATGGATGAGCCAAGTATTGGATTGCATCAGAATGATAATGATAAGCTTCTTGCAACGTTGAAGCATTTAAGAGATTTGGGGAAATACTTTGATTGTAGTTGAACATGATGAGGATACAATGCGTGCAGCAGATTATGTGGTTGACATAGGTCCGGGAGCAGGAGAACACGGTGGACAGGTTATTGCTACAGGAACTGCAGAGGATATAATGAAAAATCCTAATTCAATTACAGGAAAATATTTAAGTGGAGAGATTAAAATACCTGTTCCAAAAACACGTAGAAAACCAAAAGGTTTCTTAAAAGTAGTTGGAGCCAAGGAAAATAACCTAAAGAACATTGATGTAAAGGTGCCAATTGGGGTACTTACATGTGTAACAGGTGTTTCAGGCTCAGGTAAAAGCTCACTTGTTAATGAAATATTATATAAGAGTCTTGCAAGAAAATTAAACAGGGCAAGAACAATTCCCGGAAAATGCAAGAAGATAGAGGGAATGGAGCAGCTTGATAAGGTAATAAATATTGATCAGTCACCAATAGGCAGAACTCCGCGTTCAAACCCGGCAACATATACGGGAATGTTCGATATGATAAGGGACCTTTTGCGGCAACAACCGATGCAAAAGAAAGAGGTTACAAGAAGGGAAGATTTAGTTTTAATGTAAAAAGGCGGTCGTTGTGAAGCGTGTTCAGGTGACGGAATTTTAAAAGTTGAAATGCATTTTCTTCCTGATGTATATGTTCCATGTGAGGTTTGTGGCGGAAAGCGTTACAATAGGGAAACACTGGAAGTACGCTACAAAGGTAAGACTATTTATGATGTTCTTGAAATGACAGTGGAAGAAGCATTGGATTTCTTTAAGAATGTGCCTAGAATTCTTAACAAGGTACAGACATTGTATGATGTAGGTCTTGGTTATTTAAAATTAGGACAGCCGTCAACAACATTGTCGGGTGGTGAAGCACAGAGAATTAAGCTTGCAACAGAATTAAGTAAGAGAAGCACAGGAAAAACAATATATGTATTGGATGAACCGACAACAGGACTTCTTTTTGCTGATGTGCATAAATTAGTAGAGATTCTTCACAGATTAACAGATGAAGGTAATACAGTAGTGGTTATTGAGCATAATCTGGACGTAATAAAAGTGGCAGATTATATAATTGATATGGGACCTGACGGTGGTGACCGTGGTGGAACAGTTGTAGTTGCAGGAACACCTGAGCAGGTTGCAGAACATCCAACAAGCTATACCGGCAAGTATGTTAAGCAGATGTTAGAGAGACAATAGTCATTTTTTATAAAAAAAACGATTCATAAAAATGTTTAAATAAAAGGGCATTTATGCAATGTTTATAAAGATGAAAAAAGTGCTTGAACCCCCTTTAAAATAAGGGAAAATTGTGCTATATTGAACATACAAACAAAAACGTATTAAATACCTAAAAAGACTTCTACAAAGAAGTTAACAACCCATTTGTTATTAGATGTCAACCTAATAACAACAGTATCTAAGTTTAGTGGTGAAAGGAGTTTTTACCCAGTGATATCTGCTAACATGGCAATCAACGGAAGATTGTTTAAGTAGTGATTATTGGATGAGTTGTTACAAAGAATTGGATAGGATAGGAATTATTCAAAACGAAAATTCAATGAAGAATAACATCTTATGGTTAAGGTAGATAGTGAAGTCGAAGCAGGACAAATAGTAAGGAATAGACTAGGTATGCAGATATTCGGAATGCGATCGAAACGAATAGTGTACAGAAGAAATTCCCGAGAAGATTCATTTAATAAAAAGTACCTGCGGTTGTTAACAAAATTGTAAAGTTAGGGTATTGAAATAGGGAGCATCTGTCATACGAGGAAGTAGGGCAGGTGCTCTTACTTCGTTATAAGTACTTGAAATGATATTACAATTTAGGAACGTGTGAAAGTATATTATGAGTCTGAAAGATGTATAAGTTTAAAAATATTTTGTATATAGAGAGCAGTCAGGTTATAAGTTATGGGAATTATAAAAGTTAGTACAGTGTACTTGTTTTAAATAGAAAAATAGGGTAGAATTAAAAATTAGCAGGTAATTAGATTTTATATAGCAATTACCTTTTACAGTAGTATGGTGCAGGCACCATTTTAGGAGGAAATACATTGAAGAAAGAATTAGTAATCGTTCTTGACTTTGGTGGTCAGTATAACCAGTTGGTTGCAAGACGTGTTCGTGAATGTAATGTATATTGTGAAATATATTCTTACAAAACAGACATTGAAAAAATCAAAGCAATGAACCCAAAGGGTATCATCTTAACAGGTGGACCAAATAGTTGTTATGAAGCCGATTCTCCAACATATTCAAAAGAATTATTTGAATTAGGCGTTCCAGTGTTAGGACTTTGCTATGGAGCACAGCTTATGATGCATGTGTTAGGCGGAAAAGTAGAACGTGCAGATGTACGTGAATATGGTAAGACAGAAGTATTAATAGACAAGACTCAGTCAAAGATTTTTGCAGATGTTTCACCAAAAACAGTTTGCTGGATGAGTCATTTTGATTATATATCACAGGTGGCACCGGGATTTGAAATCTCATCACACACAAAGGATTGCCCTTGTGCATCAGCAGAAAACGAAGAAAAGAAACTTTATGCAATCCAGTTCCACCCGGAAGTGCTTCACACACAGGAAGGCACAAAGATGTTATACAACTTCGTTCGTGGAGTTTGCCAGTGTTCAGGAGACTGGAGAATGGATTCATTTGTAGAAGAATCAATTAAGGCAATCCGTGAAAAAGTTGGCGATGGTAAGGTTTTATGTGCATTGTCAGGTGGTGTAGATTCATCAGTTGCAGCAGTAATGCTTTCAAAAGCCATTGGAAAACAGCTTACATGTGTATTCGTAGACCATGGCTTACTTCGTAAAAACGAAGGTGACGAAGTAGAAGCAGTATTCGGTCCTGACGGTCCATATGACTTAAACTTTATCCGTGTAAACGCACAGGAACGTTACTACAGCAAGTTAGCAGGAGTAAAAAGAACCTGAACAGAAGCGTAAAATAATTGGTGAAGAATTTATTAGAGTTTTTGAAGAAGAAGCAAAGAAAATCGGACAGTTGACTTCCTTGTACAGGGAACAATTTATCCTGACGTTGTTGAAAGTGGTTTAGGTGGCGAATCAGCAGTAATTAAGTCACATCACAACGTAGGTGGATTACCTGACTGTGTAGATTTTAAGGAAATAATCGAACCACTTCGTGATTTATTTAAGGACGAAGTAAGAAAAGCCGGCTTAGAAATGGGTATACCTGAATATTTAGTATACCGTCAGCCTTTCCCAGGTCCGGGACTTGGAATCCGTATCATCGGTGAAGTAACAGAAGAAAAAGTTAAGATCGTTCAGGATGCAGATGCAATTTATCGTGAAGAAATTGCAAATGCCGGATTGGATAAAACAATAGGACAGTATTTTGCAGCACTTACAAATATGCGTAGCGTAGGTGTAATGGGCGACGAAAGAACATACGATTACGCCATTGCACTTCGTGCAGTAAATACTGTAGATTTCATGACAGCTGAGGCTGCTGAAATTCCTTACGAAGTATTGTCAAAGGTAATGAGCAGAATCATAAACGAGGTGCGCGGGGTCAATAGAGTAATGTACGATTTGACAAGTAAGCCACCTGGAACTATAGAGTTTGAATAGACACTAAAATCCCACAATGCCTTTATTTATGGGCACTGTGAGAGGTAGTGATTATATCGTGGCAACGATATGGCAACACTAAAACAATTTACCCATATGTATAAATGAAAAAACCTTACTGATTTTGAGGAGTCAGTAAGGTTTTTTTATGCTCTTTATAAATCAATTAGTTTATGATATCCGTGAGTATTAGCCGGATAGTTGTATCTCCAATTATCGTATTCTTTCTTGGAGATTTCTCCGGTATCAAGCTTGGACTTCATCTTTGCCCAGGACCTTGCCTCATGACCTAAAGCGTCGTGGATGGCACCTAAATCAAGGGTAATATGACTTCCTTCCTGTCTGACGGATATACCATAAATATCTTCAAGAGTGAACAGAAGCTGCATAATTCCCACATGAGTATCAATGTCAGGAACATTAATGGCCGCAGGAGAAACTTCCAAAATGGAAGAAAGAGTTTCAATCAAATCATCCTTGGGAATACGTTTCTCTGCTTCATATTGAGCCATGCGGATATCAGCAGTACTTTCCTTAAAACCTAACTGAACTCCCAATTCCTTTTGAGTTAAACCTTTACGCTTGCGAAAAGTTCTAATTCTTTCACCAATTGCCATAACAAACCTCCAAATTAACATAAAAATTCCCAATGCGGGATAACTTAAACAAATTCGCTATGGTCAGTATAACATAGGTAAAAATGTATATCAAGAAAAACTTAAACAAAAAAAAAGTTAATTTTTCTATTGACTTAAACTAAAAAGTTTAATATAATGCACATTATCTTAAACAAATATGTTTAAGAAATATAATACAGGAGGAAAAAAACATGGAAAAGAACTTTATGACAGTCGACGATGTTGCCGAAGAACTTTCTGTTTCAAAGTCCAAGGCTTACAAGATTGTAAGACAGCTTAATAAGGAACTGGAAGAAAAAGGCATCATCACGGTAGCAGGACGTGTCTGTACTTCTTATTTCAGAAAAAAAGTAATGTACAGCGGTGATTAGAAAATATTTATTAAAGGAAGGTGATGAACATGAGCGTTTATTCTTACATGGCAAATAATAAGAAAAAATGGAGAGCTGTTTATCGCTATACTGACTTTACCGGAAAAAGAAGACAGACACAGAAAAGAGGCTTCAACACAAAAAAGAGAAGCGGAGTTTTGGCTTGAAAATAAGAAGAAAGCCGAAAACGGACAATTGAACATGACATTTGGAAGTTTTTATGAAATCTACGAAAGGGACAAGAAGGCAAGGGTAAAGGAAACCACCTTTTGAGACAAAATCATATGTGGCAAGAGATAAAATCCTTCCTTACTTTAAGGACAGAAGAATGGATGAGATTAAACCAAAGGATGTAATGGAGTGGCAGAATGAACTGCTTAATTACAGGAATGAAAAGGGAGAGCCTTATTCATCAGGTTACTTAAGAACAATTCACGCACAGCTTAGCGCAATATTTAATTTTGCAAAAAGATATTATGGGCTATCCACAAATCCTGCGGCAATAGTTGGGACAATGAAAAATGACGTTGAAAAGGAAGTGGAAATCTGGACAAAGGAAGAATACCTGAAGTTTTCGGAAGCAGTCATGGACAAGCCATTATCGTTTTATGCATTTGAAGTATTGTACTGGACAGGTGTCAGGGAAGGAGAACTACTGGCACTTACTCCGGCAGACTTTGATTTTGAAAATAACACAATGAGAATCAACAAGAATTATCAGAAGGTAAAGGGGCGTGAAATTATTACTTCTCCAAAGACAAAAAAGAGTAACAGGGTGGTGAAGATTCCACAGTTTCTGGCAGATGAGATTAAGGATTATATGAAATGCTTTTATGACCTGAAGCCTGACCAGAGACTTTTCTTTAAGTCAAAAGGGTATCTTGGACACGAAATCACAAGAGGCTCCAAGAAGGCAGGAATTAAGAGAATCAACATACACGCCCTTAGACATTCACACATTTCACTGCTTATGGACAGAGGATTTTCAGCATGACATAGCTGAAAGGGTAGGGCATGAAGCAATCAGCATTACTTACAAATATGCCCACATGTATCCAAACAAGCAGGATGAAATGGCAAGAAAACTTGAAGAGGAAAGGAGTTAGGAATAATGGAAAAATCATTGGACAGTCACGGTCGTTGGAGAAAGAAGATAGTAGCCTTCAGGGTTTCTGAGGAAGAGGCAAGAATCATTGATGACAGGGTTGCCCTGTCAGGACTGACAAAGCAGGAATACATTATCCGCAGGCTGTGTGAAAAGGAAATTGTGGTAAATGGAAATCCAAAGGTTTACATTGCTTTAAAAAACAGACTTAATGACGTGTACGAGGAGTTAAAAAAGAATTACAGGTGCAGGTGAGGTTGATGATGTTTTGTTAGAGGTAATTGAACTAATCGGTATTACCATGAACGGAATGAAGGAGGATAAGAATAATGAATAATAAAACAACAGTGACTACCCTTAACGTATCTGTTGGAGCAGATAACGGGCAGTCACAAAAGTGTTACCAAACACAGTAACAGTATAACAGATAATAATCGTGTCCGCAATTTGCAATCCACCGGTACCCCGGTGGGTGAAAATCTGGAAACAGTATCAATGGAAGAACTTTATGACACGGTATATCCGATTAAGAAGCCCTTGGTTGAGGATCTGATTTACAACGGAGTGTATCTGTTTGTCGGTGCACCAAAGGTTGGAAAGTCGTTCTTAATGGCTGAAATAGGTTTCTGTGTAAGTGCAGGAATTGACCTTTGGGGGCATAAGACCAATCAGGGAACAGTGCTGTATCTGGCACTGGAAGATGATTATGCAAGACTTCAACAGAGACTTTCAAGAATGTTTGGAATTGATGTGGCAGAGCATTTTTACTTTGCAACACGTTCCAAAAAATCTCAATGAAGGTCTGGAAGAACAGCTTAAAGAGTTTCTTGTGGCTCATGCGGATACAAGACTTGTAATAATTGACACACTGCAGAAAATCAAGGAAATAAGTGGAGATAAATTCAGTTACGCAAACGATTATGACATCATTACAAAGCTAAAACACTCTGCTGATGAACATAACATTTGCATTCTGGTGGTTCATCACACAAGAAAGATGGATTCATCAGATGCCTTTGAAATGATATCGGGAACAAACGGACTGCTTGGTGCAGCTGACGGAGCTTTCATCATGCAGAAGGAAAAAGAACTGACCTAAAGGCTACAGTTGACATAACAGGAAGAGATCAACAGGACCAGAAACTTTATCTTAAGTTTGAACCTGAGTTGTGTTTGTGGAAATTTGAAAAGGCTGAAACAGAGCTGTGGAAAGAGCCGGAAGATAAAGTACTTTCTGCTGTTAATACATATCTGATGGAAGCAGGATGTTTTCAAGGAACGGCAAGTGAACTGATGGATAAGATACAGGAGATTAATTTAGTTCCGAATCAGCTGACCAGACAGTTAAACATTAAGGCAGGAAGGTTGTATGAGGATTATGGCATCAGGTATGACAATAAGCGTTGTCACGATGGCAGAATCATAACATTGGAATATGAAAAAGAGTAAAGCGTGACGATGGTGTCGATGGTGACGATGTTTTATGGTACGTAAATCATCGTCACAAACCGTCACGCATCGACACGGAACAAGATTGATTAAAGAATAGAGAGGTTTGAAAATGAGCAAAAACAGAATGATAAGCAATGAATTAATGATGGCTTTGATTAAGTATCATGTATTAGACATGAAAGATAATGAAGAAATTAATAATCTTATAATTTCTGAATTGGAAGAAAAACTAAGCAAGATGTCAAGGCACGAGGATTACACAAAAAGTAAAATGGCACCCACAAAAGAAGAGAGGGAAGAGTACAGACAGAAATATCTTGACACCGTTGGAATGCACCGGGACTTTAGATGGTAGTAACAGCTTGCAACATAAATAGGTTTCTTGTTGATAATATTAATACCTGCAAGTGACACTTGCAGGTTAAAGAATAATCAGGGAGAACCAAAAGGATTGGTTACAGTTAAAAGTTATTGACATCATGTCACTAAGAACCGCGGGACCCGGAGTCCCGAGGTTAAACATAATATAGCTGCCATTACAATTACAGCAACCACTAAATGCCATTTGACAGGTTATGAGTAAAGCATTGATAGCAGCTATATAAGCCCTCGGCAGAGCCCCCGCAGTTGTTCTATGACAGAACTGCTGGGGTTATCAATTATGGCAGAGCCAAATTGATAAGAACCCCCGTTTTCAACAGCCTTGGGCAGACTACTAAAGACTAACAACGTGCAGGTGTCACCGCACGTATCAAAACAATAAAAGAAAAAAGGAGTGAGATTATGGCAGGATTATCATATTCAGCACACCTGAGTCAGAAGAACAATTGCCATTAACAGCAAGGCGAAACTCGCAGGTGTTGCAAAGCACAATTTACGAAAGTACCGCTCTTGGAATACGATAAGGAGAACATTGTAATATTATGTGGTACGGATAAATTAGTGCAGGATGTAAAAAGTATATAAAGGAACAGTTTGACGAAGCAGTCAGGGAATATAACAAAATGCAGACAAGGGATGACAGAAAGATTGATAATTATTTTGAAAAGACAGCAAAGTCAAACAAAGACATGGCAGTGGAACTTATTTTTCAGATAGGAGACAAGGAGTTCTGGGATAAGAATCCTGACAAGCGAAGAAGGATGGATGTGGCATTTAAGGAAATGCTTAATATGTTACAGAAGGAAGCACCAAATCTTGTTGTGGCAAATGCAGTAATACATTATGATGAGGCAAGTCCACACATGCACGTGGTGGCAGTTCCGTAGCTGACGGATTTAAAAAGGGAAATGTCAAGGCAAGTGTCAAAGAGAAAGTATGCACAAAGGAATTTCTTGAAAAAGTATTGCAGGGCAGAATAAGAGAATATGCAGAGGACAGGTCATTCGCATGGATTGAGAATTTCTGAAAGGAAAGGAAAAAGGAAGAAATAATGATTTGAAAGTTGCAGAATATAAAACTCTGGCAGAAACAAAAAAAGCAAATCAGTTAGCCAGGGAAAATGCTGAATCTGAACAGGAACTTAAGGAAACGATGATTAAGCAGATAGTGGCTGAAAAAGAATTAGCAGACATGTATGAGGAATTAAAAATAGTTGAAAATGTGGCTGACTTAGGAAAAAATGTGAAAAACTTGAAACCATGGTTAGAAAAGGACCGGACAATCCAAAGGGAATCATGTCTGCCAAGAATTATCGGGGAAAAGATTGTAATTCCATTTATAGATAAAATGTATGAAGCATTTAAAATGTAGTTAATTTTGCAAGGGATGTTTTGCAAAACTTAAGGAACTGACAGAAAAATATAATGAACAGCTTGAAGTAAATGAAATGCTAAGGGAACAAAATAGCAGGCTAAGAGAAAGCATTGATGAGCAGGAAAAAAAGAGATTGACGGACTGCATGATGACAGGAAAAAAACTTGGATATTTTAAGAAATTCCTGAAGAGGGAGGATTACAATAAGGTAATTGAAATGGGCAAAGACAACGAAAAAAACAAGACACAGACAGAGATAAAACAAGTGAAAAACAGTGGAGTAAATACAAACAATAGTAAAGTTAAAATAAAAAATGTTACAAAAGATTTTTGTTAGTGTGCATATTGGAAAAAACATGTTATGATGGAAGAGAAGGATGGGTAAGGATAATTAATGCAGGAAGATTATTCTTACTGTACGGAAATTTCCTGCTAATTATTTAGGAAGGAGTAACAGAGGTAGTATGAGAACAAGAAACATAAGCAAAAAATTGGTGTCGCTTGCATTAACAATAGCGATAGTTGGAACAGGTTCGGGAATTAATGCGTTAGCCAATTCCGTTAATGATGGCAAGAATTCACAAAAAATCAGATGATAACAAGGTAACAGTAGTCAAGGAACTGACAGATGAGCGGACAGAAAATTCAAACACGTATCTGTTGTCTGACGGATCTAAGAAAACAGAAATATTCTTATCAAACATCAGATATGAAAAAAAGACGGACAATTGAAAGATTATGAAAATGAAATTGTTGACATTGGAAAAAAACAGGAAAAAGTCTATAAGTACCTACGGGTCGGGTGACAAATCTTCATACAAATATGTAAACAAATCCAGTGATAACAAGGCATATTTTTCAGATGACATTGAAGACGGCATAATGTTAAGCCATGGGAAGTACATTTTAAAGATGACACCTGTTATCGAAGAAGAAAATGATGACATAAACAAAGATGATAAAAGTACATCTCAATCAAATGACAATAATGAGTTTGAATGCATAAAAAATGAGGAATCAAATGAATTAAAATATATATCGGAATCAAAAAACATGGAATATCAATATTCCGTAAACAACTGTGGCGTGAAAGAGAATATTGTATTAAATGAAAAGCCTGAAACAAATATATTTGAATACAAAATTGAAACAAAGAATCTCTATTTGAAAAAACAGGAAAATGATAAAGGTCTGTTGGTGTATGACAAAAATACCAACAAAATCATAGGAACAATAGAAGCCCCATTCTTAGTTGATGCAGACGGAAAAGAAGATTACAAAAGTGTAGAATACAAATTAGAAAAAGATGGTGAAAATGAAGCATTAAAAGTAATTGTAAGTAATGATTATTTTGAAAACGAAGCCCAAAGTATCCGGTTACAATTGATCCTACAATGGTATGGATGTTTGACTACCTAACTACTGCATCAGTTTGGTCTGTTGATTTTCAGCAAAATGTGAATATGCATAATCATTATCTGGGTGCCATGAACAACATGATGTCAAGTTATCCATACAATTCAGAGGAACATGTATATTTGGATACTTCAAATCTGTTAACAGGAAGTGCGTTGGTGGGCAGTGGACTGAACATAAGGGGAAAATACATTGAATCTGCATCATTAAATCTGTATGAAAGCAGTTACCGTGCACCGTATAAGGTGGGAACACTGGAGCTTCGTACGGCAAAGGACTCATGGAATCCTGATACAATCACGTGGAACAATAAACCGGGGGCTTTGAAGAAGTACTTCTTGAAGAAAAGTTTACGGAGTTGAGGGCACAAGACATTGCCTTGACATAACAAAATGGGTGCAGGATATAGCCGATGAACAGATAGAAAACAACGGACTGGTGTTTACGGCAAAAAAAAGGCGGAGCAGCATTGTTTTATGGTCCGGAAGCACATTACATACAGGACGAAAATGGAACGAACAGTGAATCAAGACACATGTCAATCTATTTAACATACAGAGATTTTGAACCATATGATGCTTCCATAAACATAAATGCTGAATATGATAAACAGAGTAACAGCTTTATTACTTCCATAGAAGACGATAATAAATTGCAGGAAGGGGTATCGGTAACAGGATACAAGATATTTACAAGAAAAAGATAATGCATTAAAATTTAGCGCAAAGTATAAGGGAACAGACATTTCTGAAGATGCTGAAATAAATGCATCCAACGTGGATGAATGCATAGACATTAGAGCAGCGGTATTATATTCAGACGGTACGGTAAAGGTTTCAAACATTGTAACGTTGGAAAAGACAGAAGATGGAGATTCAGATGATTTGGGGAAATTCCTTTGAAATAACTTCAAAGGATACAGACGGAGACGGTCTTGAGGACGGATATGAAATATGGGACTTTAAGACCATGTGGAACACTGAAACAGCAGACAGCACGGAGGATAACCCAAAGTATGAACAGGATACTGATGGAGACGGACTGCCTGACGGATATGAAGTATTTACACTAGGAACAGACCCGGCAGTGGCAAATGAGGAAAATGCTGACAGCGACGGAGACGGATGGACTGACCTGAAGGAATATCAGGAGGAAACAGATCCGTGGCTGTATGATTCAGACTTTGACGGACTAAGAGACAAGGATGATGTTGGAGACAACAATCCAAGAAAACAGATAACCCACGCTTAAAGGGAACGGACAGGTCAGTTGCATCAGCAGCAAAAGGTTCACAAGGGGCTTTATGACAGGGAATACTCTGAAAATGAAAATGGCGTAACGGTTACATACATTGCAAACATTTACAGGGGAGACATAAAGAGCATTTACAGTGATTATGGTGATGCAAAAATAAATAAAAGGCTGAAATATTTCTATGATGCAAAGGGAAACAATACGGCAATAGTTGAACAATATGACGACAATGACACCCAGACCATCTGCATAACATATACATATGATGAAAATGGAAATGTGGAATTTATCTGTGATCAGCAGACAAAATACACAATGGAATATAATTCCGACAATAAAATCACAAACCTTCAGGTAGGTGACAGGACACTTGTCTCATACGAGTACAGTCACACACAGAATGATTCAGGCAATGAATCAGGAGAAAGTACAGGGGCTTCTGTTGAAAATACTGATGAACAGGTAACTTATTACGGTACGGGAGATGAAAGACAGAAGGTAAGGACGGTAACCACGGAATATAAAGTTGATTCAGAAGATGATAGCGCGGTTGCGGAAAAGACGGAAGTTTTCTATAATGATGAAAAGACACCTTCATATGTAACGACAGTAAACAGCTCAGGACAGATGCTTAATCTTACCGATAACACGGAAAGTGCACAGCTGGCGTACAATTATGAATATAATGAAAATACAACAAGAGTGACAAGAAGTGACGGATTCATAAAGGAAGTTGTACAGAATGAAGATGAAGAAAATAAGAAAAGCACACTGACCACAAAATATGAATATAAGGCACTTGATGACAAAAGGAAACATTGATTTCAAAATTGAAACCGACAGTTCAGACAGTGACAAAAAAGGAACAGGACAACCTTATACAATGGTGACGTATTAAGCGAGACAATGTCAGATGACGGAAAGTCATGTGCAACAAATTTATATTCAGATAAATATAAAAAGAACATATTAAAGTACAATTCAGTGGAAGACGATTCCACACACAGAACATTTGACATAGAAAAGTATGGCGAAAACAAAAACATCGATTACACATATGACAGGGCAGGAAACATTACCAAAATAAAAACTGACGGTAAGCTTACAAATGCATATGAATATGATGCACACGGAAGACTTATATGGGAATATGACTATGATGTTTCAAAGGGCATATGAGTATGGATACACCACAACGGGAAACGTTGAGGCAAAAGCACACATATGGGATAAAAGACAACGGAAAGCTGGTTGAACAGGATGATGAATTAAGAAAATATTCATACAGAAACAGTGACTGGCCTGATCAGTTGACAAAGTACTGTGGAAAGGAAATCACATATGACAGCAGTGGCAATCCGAAGGAATACTATAACGGAATATCATTTAACTGGTACAGGGGAAGACAGTTGCAGGAAGCAACTCTTACCAATGGAAACAGGGTAACATATAAGTACAATGAGGACGGACTTAGAACTTATAAGGATACAGAAAAAACAACATCCACATATGAATGGGATGAGACAAAACTCCTAAGGGAAACCGTTACATACAAAAAGACCGGAAAGAAGTATGACATCTGGTACATGTATGGTTCAGATAATAATGTTATCGGATTTGAATACAGTCAGTTAAGTGAGATAAACGAAACATTAAAAACCACAAGAATTTATTATGAAAAGAACTTGCAGGGAGATGTGACAGGTCTGCTTGATGCCAGAGGAGCAGAAATAGCTTCTTATACTTATGATGCATGGGGAAATGTCATCACAGATACAGAAAAGAGTTTCTGTTATGAAGGATATGAGGTTCCCTTTGAGTTAAATCATGTATTGTACAGAGGATACTACTATGACGGAAGCTGCACTGATACTGAAAGCGATACAAATCTTTATTATCTGCAGAGCAGATATTACGATGCAGAGGTGGGAAGATTTATAAATGCAGATGATGTGAGTATATTTGATGTAAGACTAAATGCTATTTTCCAAGATAATCTCTATTGTTATTGTAATAGTAATCCAGTAAATTTCGCAGATAATGGTGGATTTGCGATAACAGGAACTTTTAAAGGAAAGACTGCATGTATTCACGAAATAGCTAATTTGATTGTAACTGTTGCAGGAGTTAGCTATGCATATATTAGCCTTGGTTCTTCATTAATAAAATTTGCAGTTGCAGGACATATATTTACATTAGGATTATCAACAGGTGTAACAGTTGCATTGATTATTGGTGGGTTTATTTTAGGAAGCTCTGGGATTATGTATGCAACATATATGGCATCACAGATTATAAACGCAATAGCATATTATAAAAGGTATAATAAATTCAAAGTTAAAAAAGTATATAAATATTTTCATAATACATATAAAGTAGAGAGGGCATAATGATAGTAGGAATCTTATTATTAGTAGTAGCAATTATTAACATAATGGAGGCATTTAGAAAACAAAAGAATAAGTTAATCTTTCGAACATGCAATTACTTAGTGTTTCCTGTTGTTTATTTGATTTGTTGTTTATTTAATATATTTGGAGATATTAACCTTTATTTGTATGGTATGATAATTGTGATAATAGAAAAGTTGTTGTATTTGTTTATTATAAAAAAAATAAAATATTGTATTGAGAATGTCATTATTAAGAATAATAGTTCATTAACTTGAAACGTATTTTTTATAGGTATTAAAATAACTTGATGAAATAAGAGATAGCCTATGCTATAATACTTTCGTGGCAACACTATGGCAACACGAGATCAGAAGGATAATACAAATAATATAATATAGGTAAATCAACAGATAAAAACACACAAAACCTAAACCAATATGTTTAAGCCAAGCTCGGTACAAGCCGAGTTTGAGTAAGGGAACATATGTTCGAACACCCCATAAATAAAGGGAAAGCACCGAATATAAGTCTCTTATGAGAACATTTTGAGAACAAAATCAAGAATAAGAAGAGTTATTTTGACTAATAAGTTGAAATAGCTCTTCTTTTTTTGCTTGAAAAGCCGATAAACAAAGGGATCTGGAACTTTAAACTTGATAAAAAGACAAATTATTTTAACGTTGGTCACAAAAGAAATAAGAAGTTTATTAAAGGAAAAGGTATAGTGCTACTAACTCTTAATTTATATTTGAAAACAGTATATTATAAGAGGCTCAAATGAGCCGGAAAAATCTCCTTTAAGCAATGCATAAGATTAGTTTCTACTTATTACAAATATAAGTTTGAAGTTGTTGACTATGCCGTGACCCGTATACAAATACGATAGCAAGCTACAGCACATATACCGGTGACGACTGGAGAGAAAAGAAACAAGGCAGTAAATAATTTTTGGCGTGTTATATTACTGCAAAAGTATCAGACGTGATGCAATGCATTGGGAGAAAATCAGGAGGAATATATGGAATACAAAGGTTTAGCAGTTGGAAATACAATTAAATCATTAAGAATAAAAAAGAATGTATCTGTATTTGAATTGGCTTACAGAGCGAAAATAAGTCAATCGCATGTGTATCAGTTGGAAGAAGGAAGTAATAAAATGAGTATAGATCTTTTATATAGGTTGATGGATGCTCTGGATACAGATGCGAATACAATATTGGGAATAAAAGAAAATAATGAAAATTCAGTGGATGAAAGACTGAAAGAGTTAAGTCCTAAGATGAAGGAAAACTTGACGGAATTGTTTTTGAAGACAATAGATGGGGTGAAGAAATAGAAGTTGAACAAAATAAAGATTATATGAAATAAGAGTCGAATCTAAAACACTTACAAGTATATTTGTAAAATGTTTTATTCGACTTTTTCAGTAAAAAATAATTTGTCGACATAATATTTAAATGACATCAAGAAACGAATTATGTGACTTTTAAATTTTGGAATTATTGACTAAAAAAGTAAATAAATGTATAATGCGAATAAATATATGAATTAAGGGGGATAAAATGTCAACTATAGTTCTTTATAAGGATAGATTAAATGGTATAAATACTTACATAAACGATGTGACTAATTCATGTGATAGTCTAAGTACTCAATTAAATTCTTTGAAGTCAATCTTACAGGGGTAAGTTCTAATTCTTGTAATCTACAAGACACAGTCAATAATATTAGTCCTTCAACAAAAACTGAAAAAGATAAGGGATTTAAAGAAACTCAACAAAAAATTGGTGAGTTTATTTCTGTTACAATAAAGAAGGATAATTCTGTAAAAGAACAAATCGAGAAAACTAAGAAAGAGTTTTACACAAAATATTCATATTTGAAGCCGGAATGTGAAAAAAATGGCTTGGAAAAAGTGTGTGACGGATTAAAAAGTGCTGTAAGCTGGCTTGTGGATAACATTAAAGAGATACTTGTAGTTGGCTTGGCTGTATTAGCAGTAGTTGCCGTAGTAGCACTTGCGATTGCTACATTTGGACTTGGTGCAGTGGCTATTGCTACGGTGGTTGGAGCAGCAGCAGGATTGGCAAAGCCAGTTAATAACTGATATAGTTAGTGGATTTGTCACGGGAAATTTTAAGGTTAGTAGTCCGTTGAATTATATTTCATCGGCAGTAGGGGGAGCAATTGGAGGAATTATAATGTTACCAACAGGTGGTGTTGCTGGTGTTTCAGTATTTGCTAGTAAAGTGTTTGGAAATTTTGCATTAGCAGCAACAGCAGATGTATTTGTTTCTACTTCTCTGAGTGAAGGTACTCCTATGATATTTAGCAAAGAAAAATTATCTTTAGGTCAGTGGGAAGCAATGTCGCAGTAGGAACGGCATTGTCATTAGTCTTAGCAAAAGGGTTTGATGGCTTCACTACGAAATTCAACAAGGGATTAAAAAATACTGGATTTAAGATTACGGAAAGATTTGCAGGGAGTCATAGTTATAGAGCTGACTACAATAGATCTATAAAGAGATTGATACATAAAAATTCTAGTTTAAAAAAAATATAACATATAGGACATATAGAAACGGATTTGTGGCAGAATTTACAGAAAATATTTTTAGTAACCCTACAAATGGAGTGCTTGGCGTGGGATGGGACGAAATAAAGGAATTAGTATTTAATTAGTGTGAAAGGAAGGAAAATATGAAAAAATTGAATGTTATCAGCCAAGAGGAATTGTAAAAATGTTAATTTATCTTTTTCTTTTTTGGACAGTGATTTGTTGTGTGAGTGTAATATCTAATAATGATTATTTTATTGAAGGAATAGTTTGCTCTATTTTTTTTGATATGACTATTTTTCTTACAATATTTGGAATATTAGTATATAAAATAACAGCAACAGATGAATGTATTATTATAAGAAAATGGTATGGCAGATGTGTAAAAGTTAACTTTGATGATATCACCAAAGTTGTATTTGCCACTTTAAGCGGAAAGCCTGTGGATGCTACTCGAATTCACATATATAAAGGTAAAAAAGAAGGTGTTATCTTTAGATCCGGTAATGGAAAATTATCTATTAGACCATATTGATGAAACAAAAATAGATACAATTTCGTAGAGACAATATAGACGTAAAAATTGACTATTCAAAGTTTACGCTTTTTCAATGTTCATGATATTGGCAATAAAATATAAAAATAATTAATAACAGGAGAAAATAAATATGATTTTTTTGGGGAAAGGCTGAATATAAGAAAGAAGAGTTGCCGTTTTGTTATATAAAAACAATGAGGATATAGAATTAGGTGGAATCACTATTGAGGCTTACGGTAAAATTGATGGTGAAATGAAATATTTATCCGCTACATTTATTTTATCTGACCCGAAAATGTATGACCGTAATGATTATAAGGATATGATGAGGGTTATGGAAGAGACAAAAGATAAAAAGGTAGTTTTAGATTTGAAATATAAAAAGGAACGGTTAGTAGATTTTAAGCTAGATAGTGAGTCGTTGGCAAAAAATCTCAATGATGAAAGGTTTAATAAGATAGAGATTTTGATTACGGGAATTGATGATAAAAGTGCAGCCAATAAAGGGGTTTAAAATTATGAGAAGAAATAAATATGATATCAAAGTTTATACTCGTTATTATATGCGTCTTGTTATACTTTTTTCAATTCTCTTTATTGAGTACTTTGGGGACCAATTAGTTTGTACTGCATTGAAAAAAGCCGATTAATGTCTAAATAATAGTATCAATTTTTTCATAATTTTCTTTGGTGGAATAGCGCTGTTTCAATATATAGCATTTGCACCAAAATTATATGTTTATGGCAATAAGATTGTTATAAAAAAGTGGTATGGATTAAGAAGAAAATATTATGTTAAAGACATTGACAAAGTTATTTTTAAAAAAAAGTGAAGGGAAGATTGTTACAATACAAATCATATCAAGTATTAGTAAGGATAAATACATTGATACAGTGGAAAATTTTGACAAACTGTTAAATTATTTACTGAAAAATGTTGAAAAAAGAAAAAATGGAATGTTACATATTAGGTACAAAAAGAAGAGGCTGAAATATGATATCGTTGAATGATGTGGAAGTATACATTGAGAGAATTTATTATTCCCAACGACATATACTGTGGCAAAAAGTGTTAAAAATCACTTGAACAAAATGAAGAAGAAATGCTTAGTGTGGATAAATCTATAGGTATATATGCACCTGATGGAGAGATGGAAAGCATTTTATTTGGAGAAAAAGGATATTACGAATTTCTATAATGAAATCTGAAGGATTGGTGTCAGAAGAATGTTTCGTATTTGCCGATGATTCAGCAGGAAACCAATTTGTATGAAAATAGGTGGAGAGGATAAGGAAAGCATATTCTTCTGCAATCATGAGTTGGAGAATACTAACAATGGCTATTTTCTAATGAGTAAAGTTGCAGATTCGTTTGATGAGTTTATAAGGAAGTTATACATAATAGAGTAAAGAAAAATAAAGATGCAAGGAGGGTTTGAAGTGAAAGTATTAGAGTGTTATCAGCCAAGAGGAATAGCAAAATTAGCTTTTTTTTTGTTTTGTGCTTGGGAATGATTCCTTTCTGTGGGCATTTAGTAATGAAAGATGAAGAAACAAGTGGGTATATAGTGTATGCGCTTTTTTTTATAATACCTATTTTGTTGGGGATACTTGCAATATTTGTATATAGGATATCAGTGATAGATAATTATATTATTATAAGAAAATGGTATGGCAGACGTGTAAAAGTTAAAATTGATGATATCACCAAAGTTGTATTTGCCACTTTAAGTGGAAAGCCTGTGGATGCTACTCGAATTCACATATATAAAGGTAAAAAGAAGGTGTTATCTTTAGATCCTGTAATGGAAAATTATGATAAAATGAAAAATTATCTATTAGACCATATCGGTGAAGAAAAAATAGAGATAATTACTTAAACATAATGGAAAGGGGAAACCTATGGAGGTTTGTACAAAATTATTAGATGTAAAAATCTAAATAAAGTTCAGCTAAAAATATTAAAAACTATAGGAATATGGTTTGTTACATTTATCATTTCGTTGGCATTACTGGTTAACCTTAACAAAAATGAGCATATTGAAATTTTAGTTGATTTATTATTTTTAGTTGATTTATTATTTTTCATACCAGTTATGATTCATGTGATATTTATATCGCGTAAAGCCAAGAAAAATGAATGGGTTAGCAAAAAAACTTGAAATAGAAGCTTATGAAAACAAACTTTATTTAAATAAAAGAAGTATATTTGTTAATTTGGATAAAACAAATAATAAAATTTACATAGATAATATTTATGATGATTATATGAATTCATATGATACAACCTTTTGCGGATATATAGATGAAAAAAAGATTCGGAAAAATTTTTAAATTTTTTAAAAGAAAATAATATCGCAATTGGCGTTATTAATGCTGAATTATTAATATATAGATACAAAAATTTGTCAGTACCGGTGAAATATAATAATTTGTCAAGAATACTTAAAATAGACCTGAACAGCTTGTCAGCCAAGGGATTGTTTCTTATGGGATTGTTTGGAAGATTCCTTTAAGGTTATGCCTTGGAACTCTGGAGAATTAAAGATAAAGGAATTAATATATTACAAATATAAGAAACTGACATCTGAGGATTTGAGTTTAGATTCAAAGGTGCATATAGAAAAGGCGATGCATTATGGCTTATATTTCGGAAATGTTAATGGAGAATTTTGGATAAAGTATGGAATTCCACAAATAATAAAAAACTATAGAATTTGTAATAGAAAATTAGAGTTTGCTATGCTGTCTCCGTTTATTTTGATATTAATTATATTTGGTGTACTAGTTGGTCTTGGAGTTATTACATAGAGGGCACACATATGAAGATTTAACAGATTTATATCTAAGACTATGATTAGATTATATAAAGCAGAAAAAGTAGAAAGAGGAGAAAGGAAATATGCAACAAAAAATATATTTTTCAAATTCTTCATAAAGAAATAAAACTTGCGTCTAAAGTGTTAGCTTTTGCAGATAGTACAAATGAAAACATATAAGTATTTCAGAATTGTTAGACTATATTAATAAATTAGAAAATGAAGGTAAAATTTAATGAAAAATACAAGTTGTTTTGTTAGAAAGTGTTGGAAATATAAAGTTTGGAATGACAAAGCAAGAAGTAAGAGAAAAATATGCGGTTAAGGGAGAGTTTATTAAAAATGATTGTTCTAATAACTTGACTGACGATTTAGGATTTTGTCATGTATATTATAATGATGAAGGAAAATGCGAAGCCGTAGAGATATTTAATGATGTGGAAGTATATATTGGAGAGAAATTATTATTCCCAACAACATATGCTGTGGCAAAAATGTTGAAAAATCACTTAAACAGGACGACGAAGGAATGATTAGTGTTGATATGTCAATAGGTATTTACGCACCAGATGGGGAGATGGAAAGCATTTTATTTGGAGAAAAGGATATTACGAATAGAAAAAATATTGTAATTCGAGGAACTTGATATGAAATTATTTGATGAAGGGATAAAAATTACAAAAGAAGATATTTTGGAATTTGAAGAAAAATTGAATACGAAATTCCCAGAGACATATGTTGATTTTTGTTAGAGAGCAATGGAGGAACTCGGAAGAAGATTTGGCTTTTGACTTTATAGATATTGCGTTTAATAAAAAATAGTACAGATATTAGAGAATTTTATATATTTTATCCAGAAGGAGAATCATCGTATGATGATATTATAAAAAGGTAAATTATATAATGAAATCTGAAGGATTGGTACCAGAAGAATGCCTTGTATTTGCCGATGATTCAGCGGGGAATCCAATTTGTATGAAAACAGGTGGAGAGAATCAGGAAAGTATATTCTTCTGTGATCATGAGTTAGAGAATACTAATGATGGTTATTTACTAATGAGTAAAGTTGCAGATTCGTTTGATGAGTTTATAGAGAAGCTATACATAATAGAGTAAAGAAAAATAAAGATACGAGGAGGGCTTGAAGTGAAAGCATTAGAGTGTTATCAGCCAAGAGGAATAGCAAAATTATTATTTTATTTGTTTCTTCTTTGGACAGTGATTTGTTGTATAAGTGTAATATCTAATAATGATTATTTCATTGAAGGAATAGTGTGCTCTATATTTTTGATATGACTATTTTTCTTATAATATTTGGAATATTAGTATATAAAATAACAGCAACAGATGAATGTATTATTGTAAGAAAATGGTATGGTAGACACATTAAAATTAAATTAGATGATATTACAAAAGTTATTATGCCTTCACATACAGGAAAAGCTATTAATGCTTGTAGGGTTCATATTTATAAAAATAAAAAGAAAATAGTGTCACTGGATCCATTGATGGAGAATTATGATGAAATGGTAAAATATATAATAAAACATATAGATGAGACAAAATAGAGATTATTACATAAATATAGTGGAAAGAAACTTCTCGATTCAAATGGTGATATGCATTGAAGAAAACATTTTAAAAATTAAGGAGAAATAATATGTTAAAAGGATTTGAAGATGCTTTTGTAGATGTGCAAGCAAGTGTGATTTCACTTTGCTTAGAATTATTAAGTAATTCAGGAAGGACAGCAGAAAAGATATATGTATATTTATATCAAAATAATGATATTGATTATATTGATGCTTTTTTTGAGCAGGAAGGGAAATTATATACTACAAATGATTGGTTTCCAGCAGAAAAAATAAGTGATTTTTTTTGACTGTGGTGTTGAGGATATAGAAAAACTTATAGATATTTGTAATGCTTATGATTCAAAGTGTCCACACGAATTAAAACTAATATATAATGTTGTTACAAAATCATTTGATTCAGAGTATAACTATGAAAATATTATCGATATAGGTGAAAAGAGTGTTGTTGAATTGGCTAAAGATTGGTTTGATGATTGCGACAAAAACATTACTAAATGATAGGAGATTTTTGGTATGCAACTAAGTGAGTTTAATGGGATTAGAATAGAAATTAGAAGAAAGATAAAAGAAATATTTGGAAATAGAATAGGAAGTTTAGAAACGTTTGATATTGTTGAACAAGCAAATCATTGGGCATTTAAAATAAGATTTATAGCTTATGATTAATAGGTGGAACACTTTTAGCTGGAGCCTGTTGGGGAGCAATAACAGGAGCAGTTATCGGTGGTGTTGCCGGTGGATTGGAAAGTATGAGCCAAGGCGGTTCTTTCCTTGACGGATTTGAAGATGGTGCTTTTTCAGGTGCAGTAGGCGGTGCTATTGGAGGCGCAGCTTTTTCAGGACTTGGAGTCGCCGGATCCACATTAGGCAAGGGAATCAGTTGTGCATCAAAACTCGGAAAAGTAATAAAGGGAACGGCAGCGGTATCAAAAGTGTTGAGCCTTGGAATGGCTGGAGTTGATATGATTTCTTTAGCTGATATGGCTATTGATAATAAAAATAATCCTATTGCAGATCTGAATAAAAACTACATTCAAGCAAGGCGTATAATATATTTCAAACAGGAATATCTGCGCTGGCAGTATTTACTGGAGGAATGACTTCGACAATGTCATGCTTTATTGAGGAAACGTTAGTTTCAACAATAAGCGGAAGATGTGCAATAGACAAGATTAATGTTGGAGATAAAGTTCTTTCAGCAAATCCAGAAACGTTAGATAAAAAATATAAGTGTGTTGAAAAAGTATTTCGTAGAAAAGTAAAAAAAATTAATACATCTCGTAGTTGATGATGAGGAACTGGTTACTACAGAGAATCATCCGTTTTATGTAATGGAAAGAGGATTTTTGGAAGCATCAATAGTATGCATTGGAGATGAACTTGTTGATTCAAACGGAAATATCCATATTGTTAATGGAATATATAGAGAACTATGTGATAAAGAGACGTATGTTTACAATATTAAAGTTGAAGATTTTCATACATATTTTGTTGGAACAAATGAGATATGGGTACATAATGCAAATTGTACACCGGCTGAAAAATACTTGGATAGAACAGAAGATAATGGTGATAAGGTTTATAAGCGTAAATTATCAGATGGAAAAGAATATGAGGTAACTTATACAAAAGGAGAAGCTGGAAATTATTACGCTCGTTTTGAAGACTATGCAACACATCCGGATTTTCCAAAACCTGTTTATCCAAGTGATAAAGGACTAGTTTTGAATGGAAATGAAAAACATGATTTGTCAATGATGAAATCTAATTATGGAAAACCAAATGGATATACATGGCATCATTTAGAATGGAAAGGGGATGCTTTTGGTTGATTCAAAAATACATGGAGGATTTCATCATTCTGGTGGAGCGTCTGCTCTTAGAGGTAATTAAAAGGAGAAAAAATGAAAGAGATATATTTAGATGAATCTGAAGAAAAGTTAACGGTTGATGAAATTCAATCATTTGAAAAAAAAAAATAGGAAAGATTTTCCCAAATGACTTCAAAAAAATTTTTACTCAAATCAAATGGAGGATATCCAAGAGAGGAATTATTTACACATCCATTTATTGAGATAAATCCAAATACAAATATTGAATTTGTGCAGGAGACAGATGTAGAAAAATTTTTTCTTTAAATGAAATGGAATTTGAATATGGAGATATTGTTGATGAGGATTATATATCAGAAGAATATGTACCATTTGCTAGAACTTCATTTGGCAATTTATTGTTGATAAGACTAGATGAAAGTGAGTTTAATGGAAATATATATTTTTCAAACCATGACTTATTTAACTCGAAAAGAATAAATTTACAATATCGAAAGTATGTAACTCATTTAATGAATTTATTGATTCGTTATATAGCATTGGCGATTAAGATATAGTTACAACGACAGATCATCCGTTCTGGGTCAAAGGTAAAGGATTTGTTCCGGCAATGAACTTGGTAATTGGAAGTGAATTAATAAATGATGATGGTCATACTATTTTTGTAGAGAATATTCTTCGAGAGTCGAGCAATGATGGTGTAGAAGTCTTTAACTTCAAGGTTGAAGATTATCATACATATTATGTTGGTGAGAGTTGTATTTTAGTTCACAATGCGGATTATGATACCGAATTAATCTCTAAGAATATAAAGTCTAAGGTTGCTAATGATGAAATTGATCCACCAACAGAAAGAGGAAGAGCACCTAAAAGTAAAAAAGATGGATACTCAATAGAAATACATCATGACGAACAAAATCCGAATGGACCTTTTAAAGAAATGACTAGAACAGATCATAGGTTAGGGGTAAATTATAAAAAAAAATCATCCAAATCATACGCAAAAATCTAAAATTGATCGAACGCAATGGAAATATCAGCAAAGAAAATATTGGGAAAATGAATGGAATAGTGGAAGATGGAATATCAAGTAAAATTATTATTAAAGGTAAGGTGAATAGAAATGAGAACATATAAATATTTTGATAATGTCAAAAAAATGCTGTTTTTACTGAACAAGCATGTCAGTTTTGTGGCAGTAAGAATGATTGTTTAGAAGGTGTATATTTTGAGAAAAAAAATAATATTGAATCAGTGTGTGTTGAGTGTTTGGCGCAATCAAAAACAAGTGTTTATATTCCAGATGAAATACAATCAAAAATTGTAAGAGATAGAATAAAAAAGTAGGTGAGCTTAGTATTACTCCACCAGTGGCATGGGTTCAAAGTAACGAATGGCCAGTTTGCTGTGATGATTATATGAAATATATTGGTGAGTGGGAAAAAACGGATTTTATTAATCAATCGCGTCATGAGGAATATATAAACTACTTTAAGAAATTATTAGATGAGAAGATGCTTGAACGAATAGATGATATAGAAACATTAATCGAAGATCTTGGATATGATTCGGTTGCATATGCTTTTAGATGCATATATTGTAACAAAATAACAATAGTTTGCCAAGATTATTAATAAAATTCAAACTAATAATTCTGATGGCTCAACAACTTATACAAAGGTAATAGATGGTAAAAGGGTAAGTGTAACTTATAATTCAGAAGGATATCCCGACTTGTCGCCTTATGTTCATCCGGATTATCCGAAACCAGTCAAGATAAATATGACTGGTAATAATACAACAGATTTTAGAAATGCAAATATGGCAATTGGGAGAAAAGGCAGCAAACCACCAAAAAGGATATACTTGGCATCATATGGAAGATGGCAAAGTATGATTTTAGTTAGAAGGGATATTCATGATTGTACTACAGGAGGATTTGCACATACAGGCGGTACATCAGTTGTAAGAAACAAATAAAGGAGTTTGATATGGAATTGTTTGATGAAGGGATAAAACTTACAAAGGAAGATATTTCGAAATATGAAAAAAAATGAATACAAAATTCCCAGAGGCATATGTTAATTTTTTGTTAGAGAGCAATGGAGAAACTCCGGAAGAAGATTTAGCTTTCGACTTTATAGATATTGCGTCTAATAAAAAAATAGTACAGATATTAGAGAATTTTATATATTTTATCCAGAAGGAGAATCATCGTATGATGATATTATAAAGGTAAATTCTATAATGAAACCTGAAGGATTGGTACCAGAAGAATGCCTTGTATTTGCAGATGATACAAATCAAAATAGTATTGATATTTATATTGGAGAAAATAGACCAGATATAGGAATTAACACTTACCCACTATCGGATTATCAAAGTATCCAATTGATTTAATTTGTGAGGATGGGAGAGAAATAAGAGTTGAGTATATTGGAATGTGCAATAGTGATTTTCATGAATTTTCAAATATTGTGGCGTCGTGTGCATTCAATATTATAAAAGATAATTACATATGCAAACCGGGAATGGTTGCGGTTGACGCGATTGCAGACTATTGTGACGAGTTAGAAATGAAACATATATATTATACTGTTCCTATATTTTGGGAAAATCTACAGGGAATAGAATATGATAATAAAATTATAAATTGGCTATATATGGTGCCAATTTCAGATAAAGAACTAGAATACATTAACGAGTATGGAGATGAAAAGTTTGAGGAATTATTAGAAAAAAAAATATTAACGTGTTTGACATATATAGAAAATCAATATTATAAAAAATGAGAACAATAAGGAAGAAAGAAGGAACAAACTATCTTATAAATGGAAAATATGGGAATGATAGGAATAAAAAGTAGCTAATCAAACATTTAATGCGTCCATTGCAAAGATAATGAGAAAGTATATATCGGACTCCATTTCTGATATTAAGCTAAAAGTGATAAATGGTGAATATATATGTATGTGACTACACAGATTCAGAAGGAATTAACACAATAATTGCGATACAGCAAGAAAGTCATGAGGAATATATAGACTACTTTAAGGAATTGTTAGATAAGAAGATGATTGAACGAATAGATGATATAGAAACATTAATCGAAGACCTTGGATATGATTCAGTTGCATATGCTTTAGATGCATATGTTGTAACAAAAGTAACGATAGTTTGCCAAAATTATTAATAAAATTCAAACTTTATTTTGAAAATAACAATAATCCTATTGCTGATTTGAATAAAAAGCTGCATTCAATATATTTCTAATAGAGTGTCGGCATTGGCTGTATTTGCATGCTAAGCTGACAACCTTTTGGAAAAAGATTGCAGTTACAAATAGAAAAAGATACTTAGATTATTAATATTATGTAGTAGAAAGGAAACAACAAAATGAATGAAAGTATACTTGAGATTCTAAAAAAATGGATAAGGAAACACCAGCCACAAAGATAATGATAGAAAAAGTTGAAAAGGAGGAATATTAGTTTACCATGTGAGTATAAGCAGTTGATTTTATTTTCAAACGGTATAGAAGGGCCAATTGGAAAGGCAAGTTATTTATCAATTTGGCCAATAAATGAACTAATTGAATTAAATCAAGAATATGCTGTCGATGAGTTCTTACCAGGAATTAAATATTTTGGTTCTGATGGGGAGATATGGCATATGGATTTGAATTTGATCATGATAGGACTACAATAATTGAAATACCTTTTTGATTCGATAAATAAGGAAGAAGTGAAAAATATGGTGAATCTTTTTTTTGAATTTCTAATCGAGAATAACAAGTAATTCTACATAAAAATTGTTGATTAAAATAGGAGAGTTAAAAATGTCATTGTGGAATGAATTAGAGGAGATGTTTGAGACATCAAGAAATTCGATTAAAGTATATAATGCAAATGTGAAAACGTCGGAGTTATTGAAAAATAGGTGTTACAACTAATTCAGTACTTGGATGTATCATTTCAACTTTGAATTTCTATTAGTAGATAATTGGGTAAGAGTAATTGGAAGGGGAAATAAAGAGAAGGATGGAATAATTGACTTTAATTCGTATTTTATGAAATATGAAAAAATATGTTTGTTGTTGCAACAGATGTAATTGGCGGCATATTTGCTATAAATCAAGGTAAATACTGCGAAGACATTGGAAAGGTTTGGTATTTAGCACCAGATACTTTGGAATGGGAGAGTTTATCTTTTGAATATTCAGAGTTTATTGCATGGCTTGCACAAGGAAATATAAATGAGTTTTATCAGAGCATGAGATGGGAAAATTGGAGAGATTTAGCAACAAATGTTGAAATAGATCAAGGAATCTTGATATATCCTTTTTATGGTCTGATGAAATAGTAATAAAAATGCAACAAAAAAAATAGTCCCATTTTATGAGTTGATTAGTATTAATATGGAGTATATATCAAAACTTGGAATAAATGATTAAAATTTATGGTAAGTTTTCAAAAACATTTTAAGAATGAAAGATAGAGAATTCTATGTTTTCTATCAAGAAGGAGAATCGTCATATGATGATATTATTAAAGTTAATACTATAATGAAAACTGAGGGATTGATACCAGAGGAATACCTTGTGTTGAGGCGGCATTATTATGTATTGGCAATGAACTTCTCGATTCAAATGGTGATATATATTTGGTTAATGAAATATATAGAGAAAGATGCATTGAAGATAAGTATGTATATAACATAAAAGTCGAAGATTATCATACATACTTTGTCGGCAATTGTGGAATTTGGGTGCACAATAAAAATTGCCCACCACATATGAATGAAGATGGAACATTAAAACCGAATCAGGAATACACTACAGGAGAAAACGGATATACATATAAAACAGATTCTAATGGTAATATTGTGAGTGCTCATGCTGATGAATTAAAATTTAAAACCCATGACGGAAGATTGAACCATAATTCAAACACAGCCGGTAAATTACCTGGTGATGACGCAGGCCATTTGTTTGCAGACCAATTTGGTGGTTCTCCGGAACTTGATAATCTTGTATCGCAAAGAAGCACATTAAACAGAGCAGTAAAAGGTGATAATAAGACATATAGAGCAATGGAAAAAAGTTGGTCGGATGCAATGAATAACGGCAAGAAAGTTACTGATGTAGATATAAAATTATCCTACAAGGATGGTTCATCAAGACCTTCGTCTTTCAAAGTGTCATACAAAATAGATGGAGTGAAAATAAGAAAACATTTTAAAAATTAAGGAGTATAAGATATGTTACAAGGATTTGAAGATGCTTTTTGTTGACGCACAATCAAGAGTTGTTTCATTATGTTTAGAATTGTTAAAAAATTCTGAAAAGGAAGCAGATAAAATATATATATATCTATTTCAAAATGATGAAGAAGATTATATAGACGCTTTTTTTGAAAAAGAAGGAAATTTGTATACTACAAGTGAGTTGTTCTCGGAAGAAGAAATAGACGATTTTTTGATTGCGGTGTAGAGGATATAGAAAATATAATAGATATTTGTAAAGCATATGATGTTAAATGTCCTCATGAATTTAGATTGACATATAATGTTATTAGCAAATCATTTGATTCAAATTATAATTATGATAATGTTACAGAGGTACTTGACAAAGATGTACTTGAATTAGTAGAAGACTGGTTTAAGAGTGTGACAAAACATTACTAAATGATAGGAGATAAATGAAAATTATCAAAAATGGCGTCTTTTTGATACATCCCAAAAAAGATGGAGCAGTTTTCTGGAGTGGAAATAAACAAGGGGCTATGGATTATGCGACAAATAATAATAGAACAATGCTTGAACAAACTCCAGGTGGACAAGTATTTGATGGATGGAATAGTTTATCAAAAGTATTGCCAGATTGGGATGCAGGTAAAAATCAAGCAAAACCATTATGGGAAGCTTTGTTTAAACAATATGCTAATGGTGCTGAAGGAAGCGTGAAATATGTTCATCCAGATGGATATATCGGGAATGTTTTCAAAAACTATAGAACAACCAATATTATTAGATAAAATTGGCAAAGGAATAGTTCAATTTGAGGAGATTGTATTATAATGGAGAATAGTAGTGAATACAAACAGTTTTTAAGTTTTATAAATGCATCTACTAGAGAAAAGATGGATGGATACAAATTAAATATTTTTGAAAATATATATGAATGGGAACGTGATGAGTTGGAAGATATAATATGGGAGAGATTTAATAATGAATCAAACATTGAATTAGCTTGCTATTTGCCACAGCTGAAAAAAATATGATGGGATAGAGGCGCTCCAAAATAAACTATCTGAATGTGCAATCCCTAGTCGGGAAAGTAGAATGATTGCCAAAGTATTATATAACTCAACGGGAAAAGATTGTTACCTAGATATTTTCAAAGAAAATTATGAAAAGTCAAAAGAAAACTTATACATCATTGTTACAGAGTTATATTACTGTAAACCAGGGAAAAAGATGTTCGATATGTTGTGTGATATCTATTTGAATTGTAATGAAGAACTAGCGGTTAATTCAGCGGCATGGGGAATATTCTTTTATATAAAAGGTATTGACCTAATATAACATTGACCGAAAAAATAAAATATATTCCGATAGTTAACATGTTGACTGAATGTGAAAAAAATACAACGAATGGAACAATTGAAAAAATTAAAAACGGTATTATGTAAACTACTCAAACTGTATTAGTAATATTAGGGAGATATATGACAACTATAACATTATACAAAGATAAGTTAAATGGTGTTGGAGGATTGTTTGATAATATAATTAAATCTTCAAATAATCTGGGCACTCAGTTAGGAACGTTAAAATCTACATTACAAGGAGTAAGTAGTAGCACATATAATTTACAAGATACGGTAAATAGTATTAGTTCTTCGTCTAAAACTGAGAAAAAAAAAGGTCAGCAATTTAAAATAACTAATGCAAATATGCAAAACGGTGTACTTTACATAGATGTTATAACAAAATAAGGAGTTTTTATGGAACAAAAATACTGACATTAGCAGAAAAATGGAAAATAGATGCTCAGGCGTACAAAGACGGTGCTTCTGTTACAACAGCATCTCCTCAGTGCGAAAAATGCAGATATAATATCATTGGTAATGTTATGAAATGTAAAAAATACAAAATAAGGCACAAACCGGATTATGTTCTATTTTGCGAAAAAAGAATGTAAATATTTTGAAAGTAAAAACAGAATAGAATTTGATATTTATACAGATAAAGATAATTCATTATATGGCGGCATATTGGGGTTTTGTATTGGAGATATGATTGGGGTTCCTGTGGAATTCACTAGCAGAGTAGAACGAAGCATAGATCCGGTAAAAGAACTTCGTGCGTATGGCACATATCATCAAGGGTTTGGAGTTTGGTCAGATGACACATCATTAATGATAGCATTAATCGCCAGTTTAATTGATGGATTTTCGCTTGAACGTTTATCGAATTATTTTGTTAAATATTATAAGGAAGGAATGTTTACACCAGAGGGGTTATGTTTGACATAGGAAATTCGACAAGAATAGCCATAGAAAATATCATAAAGGAGTTTTGCCTACGATGTGTGGTGGAAGTACAGAAAATGATAATGGAAATGGTTCGTTAA
>VOFH01003708.1_pt1 | contig 43104 bp, 83 predicted proteins | sample 5384091 | NCBI WGS metagenome assembly VOFH01 (sample SAMN12384727, study PRJNA508395) | human gut metagenome | isolation source: healthy gut G | host: Homo sapiens
TTCCCAATTCGTCAAAAATTAAATGAGTCTGCTTGTCACCTTCACGTTCCATACCTTGATGCGTTTGTAATAGTCTTTCTTCTTCCGGCTTATCATGCTGCATGCTTTCTACCAATAAATCCGATGATGAGGTCAGGATTTCAGACAAACGTTTCAACATAGAAAAAAAACTTAGGTTCTTGAGGTGTAAAATCGACTAAAAAGAATTTTTTCATAAATGTAATTTGAATAAATTGTTTTTTGATATGTTTGATTTTAGTAATGGCGAGTTTTCCACTTATTCCTGCCTACTTCTATAACGGCAGGCAATATAGAAACGACAATAATAGCCACAATCAGCAATTTCAGATTTTTTCTGTACAAATGGAAGATCACCGAAAAAATAACCGGCATAACAGAAAATACCAACCCACAAAGCTCCCCTATCAGATTATACACCATAAAATAATATTAATGCATTTTGCCCATACCTGCTAAAAAGGAGCAAATGTACGGACTATAGGTACAAAAACGAAATGCAGCGGATTGCAAAACTCGTGCAATGCCGAACCCATTGATGGAAATTATGTCATTAAATCTAAAACTTTAACCAATTTATATCAAACCATCCGTTTAATGCCGCTGGAAAAAATAGCGTTAAAATTCGACTTAACCGAAGAGGTAGCCGAAAATGTTCTATTCTTCTCTGGCTATTTATGCAAAGCTTTTGAAATTTACGGAAGCCGACTATGTTTTTGCCCCAAAAAGTAGATTTATGGGATACCCTAATTGAACAAATGTTGGTACAAAAACGTGCTCTAAATGAAGTTGTGGAAACACGTGAACATGCATTGGCTTGTGCAAAAACAGTTGCTGACCGCTATCGCTGCAACTATGAACATGCCAACTTTCTTATGGAAACAGCATGCATGATTTTGATAAAATTAAAACTCTGCACGGTTTGAATCCAAGTTATAAACTACTGCTGGAAATTGCAGCAATTTTACATGACTGCGGCTATTTTATCAATTCAAAGCATCACCTTAATAGCAATGTTGATATTGTGAAATATACAGATATTTACGGATTAACAGATACAACCACATTAATAACAGCGTATATTTCCCGATTTGCAGAAAGTGAAACACCAAATTACAGAGAGATGCAGAATTCGCCTCTTTAAAAGGAAGCGAAAAAATCATTGCATTAAAGTTGGCCGCTATTTTTCGTCTGGCAAATTCTTTGGATAAATCTCAAAAGCAAAAATTACAATCCGTTAAGGTGAGACTGACGAAGATAAATTCATCATTACCGCTAAAAGCGACAGCAATACCAGATTAGAGCACTGGGCATTTGAAAAATGTTCCGCTTTCTTTCAAGAAGTATTTGGTGTTCAGCCGGTTTTAACCGTAAAATCAAGTTTGATATAACAAAGGAAAGGTCGTGCAAGATACTCATGAGCAATGAAACAAAAAATGCCTTATATCAACCGTGAACTCAGCTGGATGGATTTTAACAGCCGTGTTCTGGAAGAGGCTTTGGAAAAGAAAATCCTATCATGGAGCGCGTCCGTTTTCTTTGGTATCAGCGCTTCTAACCTAGACGAATTTTTTATGGTACGCGTTGCAGGTGTAAAAGCACAAATTATTTCAGGCTATCAGTGCTGATGCTTCCGGATTAACTCCTACAGCTTTATTTGCCCAATTGCAAGAAAAAATTCATAAATTTGTGGAAAACAATATTCTTGCTGCCAACGTTCTGTCATACCGGCCCTTAAAAAACAAGGTATTGTCTTTTTAACTCCAAATGAAATGAATAAAAAACAACAAAAGTATATTTCTGACTATTTTGACAAAAAGTACTGTTCCCTCGTTTTAACACCGCTGGCAGTAGATGAAAGCCGTCCTTTCCCTTTGCTGGCCAATAAAAGTCTAAATATTGCGGTACGTTTAAAAGGTGAAGATGAAGAATCCTGCTTTGCTTTGGTACAAGTACCATCCATTCTGTCGCGTTTTTTAGAACTGCCCAGCGATGAAGGAAGAGCGTTCGTGCTGCTTGAAAATATCATTATCTACAAAATTGAAGAATTGTTTTGAGCTGCACAGCATTGAAGCATGTACTCCTTTCCGTCTCACCCGTAACTCCGATTTGGATATTGACGAAGAAGCGGAAGATTTATTGCTTGAAATTGAAAAATCTATTAAGAAAAAGAAAACGCGGACGTCCTGTTCGTTTGAAATTGCACATAAATGTGATAAGCAAACCCGCCATTTTTAATAGAAACATTGAAAGTGAAAGATACAGACATTTATTCCATTCAGGGTCCTATTGACCTTACGTTCTTACCAAATTTGCCGGTTTAAATGGTTGTGAACAGCTTTGTTTCGAGCCAATTACACCTGTTTATCCTCCTGCTGATTTCTTTGAGCATAAAAATGTGTTTGATGCTATCAAAGAAAAGGACCGTATGCTGCATCACCCTTATGAAAGTTTTAAATGTGTTGTAGATTTTGTTCGCCAAGCTGCGGAAGATGAAAATGTGCTGGCCATTAAGCAAACATTATATCGTGTCAGCGGTAATTCTCCTATTGTTGCAGCATTAATTAAAGCGGCTGAGAACGGAAAACAAGTAACCGTTTTGGTAGAACTAAAAGCACGATTTGATGAAGAAAATAATATCCTTTGGGCAAAAAAAAAATTAGAAGAAGCAGGCTGCCATGTTATATATGGTTTGGTAGGATTAAAAACACACTGTAAAATTCTCTTTGGTCGTACGCAGAGAAGAAGATGGAATCCGCCGTTATGTACACATGGGTACAGGAAACTATAACGATTCAACCGCAAAAATTTATACGGATATTAGTTTATTTACCTGCAAAAGAGCCGTATGGTATGGACGCTTCTTCCCTTTTTTAACGTATTAACAGGATACTCCCTGTCCTCCGGAATACAATAAATTTGCAGTTGCACCACATGGATTACGCAGTTTTTTTTGTTCAAATGATTGAAAGAGAAATAGAAAACTCGAAAAAGGTCTTCCAAGTGGTATAATAGTAAAAAGTAAACTCTTTGGTTGACCCTGAAATGATTGAATTGATGTATAAAGTTATCTCAAAACGGAGTAAACGTACAGCTGATTGTACGCGGGATTTGCTGTTTGATTCCCGGAATTCCGGGAATCAGTGAAAATATCAGTACACAGTATAGTTGGTCAATTGCTGGAACACAGCCGTATTTTTAAATTCGAAAATGCCGGGAATCCTAAAATTTATATGGGCAGCGCCGACTGGATGCAGCGTAATCTGGATCACCGCGTAGAATTGGTATTTCCAATTGAAGACCCTGACCTGCAAAAAAACGTGCATTTGATATTGTACAAACCATGCTCAACGATACAATTAATACAAGATTACTGCAAAATGATACGACTTATATTGAAATTGATAAACGCAGCAAAGCTCCGTTTAACTCTCAATATGAGTTTAGCGTGTATGCCAAAGAAGCAGTGGCCAAACTGGAAGCTTTGGATGAAAGCAAACCATATACGCCAATCAGAAGGGCTGATTTAGAAAAAAATGAAATAAAGAAGGTATCGACCATGAAAAGAATTGGTATTTTGACAAGTGGAGGCGATTGCCAAGGCTTGAACGCAGCGATTCGCGGTGTTGGCAAAACATTCTGTGAATTATTAGGCGATAAAGTAAAAAATCTTTGGCATTCAAGACGGTTATAAAGGTTTGATTGAAGGAAATTATATTCCGATGAAGCAAATGGATTTCTCAGGAATCCTAACACTGGGTGGTACCATTTTGGGAACTTCCCGTCAACCGTTTAAACAAATGCGCGTACTGGATGAAAACAATATAGACAAAGTAACCAAGATGAAAGAAACTTATAAAAAATGAAGTTAGATTGTCTTGTGATTCTTGGAGGCAACGGTACGCATAAAACAGCAAATCTGCTCAGTGAAGAGGGGCTAAATATCATTACGCTCCCAAAAACCATTGACAATGATTTGTGGGGCACAGAAATGACCTTTGGCTTTAACAGCGCAGTTGAAATTGCAACAAATGTAATTGACTGTATCCACACGACTGCTACTTCTCATGGTCGCGTATTTATTGTAGAGATTATGGGACATAAAGTTGGCTGGCTTACCTTATATGCCGGTATTGCAGGCGGTGCTGATGTGATTTTGCTGCCGGAAATTCCCTACGATATCAATAAAGTAGTAGACAGTCTATACTTAAGAACCGGTCAAGGAAAACGTTTTTGTATTTTAGCAGTTGCGGAAGGCGCTCTTTCCAAAAAGAAGCAGAAATGTCCAAAAGGAATTCAAAGCCAGTCGTGCAAATATGTCTTTCCCTTCTGTCTCCTATCGCGTAGCACATGAAATTGTAGAATTGACAGGACGCGAAGTTCGTGTAACAGTCCCCGGACATTTTCAGCGCGGAGGCGGTCCTTGTCCTTACGACCGTTTACTTGCAACTCGTTTTGGTACTGCTGCCGTTCGTTTAATTGAAGAAGGTAATTTTGGAAATATGGTAGCGTTGCAAAACGGAAATATTGTTGCCGTACCGCTTAGTGAAGTAGCAGGCAAATTAAAATATGTTCCAAAAGATAGTAATATCATTCAATCTGCACGTGATGTAGGTATTTGCTTTGGCGATTAATACTTTTGTTACAAAAGAGTGCATAAAAGAACACGCCATTTGCACATTTTTCAAGCAAAAAGAATCAGTACAGAGACTAATACTCTGCACTGATTCTTTTTTATGATATCCTCTTCTTGCTGATAGTTTGACAAACCTTGTTTGTTAAAAAGAAATATGTCTTGTCCTCTTTTAACTCTCTCCTGTCAGAGGGCAGCCTAATATATCCAAAAAGGGCAAACTCCGTATCGTACCGAGTTTGTCCTTACTGCACCTCATGGAAATTTCCCGCAGCTCCTTCTGAGTCCATTATGAACCAAATGCATTCCCTAAAAGCGCAGGAAACATGCCATTTTACACCTGATATAAATCAAAAAAGACCCGGTACAGAGTCTGTTCAAGCTCTGTACTGAGTCTTTTTATTTTTTCTTCTGTCTCTCTTAGATTATGTCAAGGTGCCCTTTTGGCGGTATGTGGGAATGCCTTTCGTCATCTCTCTAACGAGTGACTCAAGTAATCCTCCAAACCATTCCTGTGGCTAACCTGATTATCCTTTTTCCTTCGCTAAAACTGAGATTTCCGTGGTAATTTTGAGAACTTGTCTGTAGTACCGGGGAGTAGTTTTTCCTGTTTTTCAATAAAAACTCTCGGGTCGCTCTGCTTTTTTTCTTCCTTATTCCGCCCATACTATCCATTTTGATATTAGGAAGTGATTTGGGATATCTGAAGTGATTTTCCTCGTTTTTTGTAATAAAGAAAAACCCTCTCAGGTCACTCTGTCTTTTTCTTCTCTTGCTTCTGATATTGCTTGTTTCCTTTTTCGAGATATATAGGTGTAGTTCGGGACAGCAGGGACAAATTTTCATTCCTCATAAATTCTTTTTGTGTCATTCTTTTCACATCAGAGTCATTTCCACCCATCTGCAAACAAAAAATACTCGAACAGAATTTTTGTTTCTCCTGCACTGGGCCTTTTTTCTCTTAAATTATTCTGTAATGCTCGAAAATGTCTTGTATCATTTAGTTTCTCACAAATATTTATCATTGGACCGTACATCAATCTATTTTTGATTCATGTTGCTTATCTACTGTTTATCATCAGCAAAATATCTAACTCCGCCAAAAAGTTTTGTTTGTTGGCAAATTATTTGCCGTCTCCTATGTCTACATAACTTTTTAAGCACAAATCGGATTTTACAAAAAAATCAAAAATGAGTGCCGCTGTATGATATCACAGTGGCACTCATTTTTATATAATAATTTGAATTGTATTCTCTTTTCTCGGTGCAGGCTTTGGATATGCACCGTTTGTATATCCTACTGCACAAGCACCACATATGACATGTTCTTTTGGTATATGGCAATACTCTGTCAAAAAATCGCGTACATTTTCATTTGGCCCAACCATGTCAACTGGTTAATCCAGCAAGTTCCCAAATCCAATGCATGAGCAGCTAAAAACATATTCTCCAAAGCAGCGGAACAATCTGCCATTGCGTTTGCGTAATTAGGAACATTAGATGCAACAATCAGTGTTGGAGCATGATAGTAAAATTATAATCTTCCTTTTGCGCATTTTGTTTTGCACGTATTTTAGCAGGATAATCATTTTCCGCAACTGATAACAGTCCAAATCCAATACGAACTTGCTCATTTAAATCTTCTAAAATCTTACGATTTTGAATCGCCGTAAACAGCCAGCTTTGATTGTTACTACCGCTTGGCGCATAGATAGCCGCTTTTAATATCTCGTCCCTCATATCATCGGGAATTTGTTTTGATTCATAACTGCGCACACTGCGCCTTGTCTCAATACAAGACAGTACTTGCTGCTTCATGAGTACTCCTCCTAAGATACCGTAATATAATCTTTGATTGCTTCAAACTTCTTGTCACCAATACCTGATACATTTTTAATCTGTTCAATGTCTGTAAACAGTCCATTTGCATCGCGATAGCTCACAATTCTTTGCGCCAAAGAGGGTCCAATTCCTTCCAGTTCTTCATCCAATTGTTCCGCACTTGCAGTATTAATATTTACTTTAGACGTTGGTACAATATAGCCTTCTCCCAAAGATTGTTCTGTATCTGATTCTGCTATATCCGTTTCTATTACAATGGCCTGAGGTTCTTTTTACAAAGAAAAGATTATACCCAATTAACACAGCACAAAAAATACCAGAGCAATTGCAATTAAAATCCAAATGTGACGTTTTTCATTTTCCATGCGTTTTCACTTCTTTACAAGGATAATTACTGTTCCCTTTAACTTACTTAAAATTGCGTAAAGTAAACGGGCAGTTCACTGGTAATTTCTATGTATTCTTCTGTAATCGGGTGAACAAAACCAATTACACGCGCATGTAAACATTGTCCGTTTAAAGAAGTAATCACCTTTTCACTCCATACACAGTATCTCCCGCAACAGGATGTCCAATATAAGCCATATGTACACGAATCTGGTGCGTTCTTCCTGTTTCCAGTTTTAATTGTACATGTGTAAAGCCATCATAACGCTTTAACACTTTATAATGTGTCACTGCATTTCTGGAGTTTTTATCCGTAACTGCCATCCTTTTTACGGTCGGTAGGATGACGTCCGATTGGTGCATCAACAGTTCCTTCTTCTCGTTTCATATTGCCATAAACAACAGCTTCATATATTCTGGTAAAACTGTGTTCTTTTATTTGCTGCGCCAAGCCTTGATGCGCAATATCATTTTTGCAACAATCAATAAACCACTGGTGTCTTTGTCAATACGATGTACAATACCCGGGCGAATAATGCCATTAATACCCGACAAAGAATCACCACAGTGATGCAACAACGCATTTACCAATGTCCCGTCATCATTTCCCGCAGCAGGATGCACAACCATACCTTTGGGTTTATTCACTACCAGTAAATCATTATCTTCATACAAAATATCCAGAGGAATATCCTGCGCCGTAACTTCAAGCGGTTTGGGTTGTGGTACCATAAATTCTATCACATCGCCGGAATTTCCTTTTTTCCATTTTTACTTACAACGATTCCGTTTCGTGTTACATTGCCCTGCTCAATCAATTTCTGAACTGCAGAGCGCGTCATATCCGGTAACTGCAATTGCAGCCATTTATCCAATCGCTGTCCCTGAGTCTTCCGGCTGTAATGTAAAAGAATAATGATTTTTAGCTCATTCATGGTCTTGTTCATGCTTTACTTTTTCTTTCTTTTGCTTTTTTCTTCGCAGATGATTCTTTGCGAAGTGAATCTGTACAGAAAATTACATAGATAAACAACAGTACTACACCAATAGAAACACAACAATCGGCAAAATTGAAGATAGGTGGAAAAAATTTCACATGAATATAATCAATAACATATCCATTATTAAACACACGGTCAATTAAGTTTCCAATACCACCTGCAATAATCAGCGCACACGCCATACGAGATAACGTAGTATGTTTTTGTATACAAATAATCCAACAATTAAGGCAATACAGACAAGTGCTGTAATAATCACAAAAATCCAAGTTTGGCTGGATAAAATTCCAAACGCAGCACCGTCATTTCCGTGATAGGTAAAATCTAAGAATCCCGGAATGATTTCCAAGGTTCCAATGGGTTTGATATAAGTAGTTGCCAGAAATTTAATCACCTGGTCAATGACAACCAAAACTGCAGCGCCAATTAAAGCAAAAATGCCTAATAACAAGCGAACACCTCCGTTATTATTCGAAAAAAAGGGTGAACACTTTGCTCACCCTTCTCGTTCTATTTTATTCAGTACAGATGCGCAATGCGCGCATACCTCAGGATGTTTTTCATTACTTCCAACTGTATTGCTGTAAGTCCAGCAGCGGGAACATTTATCTCCCTCTGCAGGCAATACAGTAACAGAAAGTTCAGGCAAATCTTCGCTTACAAAAGTACCCTTTTCCGCCTTTTACAAGCTCAACTTGAGACACAATGAATACAACCGGCAATTCTGCTTCCACAGATTTTACAAAATCATACATTTCACCGTCACAGAATAACTGTACTTTGGCATCCAGGGAAGCGCGAATCAATTTCTCATTACGTGCCAATTCCAGTGCTTTTTCACTGCATCACGAATATCGTGGATACGATCCCATGTTTGAATAAAGGTTTCATCCACATTTACCCCGGTAGGTTCAGGCATTTGGTTTAGCACCACATTTTCTGCATCGGCAGAAGCGTCATGTTTCATTGCCTGCCAAATTTCATCAGAAGTATATGCCAAAATTGAGAAATCAATCTTGTCATGCCGTCCAAAATCATGTACATGGCTGTTTGTGCTGCGCGTCTCTCTTTGCTGTCTGCCTTTTCTACATAAAGACGATCTTTAATCACATCTAAATAGAAGTTAGACATATCCACAACACAGAAGTTATGAATTGCATGATACACTTGATGGAATTCAAAAGCATCATAGCCTGCGCGTGCTTTTTGATTTACCAAATCAAATCTATGCAATGCCCAGCGGTCAATTGGTAATAACTCATCAAATGATACTTTGTCTTGGTCCGGATTAAAATCTGCAAGGTTTCCTAAGATAAATCTTGCAGTATTGCGGATTTTACGATAAACATCTGACAATTGCTTTAAAATTTCAGGAGAAATTCTAATATCCGCATGATAATCAGAAGATGCAACCCACAAACGTAAAATGTCGGCACCGTATTGCTCGATAATTTTGTTAGGTGCTACACCGTTGGAAAGAGACTTGGACATTTTTCTGCCTTCACCGTCCACAACCCAGCCGTGAGTAACCACAGCTTTATAAGGAGCAGTACCGCGCCATGCCACCGCTGTTAATAAAGAGGATTGGAACCAACCGCGATATTGGTCGGCACCCTCCAAATAGAGGTCAGCAGGCCAATGTAAATTTGGTCTTTTATCCAAAACCGCAGCGTGGGTAACGCCTGAATCGAACCAAACGTCCATAATATCTTTTTCTTTATCAAAGTGTGTGCAGCCGCATTTTTACAAGCAATGCCTTCAGGAATAATCTCTTCCGCAGGTTTTACATACCACTGGTCAGAGCCTTCTGTGCGGAACATTTCAGATACAGCAGCCATAGCTTCTTCTGAGATTAAAGGTTCACCGCATTCTTTGCAATAGAAAATAGGAATCGGCACGCCCCATCTGCGCTGACGGGAAATACACCAGTCATTTCTATCTTGCACCATAGATGTAATGCGGTCTTGGCCCCAGCCGGGAATCCAAGTAACATTTTGAATTGCTTTGACTGCTTGCTCTTTAATATCATCCACAGAACAGAACCATTGCTCTGTCGCACGGAATAATACAGGATTTTACAACGCCAGCAGTGCGGATATTGGTGAACGATTCTCTTTGCAGCAAACATTGCACCAATCTCTTCCAAATGTTTTCCAATTGCACGGCTTGCCTCATCCGTAGAAAGACCTGCAAATTGTTCTCCTGCCTCTGCAGTCATTTTGCCATGATTATCTACAGGAACAATGATAGGCAATTCAGGGTAATTGTTTTGCAAACATTATAGTCGTCCACACCATGACCGGGGCTGTATGAACACAACCTGTACCGCTTTCCAGTGTAACATGGTCGCCCACAATAACCAAGGATTCTCTGTCGATAAATGGATGTTTTGCCTTCATATATTCCATTTCGGCACCTTTAGAGAAGCTACAACTTCATATTCTGCTTTTCCCGCAGCTTCCATTGCCTTCTCATAAAGAGCAGTTGCCATAATGTAATATTCGCCATCACATTTTACAATGGAATAATCAAATTCGGACCCACACAAATTGCAAGGTTTGCTGGTAATGTCCATGTTGTGGTAGTCCAAATGACAAAATATGTTTTGTCCGGGTCTACACCTAATTTGGATAAGATTCCTTTATCATCAGACACGGCAAATTTCACATAAATGGAATAGCATGGATCTTCTGCATATTCAATTTCAGCTTCCGCAAGTGCGGTCACACAATCGGGACACCAATGAACCGGTTTTAACCCTTTATAAATGTAACCACTTGTAGCCATCTTAGAGAAAATTTCAATTTGAGTTGCCTCAAAATCACGTGTCAAAGTGATATATGGGTTATCCCACTCACCAAGACCGCCAATACGCTTAAATTGTTTTCTTTGGTCATCCAAGTAACCCAACGTAAATTCACGGCACATTTCTCTAAGCTCTACGTCTGAAATGGTGCTGGAATTGTCAACGCCTGCTTTTTACGTGCTTTTTAATTCCGTAGGCAAACCGTGTGTATCCCATCCCGGAACATAAGGAGCCTGAAAACCGGACATATTTTTATAGCGAACAATAAAATCTTTTAAAGTTTTGTTCAGTGCAGTACCCAGATGGATGTCACCATTGGCATATGGAGGGCCGTCATGCAATACAAAACGTGGCTTTCCCTCATTCTTTTTCATCAATTTATCATAAATGCCATCTTGCTCCCATTTTTCAAGCATAACAGGCTCTTTTTTTGGTAAACCTGCCTGCATAGAAAAATCAGTCTGCGGTAAGTTAAGCGTATTTTTATAATCTTGTGACATTCTTAATGTTCTCTCCTTAATGGATTATTTATTGCGTTTCATTCTGCTTGATGAAGGTGCTTCGTCGTCATCATCTTCTGCAATATTATAGTCTTCACCAAATTTTAGTACATCGTAACACAAATCACGACCTCTGCGCTCCTCAGGTGCTTTTTCAAAACTGGTTGCATTTAGATGAAATTTCTTTGTGGGAGCTTCGTCCACTTCTTCCACTTCAATGGAAGAGGCTACTCTAGAAGCTGCCTCTTGAGAGTTTTTTGCTGTGCAGAAGCAAAATCTGCCTCTTCCTCACTAGGCTCTTTGCCAATAGCACCTTTGATATCGATTGGTTGTGTTTTTTCTCAATCATATGCTCTTCAAAAGACTGTGTATGCAATTCTTTTTGGCTTATTTTCTTCTGCCGGTTCAGGTTGTTTTGGTTCTTCAGTTTCACCTGTTTTTTCTGTTTGGAATGTTATTAATCAAAGTCAAATGCTCTTTATATTTATCCAACAAAGTTTTTCTGAAATCAGACACAATCTGTCTCATTTTTCAAGCTCTTCTTTTTTTCTCTTCTACCTCGTCAGCAATGGAAGCAACTTTTTTCATCCGCTTTCATTTGAGCATCTTTCAGAATAATCTCTGCTTTATGGCGTGCTTCGCGAATTGCTGCTTCGCTCAATTTTTTGTGCGCTGATAAGAGCATTTTTGATTTCATTTTCTTCATCGCGATATTCTTCCACTTTTTTTTGCAAGAAGGTCAATTTTTTTGCTAATTTTCTATTTTCTTCAGCAAGGCTTTCATTCGCTTCTTTTGCTCAATATTCTTTTTAATCAATAACTCATAGGACTCTTTTACCTCATCAATAAAAATGTCCACATCTTCGGTTTTATAACCGCCAAAATTTGATTTATTGAAACTAGCATTAATGATATCGTTAATGGTAAGCATCCTATAAGCCCTCCTAAATTATTTGTATTTTCTACCAAATATGCTGAGTCTACCCTTCTTAGTCATAGGACCGATTCTATCCAGCACAAATTTACCTTTTCCGCGAATTGAAATCTTGTCGCCCACATCTACCTTTTGAGAGGTAGACATAGCAACTTGATAATTTTGTGTTACCAGTCCTGCTTTAATCGCAGCACCGGACTTTTCTCGGCTATAACCAACAAGCGCTGCCGTAACACAGTCCAATCTTGGAGATGCAACGACAAAGGAAAACTCAGTAAATCCTCTGCCCATTGGCAAAGGAAATTCTGCACCTTCTTTTAACGTAACGCCAACACGTCCAATCTTTTTTACTTGCATGAGAATAAATTGGCTGATTTCTTCACGTACAAAATATACACATCGGCCATCCTCAATTAAAAATCGCCCAATGTTTCTCTTTCGATTCCTAACGACAGCAATGCACCCAAAAAGTCTCTATGGGACAATTGGTCACATATTCGAAAGGTTACTGTTATGGTCTGAATCGGAAAAAGGTTGTCGCTTGGCTCTATATAGTCCGAAACGCACCAAAAACTACACGCTCTGAGGAAGTATGACCACCCCAAAACATATAGTTTTTAAAGCCCATTTGTGATGTTATTTTTTCAGTATATAATTGTTCTTTTTCATCAAGAAAACCGATAAACTGAGGCTTATGCCGTTTGTCACACAAATCGACTGCGTCCTGTATACGTGCCAAAAGAATTGCCTGAGCACTTTTACACTATGTTTGTCCGACATAACCGCTTAGAAATAAACGCCGCTGCCTTCTAATTCGTCGATTAAATCATCACCGGTCAAATCTACATTATATGGGGTGATGATAAATGTTCTGGTAGCTACTACTCTCTTTACTTTGCCGCCGTTGGCATATGCAACGCCGCTTAAAAGTCCAAAATACGGCGTGAAACATCTTTGTTGGTATCTTCCAAATTTAAAACAACAGTATGTACCTTTAGTAGTTCATCTGCAATTGCTCTGGTGTCTTCACCAAAATTATTCGGCTTAAATAGAACCACTTGAATTTGAGATTGTGCATGGATATTCACTACTTTGTTGGAATTTGTTTCTTGAGCGCGAGCATGACTATGACGAGCTGGCTCTTTGATATTCTTCAGCCGGCTCTTCATCTTCATAAACATCTTCTACTTGTTCATCATAATCGTAATCATCAAATTCATCCTCTGGTGGATTCCACATATCTTTAAATTTCTGAACAAATTTTTGCACTACTCATTGGTCGTTTCCTCCCGGTTGTTTTTATTACTGCAATGATAATCAGTTTTATTTATAAACTCTTTGTCCAAACAATGCAGAACCTACACGAACAATATTGGCCCCCCCGCCTCAATTGCTTGTGCATAATCCGCCGACATACCCATAGACAAACAATTCATAGATATATTATCTAATTTTTTAGACCTAATGTCAACCAATTTCTTATACATATTTTCAAAATAATGTATTGTTTTTGTAATATTTTCGTCTGCGGGCGGTATTGTCATCAATCCTTTTACAGAAATACCAGATAATGTGGATATTTCTCCCAAAAACGATTCCGTATCCTCAATATATATACCACCCTTGCTTTCTTCTTTTCCTACGTTGATTTCTACCAAAATATCGGTTACCAAATGATGCTGCTGAGAAATTTTAGAGATTTCTTTTTGCCAGTTTTACACTGTCTACAGAATGAATCATACTTACCTTACCAATCAATTGTTTTACCTTATTGGTTTGCAAATGACCGATAAAGTGACAGTCACAATGTTCCAGATACAATTGGTCATACTTTTCGCACAATTCTTGTACTTTATTTTCTCCTATACAGGTAATTCCCAGTTCAATTGCTCTGTTAATAACAGGCACAGGAACTGTTTTGGTTGCTGCCAGCAAAGGTAATCTCTTCCGGTTTTCTTCCAGATTTGATTGCTGCCTGTGCTACTTTTCCGTTACAATTTTATAATTTTCTTCCAATGCAGCAATTTTTGCTGTAAGTTCTTCATCACTTAACCATTTTTCCGTCATACAAATCTTTTACCTCCTACCACAACTTCGTCGTATAATGTTAATGTTTCGCTTGTCATTAACTCACTTGTATCCGGGTCAGGATCACATATGACATAATTGTTGCTGCTGTACAGCGGCACAATCTCAACAAATTTAATAGAGTTACCATATAGAATGTAAACGCCTTTTACATCTTTGGTCACAGTGGTTGTATTTCCATTTTCGTCGGTTACGTCTTTGGACACAGTTTGGAAACGGACAGACTGCTGACTGACGCGAATACCTGTATAAGTATTAATATTAATTTGAATGGTTTCATCACGCACTTTAGACAACGTATCGCTCATATAATTGCATTTTAAGATAACAGCAGCCTCAGAAGCACCGTCTGTTTGATTTACAGCTGCAACCGTAGCGGAATATCTCCGGAAGAGACAAAGGGCAATTGGATGGATACCTGAGCATCTTCCTTCAGTCTGGATGCCGTGTCAGCCGGTACAATACACGCAACATACCAGTTATAAGAATCGCATATTTTACCAATAACACTGCTGTCTTGTGTCTCAGCTTTTTGGTCTTTTTTGGTCTTTAAATCATCCACCGTTAAATTGGTAGCATCATTATAACTAAAAAGTAGATTCATAGCCATCTGTAGAGCTGACAAAATAGCCGGGAGACGGTGATGTAATTTCGCCTTTCTTTGTATCTTTCACAGAACCCAAAGCCGTTAATTGGTCTTGGAGAGACTGAATTTTTGCATTAAAGTCTGTGACTTGTCCGGTTGCTATTTGACGCGTATTAATTGATTTTAAGACAGAATCTTTATTACTGTCAATTTGGTCTCTGTCGCGCTCATGAATGGATTCTAATAAAGTATATAATTTGGTATGAATATCTTTATCCAGATTGTCCGGATTGGTGTAGGTAGTTGTGGTTCTGGCACTGTTTAACTCCTGCAGTGTGGCAAGTTGCGATTCCAGCTGTTCTCTCCGCTGTTGTGTGGTAGCTTATCTTCCGCAGTATCGTAAACCGTTGCAATTAAGCCGTCTTTCGCAATTTTTGTTCCGTCAGAAACATTATAGGTAATAACACCTGCAGTATTTTGCTGCACAAGCGTTTTCATTCTAATAATAACACCTTCTGCCTGTATCGTATCGGAAATACTTGCATAAGTAGCCGTTTCTGTTACCACAGACGAATGATTGGCACGCCAAATTTGGTAACCAATGAACACCAATAAAAGGACTACTATGATAATTGTGATAATTCTTTTTAAAATTGGATGATTTAAGATACCCATTGAAAACCCTTTACTTTCTACACTAAAATTGAAATTGCGTTACAATCGATTTTGCTTTTTTCTACCAGCTGTTCGTGACTTTCCATTTCGTCCACCTTTAGCCAATGAATATTGGGATTTCTGCGAAACCAAGTTAACTGCCGTTTTGCATATCGTCGTGTTCCCGCTTCATATGCTCCACAGCTTCTTCTAAAGTGAAATCCCCCTGAAAATACGGCAACAGTTCTTTATAGCCAATTGCCTGCAATGCTGTTTTTACCATCTTGCTCACTGAGCACTTGTTTTGCTTCCTCTACCAATCCCATATGCAGCATTTGGTCCACACGCCGATTAATACGGTCGTAAAGAATGGCTCTGTCGGTATAGTCAAGTCCGATGATACACGCAGAATACGGAGACGGTATTCGGCGAGACTGCTCCACATGTTCTGTCATTGTCATGCCGGTGGTTCTGTAAATTTCTATCGCACGAATGATTCTTCCTACATTATGAGAATCAATTCTCTCTGCAGACTGGGGGTCAAAAGAGCGCAACTCTTCTACCAACGCCTGCACTCCTTGCTCTCTTGCTTTTTTCTGCCAGCTGTTCACATAAACTGTGTCTTTCTCTTCATCCGAAACTGCAAATTCTCCAAAATGAATTAATGTACAGTCCTGTACCGCCTGCCAGAATCGGTATTTTTCCCTTTTGTGCAATACGTTCTACATGTTTTTGCATGCGCAACATAATCGGCTACACTGAACGGTTCATTTAATTCCACAAAGTCTATGAGATGGTGCGCAATGCCTTCCATCTCCTCCACAGTGGGTTTGGCTGTACCAATTTGCATTCCGCGGTAAATTTGCATGGAATCTGCTGACACAATTTCCGTTTGCAGCCAATGGGCCAGTTCTACCGCCAATTTGTTTTTTCCTGAGGCAGTTGGTCCCACAATGACTACCAACGGATTTTTTTCTGTAATTCTTGTTTTTCCATGTTAAGCTCCTAGTATCCTACCATATCATTATGAAGAAAAACAATGAAATTGAAAACATCACTGAATACGACCAAACTGTTTTTTCCAAATCTTTTTTTTATTACAACTTTCACAGGACGGCCATGAGGACAATACCGAATGGTATCATCCTCTTCCAATTGCTCTACCAAAGCCAACAGTTCCTGAGGAGAACTTTTTATCGCCCGCTTTGATTGCTGACCTGCAAGCAATGTTGTGATACAGCCAATCCAAGTGTTCTGTTGTAATATCTGTCTTTGCTGACTTAAATATCCTGCCATTTCCATAACAGCGGAAGAAACATCATCATGCTCCATAGAAAGAGGTGCGCTTCGTACCAAAATCGTGCCTGCACCAAAATCGTCCAATTCAAAACCTGCTTTTGCAAAGGTATCAAGTGCTTGCAATACTGCCGTGTATTCCTCTTTATTCAAAGTAACGGTAATCGGCTGCAACAGCATTTGAGAATCGGAACCCGGAGCTTGTTTTTTCAGCTTTTCGTACAACATTCGTTCGTGAGCCGCATGTTTGTCAATCAGCACCAGTTCTTCGCAATTTCGTTCTGCGATAATATAGGTTCCAAATGCTTCTCCCACTAAGCGCAGCGGCTTTAAATCGGTTTTGGCAGCCGATTCCTCACAAGGGTGCTCATCCCTTGCGGAACTTCCTCATGCGTCACTGTTTGATGAGGTGCCTCTGTTTGATGTCCTTTTTCTTGCGGTATCTCCTCATCATAACGTATCTCCGAATTTGACTTTGTGAAATCCTCTCTGTCATCTACAGCGATATCAATATTCGCATACGTAATTCTGGGAGAATCTTTCTCATAGTGATGAAAAGTAGGAATTTGTACGTCCGAAACAGAATTTTGTATACTTCCACTGTCATTCATTTGAAACTTCTCTGCACTGCTGTTCTGAAAAGCTCTTTGGCAAATCCGGATACGGGAACAGCTTCTTCCTGTTTTGGAGCAGTTTGCTGAATTGGTTGTGCAATGTTCGTTTCTTGTATTGGTTTAGAAGACGTTGTTTTTAGCTGCATTTGCTCGATTTTTCCGGTGACACATAAAAGGATGATGAGAAACTACCTTCTTAACATCCATGACAATCGGATTGTCGCCTTGATTCAAAGCCGTTTGTACACCGTGATAAACAGCATCAAAAATCGGCTTTTCATTGATAAAACGCACTTCCAGTTTATTTGGATGTACATTTACATCAACGGCGCGGTAAGACAACCTCGATATGCAGTACACAGCTTGGACATTTTCCTACCATTAAGGACCCCTTAAACGCCTGTTCCAGTGCCACCATAGCAGTTTTGCTTTTGACATATCTGCCGTTGATAAAAAAGTGCTGCATGCTTCGGTTTGGTCTTGCAGGCTGCGGGTTTGCTGATAAATCCCAAACCTTTACATGTTCATATTCATAGTCGTCCGGGATAAGACCTGCGGTAAAATCCTTGCCAAATACTGCATAAATGGCGGATTTCAGTTGTCCGTCTCCCGGTGTATGTAAGGTTTCCCTACCATCTCTGATAAAACGAAGCGAAATCTCCGGATGAGACAATGCAATTTTATCCATAACACCGGAAACGGCGTTGGCTTCCACTGTATCTTTTTTCAAAAACTTCATTCTTGCAGGCACATTATAAAAAAATATCTTTTACAATGATTGTTGTACCTTGCGGACAACCATAATCTTCACACGCTTGCTGTTCACCGCCGCTGATTGCATAAAAAGTACCTGCCAGTTCATCTGCGGTTCTGGTCATTACTTCTACGTTTGCAACCGCAGCAACAGAGGCTAAGGCCTCCCCGCGGAAACCCAAGGTTCCAATTGCTTCCAAATCATCTTGTTTGCGAATTTTACTGGTAGCATGACGCAAAAAAGCAGTAGGAACATCTTCACGGGCAATACCGCAGCCATTGTCTGTGACACGCATAAAGGTTACGCCGCCGTTTTTGATTTCTACCGTAATCGCTGTGGCTCCTGCATCAATTGCGTTCTCGACCAATTCTTTGATAACAGAGGCCGGTCTGTCCACTCACTTCTCCTGCTGCAATCAGCTCTGCGATTTGTTTATCCAACACCTGAATTTTGCCCATAAAGCACCTCGCTTTCTTTGCTATGGTTCAATTTTTTTTATTATGTATCCTGTTTTGCCAATTGACTCAGTTCAAACAAAGTCTGCATACATTCAATCGGCGTGAGAGTATTGACATCAATTTGTTCCAATTTTTCAAGCACTGCGTGTTTAGCGGCAGGTGTAAAGGAAATTTGAGCTTCTTCCTGCACCATTTTCGGTTTTTTGACAGATTTTGCAGTTACTTCAGCCTGAGGCATACTTTCCAACTCTTTTAGAATCTCTTTTGCTCTGGCGACAATTTGATTTGGCACACCGGCTAGTTTTGCTACTTCGATACCAAAACTGTCATCTGCACCGCCGCGGATAATCCTTCGTAGAAATGTAATATCATCACCGTTTTTCTTAACCGCAATATTGTAGTTTTTTACGCTGTCCATACAATCTTCCAAAGCTGTTAATTCATGATAATGAGTCGCAAACAACGCTTTGCTCCCAATGTTTTGGTATCGGCTACATATTCCAGCACAGCACGAGCAATACTCATACCGTCAAATGTGGAAGTTCCTCTGCCGATTTCATCTAAAATCAATAAACTTTGGTCTGTTGCATGTTTTAAAAATATCCGCTACCTCAGACATTTCCACCATAAAGGTAGACTGTCCTGAAGCCAAATCGTCGGATGCGCCCACACGGGTAAAAATACTGTCCACAACACCGATTTCCGCCGATGCCGCCGGTACAAAACAACCGATTTGCGCCATTAGTACAATCAGTGCCGTTTGACGCATATACGTAGATTTACCTGCCATATTCGGCCCTGTAATAATCGCAACCCTGTTTTCATTTTTATCTAACAGTACATCGTTTGGAACAAACGGAGCGCCGTCCAATAACACTTCCACAACAGGGTGGCGGCTTTCTTTCAGCACAATCTTTTCCGCCCAAATTCACTTCGGGACAAACATAATTTTGTTGACGGGAAATACGCGCAAAAGAGTTTAGTACATCCAGCTGTGCCAATGCACTTGCGGTACTTTGTACACGAACCAATTGGTCCGCCACTTGTTTGCGGACTTCTTCAAACAACACACTTTCCAGCTGAATGGATTTATCATGAGCGCCCAAAATTCGCGCTTCCAAATCTTTCAATTCCTGTGTAATATAACGCTCGCAGTTGCTTAATGTTTGCTTACGGATATATTCAGCCGGCGCTTGGGATTTATAAGAGTTGGAAATTTCAATATAATAACCAAATACGCGATTGTAACCTATCTTTAATTTTGGTATATGAGTGCGTTCTTTTCTTTTGCTTCAATTTGTGCAATCAATTCTTTTCCGTTGGTCATGTCGCTTTTTCAACTGATCCAACTCGGCATGGTATCCCTGCTTGATGATACCGCCTTCGCGAATGGAAAACGGCGGGTCTTCCACAATGGCAGAAAAAATAAGCTTGGCTACATCTTCAAGCAAATCAATTTGCTGTTCAATGTCTTGCAGTAAATCGCAGTGTACCCCTTCTAGCAAATGCTGCAATGCAGGTAAACGCTCAATGGCAGCTAGCAGACTGCGCAGTTCACGACCATTTGCAGAGCCATACACAATGCGAGTCATCAAACGTTCCAAATCGTGAATACCGGAAAGCTGTTCTGTGATACCGTCGCTTAAAGGGATATTTCTCATCAGTTCATCCACTGCAAATAGACGTTTTTTAATTTGAACCGGATTGACAAGAGGACGTTCCAGCCATGTGCGTATTAAACGTTTTCCCATAGGCGTTTTGGTTTTATCCAACACCCAAAGCAAAGAACCTCTTCTCTTTATTGCGCATGGTTTCTGTCAATTCAAATTGCGCCTTGCATTCATGTCCAAATGCATATACTGCGCATTGGTGTATAACATAATGCGATTCATTCGTTCCATGCCGTTACGCTGGGTGCGCTTTAAATAATCCAGCAAAGCGCCAATACATTTTATGACCAAAGGTTTATCATCTACATGCAGCGCTTGTGTTGTATCTCCATTGAACTGATGTCGTACAGCAGCCTCACATGTATCATAAGTAAACTTGCTGTCTTCCAAACATTCCAGTAATGTGGAAAGCTTTTCTCTTAAAATTTGGGAAGATTTTTTCAGTTCCAAGGTCTGTGAATTGATTAAAATCTCTCTTGGAGAAAAACGCATCAACTCATTTTTAGCTGAAGCTCCAAGTCAGCCAAAGAATTTCCCTTTAAGGTTGTCGCATGCAGTTCGCCTGTAGAAATATCTGCAAAGCAAATTCCCGCTTCATTTCTTTCGACACAAACCGTGCAGATAAAGTTGTTTTTGCTTCATCCAGCATACTGCTTTCCATAACAGTACCCGGGTAATCACACGAACAATATCGCGTTTTACCAGCCCTTTGGCCTGAGCCGGTGTCTCAACTGTTCACAAATTGCAACTTTATAGCCTTTTGCAACAAGCCGTGCAATATAAGATTCCGCACTGTGATATGGAACACCGCACATAGGCGCGCGCTCTGCTTGTCCGCAATCACGGCCGGTTAGGGTAAGTTCCAGTTCTGCCGACACCAATTTTGCGTCGTCAAAAACAGCTCATAGAAATCACCCAAGCGAAAAACAACAGGGTGTCGGATTCTGCTCTTTTATTTGAAAATATTGTTTCATCATAGGTGATAAATCAGCCATTTTTCTACCTCATCTTTTTCTTATAGAATGCAATATATCTCATTAGTGACAGCCTGCACAACTGGAGCATGAGCCGCCGCAGGTATCTTCTGTTAAGTCTGCAATTTCAGGGTCTCCGCCTTCTGCGGAAATACTGATGATTGCATTGATACGTTTTAACATATTGTCCATCAGCTCTTTTGCTTCATTGTAAGCATTCATATTTTTATTTTGCATCACTTTTTGCATAGGTTTCACGCAGTTCGCTGTTTAATTGCTGCAATTTTGCTTCATCTCTGTTTTCTTTTTGCAGCTTCATTGTTAATGGCCATTCTTTTTAAGTTAAATTCACCAATCAATTGTTGCAGTTCATCATCATTGTCGCTGTTTTGACGTGCAATTTGCATTGCCAAAAAACGTTCGTCCTGTTGAATTGCTTTTCCTAATTCTCTTGCCAGTTCAATAACATCCATCTGAAAATCCTCCAATATTGTTAATTATAATTATTCTGTTATCAGTGTGCCTTTTAGCACAAAATTGGGCGACTCTGTTATTTTTACATCCACAAAAGTGCCTATTAAACTGTCGTCGCCTTCAAATTCACAGTTCATATTTCCTTCTGTTTTACCCCCAAAGCATGGTTTGTTTTCGTTATAGCCCTGTACCAGCACTCTCTGAGTCGTTCAATCATGGCAGGACTGGTTTGAGCGACAACTTCTTCTTGCTTTTTCCAAAGCTCCTGAAACCAGCACGATTTTTCCTCAGCAGATATTTCATCCGGCATAGAGGCAGCTCTGGTTCCGACACGCGGTGAATAAATAAAAAGTATATAAGGAATTGAACTTTACTTTTTCCAGCATATCTACGGTATCTAAAAACTCTTCATATGTTTCACCCGGAAATCCTACAATTAAATCAGTTGTAAAAAGTAATATCCGGCATAGCAGCACGAGCCTGTTCTACCAATTTTAAAATTGCTCTCTGGTGTAGTTACGATTCATAGCCTTGAGCACTCTGTTATTCCCCCGCCTGTAAAGGAAGATGTAAACTATGTGCAATATGCTTACTGTTTGCCATAGTTTCAAACAATTCGGGAGTTGCATCTTTTTGGGTGCGGACTCATAAACCGTATGCGGTAATCCCCTTCAATGCGGTCAAGCCTGCGTAACAATTCAGAAAAGGTAATCGGATTTTCTAACGTCTTACCATAAGAATTTACATTTTGTCCAAGCAGCATAATTTCTTTATATCCTGCCTGCACCAATTGACGGAATTCCTGCTCAATTGCCTGCGGTTCACGGCTGCGTTCTCGGCCGCGAACATATGGAACAATACAGTAGGTACAGAAGTTATTACAGCCATACATAATCGTAAGCCAAGCACCCACTTGTGTGCTGTCACGCTCTACCGGCAATCCTTCTACGATTTGTTTGTCTTCATTTTCGTGTCCATTTTCAAAGATTCGTTTTCCGTTGGTCAAAAGTGCATATAATAGCTGCGGCAAGTAATGAATGACGTGAGTGCCAAACACAAGATCCAAATACGGATAGCTTTTTTTAATACGCTCTACAACATGGTCTTGTTCTGCCATACAGCCGCATAAAGCTGTAACCAAAGAAGGTTTTCGTTTCTTCTTATGTTTTAATTCACCAACTTTACCAAATACTTTGGATTCAGCATTTTCACGAACGGCACATGTGTTATATAAAATAAAGTCAGCTTCATCGGGATTTTCTGTAAAAGCAAATCCCATTTCTGCCAGTTGACCTTTGATTTTCTCACCGTCTGCCACATTTTGCTGGCAACCGTATGTTTGGACATATGCAAGCGGTACAGCACCTGTGGCGCGCATTTCCATAATTTGTGCAACTGCATTCATACAATGCGCCCTGTCTTGTAAAAAAAATCTCATTATTGTTCTGCTTCTGCGGAACCAAACATATACACCTCCATATCGTGATATTTATCTTATAATAATACCAGATCTAGCGTTTTTCTTCAAGATATTTTATAAATCCAATCATTGAAAAATAAAACAAAAACAGGCGGTCAGACGCCTGTTTTTATAACACTTATTACACAAAACGGTAAAATTTAGGAAAATAGCGCCAAGTTGTAATCTTTACCTTTAAGGTGTGCGGTGTATACGGTCCTATGATTAGCAAACGGTCATATCCTTTTTTATGCATATAAGAACGTATAGCACGAGATTTCACCTTTTGCTTTAGCAGCCCTTCTACAATTTGCATAATGGTTTCCGGAACTTTTTTGCTGTATAAATAATTTTATCATTTTTTCATGATGATTATATTGTTTTTGTAAAAATACAAGTGTGCGTAATAAACATTCCACTTCTTCAAAGGGCGCAAAAATATCCTGAGATGTATGGTTCTGATTCAGCAAAACAGATTTTTCATCATCTACCTGCATAACAACAGCTACTTGTGCCAAATGATTGGCTGCAGGGAAACATTTATACACAAAATCTTCACCATGACGGTATATACTATTTTCGTTAAACCAGATTTTATGATTTTGCAAAAAACCGGTTGGATATCACGACTGCACCAGCATCAGGTATGATACTGTGGGTAATCATACAATCTATATAATCTACGCCTGTTAATTGCTTAATAACCGAACTGGTACTGCGCAAATCTGCAAATTTTAATTGTTCCTGGCGTTTACATCCAAACAAAAACTCTGCATTTGTTTCCTTTGCCTTTTTAGAAATTCTTCCAAATATGACTGGTATATACGCTGAGGAAACACAAAGGTAATGTAAGTACCATTGGCATATTGAATACCCGCATTTAATGTTTGGCTGATATTTCAACCGCTTTCCTGCATGACATAACCATTTAATTGATTCTGCCGTAAAAACGCAATGCCATTTGCATTGTTTTGTCCTTCGAGCCTCTGTCAATAATTAAAAATTCCACTGAAAAACCTTTCGTGTCCTCTTTTAATGTATTAAGCACATCACAAATTCTATTTTCAATGTTCATCACAGGAATAATTACAGAAAGCTCCGGTTCTTGCATTTTGATTCCTCACTTATCACATTACATTTCATACTCTTTATTCAAGTATACCACAACTTGTGATTCAAGAAAAATGTTGTGTTAAAATTTCGCAAAATATTTACAAATTTAATGGTTTTGTATGTTCAAAAAGATATTTTGTTGACAAGTTACGTTGATTACCACAAAATATATGTGATAACAGTTATACAATCACCGTATATTGATATATTTCATATATGCCCTTATTGGCACCAATTAAACCATCCGCATTGATAAATCGGCAGGTAATCGGGTCATAATACCTGGTTTTAAGTAATACAATCTGTTTCTACATCATAATAGTATCCTCTGTAGCGGTGCAGTTTTTTTGCTTTCTATATATTACCAGTAAAACATCTGTTGTATCTCTTGCTACCAGTATAATTTCTCTATTTCTTTTTGTCTATATTTTGTAATTTATTTTTACATAGAAAAGGGTATGCTTCATGTTAAGCATACCCTTTTCTTTATTGTTCTTCGTTATTATTGTCTTTTTCTTTTCCCGTATCAAAATATTGTTTTGGATTAAAGTATATTAATGGGTCTGCAAAAAAAGAATATCTTACATTCCAAAATTCTATATGTAAGTGCACACCTTCTTCCGTTTCTTTTCCTCCCATTGTTCCTATCGTGTCTCCTGCTTTCACTTTGGTCCCGTTTTCTACTGTAATTGTTTTTTAAACAGCGATAGATAATGTGAAACATTTTACATTCTAATCTTGCTACTCCTTTTTCTCTGTCTACATATATTTTCCCTTTTGTAACCGCGTAAACCGAGTCCCCTTCTGTATCAGGTTTTTGAGGAGCAATGTCTATTCCTACATGTTTTTGGTCATGATGTTTTCACATGTACATTCAAACGGACACATTATTTTTTTAAAGTATCTGTTGGCAATACTATTTTCGGCGGAAGTTCTGCTCTTATGGATGTGCCTATATGTTCTACTGTTCCCCTGCAAGGTTAGAAAAAATAGCTGCCGCGTATCCACAGACACCTCCACATAATAACAACAACATGCAAAGCGGAAAATGCCACCATATTGTCCCATTATATCCTTCGCTCATAATACCAAAAGCTAAACCACCCAACATAAAAATAAAACCTACAATTGCAAATAAAATCGTAAATACTCTATAGTGTTTCTCCATTGTTTCATATCTCCAATCCAAAACTTCAACTTATACTCTAAAATTACCTATGATTCCAAAAAATAAGATAAAGGCTTTCCAAAGAGAGGCATTCCAAAGATACTATTAATAACTTTATCCAAAGAATTTAGCATGAGGCCAATTAAATAATTAGTATCTTGTTTATTGCCCTCAGTTCTTCCTGCTATATTATTTATCCCATTTGTCATGATATTTGTACTGGTATTTACATATAGCTCTCTTGGAGAATCATAGATTGTATTTTTTAGCAAATTCTACTCTGGTCTTTGCAGGCGGTCTAGTTTTTAGCTTAGGAATCGCTCTATCAGTCACAATACCAATTGTTCCGTCTATTGCCGTATCTCTTGCAACAGTAACAGCAGACTGCTTTACATTATCCCAATTAAGTTCCTTTTCTCCTGTTGTATACGAAATAATTTCTTCTGTAGCCGAACTCGCAGCAGAACCTGCATAACTTTGCTAATGCAGTATTGCCTGTTGTTGCTACAATTGCTCCCGATACCGCTCCTCCTGCGATGGCTCCACCTATCCCTTCACTTAAAGGACGACCGGTACAAGCATTCGCTACAACTTTTTGAGACTCCTCCAACAATCGCACCAACTGCCGCTCCAATTACACCTAAAAGCCAAAAATCGCCTTCTGTATCAACTCTGTTTACAGGGTCATTCTCACAATACGAAAATACGTTTTTGTCGTAAAAACCTTTGTGCAGTCTGAAGATAACTGTCCGCATTGATAAATCGGCAGGTAATTGGGTCATAATACCTGGTTTTTAAGTAGTATAATTTTGTTTTAGTTTAGCATTGTATATATTATAAACATACTGTATCTTTTTTGTCTATTGACTGTGAAGAATTCTAATATTGTTATAATCAGTCTAAAGTACCATATAAAAAGCCTTGTTTTTGCTTTGACCAAAACAAGGCTTTTCTTTTTATTTAAACTTCTTTATCGTATGGGTATTCATGAAACTCTATTTCTTCACATACAAAACGTATCTCATCTTCTGAACCAAACAAAATACAACTTCAAAATGATGTACTTTACGTTCATCTAATAAGGAAAATGAGTTATAATGTTCTATTATTTTTCTCTGATATAATTCTTTTGTGCGGGTAGATTTTTCATCATAATACCAACAAAATATATTGGGTCCTGGTCCCGCAAATTGACACTGTTGTACTTCCATATATAAAATGCCCTTGATGTGAAACGTTTGATATCTATTCCATCCAGGATTCATCACCTCAAAAGTACAACTTTTGTTTTCATAATTGTAATGAATTGGTCCCATCACCCCATCATGTACACTCAGTTTTTTATAATTTCTTTATTTACAATTGTTATTTTCATTTTCTTCTCTAACTAAAATATAATGATGCCCAAGGTTCTGGTATTAAATCTCCTGGATGATAATGATCTCCTCCATGTTTATTTTTCATTTCAGGGGTTAAGCAATGGTAATGTTGCCCAACAATATCCGTGCAATCTTGATCCCATTCAAAAATAGTAATTTTTGTATTTGGTATATTCCATTTAACAGCCCAACCTCTATTAATATGTTCTCTAAAACTAATATACAATCCATTGGGATGAAAAAAGTTCAGGCGCTACAGGAAACCTTGGTTTATCAAGTTTTGGCCAACCTTTACGGATAGGAATAGCATAAATAATCGGAATGGAATCCGCTCTCTCTTGCACCTGTTCTTTTTGTGTACTTTTGTACCGCGGGAGGGTTTAATGCCTAACAATAGATCCTATCGGGTCTACTATACATGTAATGGTATTCCAAACTGCATTACCTACATCTTCCCATGTGATTCCTGTATTGGACTTTGATTGTCCAGCCGCATAAGATGTTACTGCCGCTGTTACCGCTGTTGCCGCTGCATATATCAATCCAAATATTGCTCCTGCAAACGTACCGTCCTGATCTTCTAAATTGGTCGGGTTATTAGAGCAATATGCAAATAAGTTATACGAATATATATCTTTGTTTGCTCCAAGTAAGCTGTCTTGATTGATAAATCGGCAGGTAATTGGGTCATAATACCTGGTTTTTAAGTAATACAATCCTGTTTCTACATCATAATAGTATCCTCTGTAGCGGTATGGTTTTTTGTTTTCTATATATTACCAGTAAAACATCTGTTGTATCTCTTGCTACCAGTATAATTTCTCTATTTTCTTTTTGTCTATGTTTTGTAATTTATTTTTACATAGAAAAGGGTATGCTTAACATAAAGCATACCCTTTTCTTTTATTGTTCTTCGTTATTATCGTCTTTTTCTTTTTCCGTATCAAAATATTGTTTTGGATTAAAAGTATATTAGTGGGTCTGCAAAAAAAGAATATCTTACATTCCAAAATTCTATATGTAAGTGTACACCTTCTTCCGTTTCTTTTCCTCCCATTGTTCCTATCGTGTCTCCTGCTTTCACTTTGGTCCCGTTTTCTACTGTAATTGTTTTTAAACAGCGATAGATAATGTGAAACATTTTACATTCTAATCTTGCTACTCCTTTTTCTTTGTCTACATATATTTTCCCTTTTGTAACCGCGTAAACCGAGTCCCCTTCTGTATCAGGTTTTGAGGAGCAATGTCTATTCCTACATGTTTTTGGTCATGATGTTTTTCACATGTACATTCAAACGGACACATTATTTTTAAAGTATCTGTTGGCAATACTATTTTCGGTGGAAGTTCTGCTCTTATGGATGTGCCTATATGTTCTACTGTTCCCCCTGCAAGGTTAGAAAAATAGCTGCCGCGTATCCACAGACACCTCCACATAATAATAAAACCATGCCGAGCACAAAATGCCACCATATTGTCATATGATACATTTCATTAATAAATAAAAAACTAAACCACCCAACATAAAAATAAAACCTACAATTGCAAATAAAATCGTAAATACTCTATAGTGTTTCTCCATTGTTTCATATCTCCAATCCAAAACTTCAACTTATACTCTAAAATTACCTATGATTCCAAAAATAAGATAAAAGGCTTTCCAAAGAGAGGTATTCCAAAGATACTATTAATAACTTTATCCAAAAGAATTTAGCATGAGGCCAATTAAATAATTAGTATCTTGTTTATTGCCCTCAGTTCTTCCTGCTATATTATTTATTCCATTTGTTACGATATTGGAGTTAGTGCTTACATGAAAGTCTCTCGGGGAATCATAGATAATCTTTTTTGACAGCCTCTTTCTTGGTATTTGGTACCAGTTTTGGTTTCAGCTTTGGGATTGCTCTATCAGTCACAATACCAATTGTTCCGTCTATTGCCGTATCTCTTGCAACAGTAACAGCAGACTGCTTTACATTATCCCAATTAAGTTCTTTCTCTCCCCGTGTATACGAAATAATCTCTTCTGTAGCCGAACTCGCAGCAGAACCTGCATAACTTGCCAAAGCTGTATTGCCCGTTGTTGCTACAATCGCTCCTGATACTGCGCCACCAACTGCCGCTCCAATTATACCCTCTTGTAAAGGACGACCGGTACAAGCATTCGCTACAACTTTTGAGACTCCTCCAACAATCGCACCAACTGCCGCTCCAATTACACCTAAAAGCCAAAGTCACCTTCTGTATCAACTCTGTTTACAGGGTCATTCTCACAATACGAAAATACGTTTTTGTCGTAAAACCTTGTGCAGTCTGAAGATAACTGTCCGCATTGATAAATCGGCAGGTAATTGGGTCATAATACCTGGTTTTTAAGTAGTATAATTTTGTTTTAGTTTAGCATTGTATATATTATAAACATACTGTATCTTTTTGTCTATTGACTGTGAAGAATTCTAATTTTGTTATAATCAGTCTAAAGTACCATATAAAAAGCCTTGTTTTTGCTTTGACCAAAACAAGGCTTTTCTTTTTTATTTAAACTTCTTTATCGTATGGGTATTCATGAAACTCTATTTCTTCACATATAAAGCGTATTTCATTGCCTGATATAAATTGGAAATAATGTTCAAAATATATGTCTGGATTTTCCTCCAATAACGAAAAACGAAACTGCTTGTCTGATTTTTTGTTTTATCCATAATTGTTTTAAAAATGGTTGCTCTTTATCATAACACCAACAATGAACATGTGGACTACAACCCCAGAATTCACAATTCTGTTGATACATTAAAATAATATTTTTATACAAAATGTCTGTCTGATATTCCAGCAATCATTTAAAATTTCAATATTACATATCCGTTCTGTATAATGATACTCAAATTTTTCTATAATGCCATCATGTACACTTATGCTTTTAGGGTTAATTATTTCTTTATTTTCTACTGTTATTTTCATTTTTCCTCCAAATTAAAAAATATATCGATGCCCAAGGTTCCGGTATTAAATCACCTGCTTTCCAGTGATCACCACTGTGGCTATTTCTCATCGCTTCAGTTAAACAATGATAATGTTCTCCTTTTGCATAATCTTTCATTCCATTCAAATATTGCATACTTTGAGCTAGGATATGTCCACTTTAATATCTGACCATTTGGTGTCATTAAATCTGTAGTGATAATAAGCCCTTTGGGATGAAAAAGTGCAGGATCTGCCGGAAATCTAGGCTTATCAAGTTTCGGCCAGCCTGTTCGAATAGGAACAGAATGGACAATCGGCGTGGTATTGGCTCTATCCTCCACCTGTTCTTTTTGTGTACTTTGTACCGCGGGAGGTTTAATGCCCTAACAATAGATCCTATCGGGTCTACTATACATGTAATGGTATTCCAAACTGCATTACCTACATCTTCCCATGTGATTCCTGTATTGGACTTTGATTGTCCAGCCGCATAAGATGTTACTGCCACTGTTACCGCTGTTGCTGCTGCATATATCAATCCAAATATTGCTCCTGCAAACGTACCGTCCTGATCTTCTAAATTGGTCGGGTTATTAGAGCAATATGCAAATAAGTTATACGAATATATATCTTTTTGTTTGCTCCAAGTAAGCTGTCTTGATTGATAAATCGGCAGGTAATTGGGTCATAATACCTGGTTTTTTAAGTAATACAATCCTGTTTCTACATCATAATAGTATCCTCTGTAGCGGTATGGGTTTTTATTTGCCACATGTGTTCTGTCCTTTGAGACATCTGTTCCATTTCCATCTACTATCTCTCAATTGGAACGCCCCATGCATTATAGGAATATTTACCATCAAGTTACCTTCTGTGTCAAAATATACCTACTACATCTCCGTGTGCATTATGTTCAAATGCATACATTGTATCGTTTACACGCATGGCGATTGCTCGATTATTTTCATCATAATAAAATAAAATGGTTTCAGCACCGTTGGTACTGGAAAGAATACAATCTCCTTCCAAAATAAAACAGTTGTTCCATATTGGGAAGAAATCTTTTGTGTACGTAAGCCGGATGAATTATATTGATAAGAAACAGTTTCATCCGCTTTTTGTAACTTGTTTTTGACGTCCTTTTTCCCAAGCAAAGGACATACCGTCTCTATAGGTAAGTGGATTTCCAATTTCATCATATGTGATAGTCTGTCCGTCAAAACTTGTAAGCAAATCTTTTCCACTGTTCATCTTCATACAACCATTCAGTGGTAACATTATTTTCCGTTTTGCTTGTAATATTACCGCCGGCATCATAAGTATAAGAGGCAGATTGCGTTTCATTACGTTCAAATATAAGTTGGTTGGTATCATCATAATGATATTCTCTTATGGTATCTGCATTATCTTCATATACATGTGTTAAGTTACCTTTTTGAATCATATTCATGGTGCAGATATTGAATCCTTCCGTCATTCACTTGTGTTTTTAAGGCATGCAACCAACGGATATGTCTGTAAAGTTGTTTGATTTTGAATATAAGAATACTCCTGTTGGATGGTGCAGTTTTTTCAACCGTTAATTTTTCATATCGGTCTGTTTAAACTATCCACGGTCATTTCTGTTGTTAATCTATGATTCGATTGACCTGTAAACGTATTTTTTTGGAATTATAATGAAATTCTGTACTTACACTTTCTCCCGGAATACTATAGGAATATTTTGCAACACGATTCATTTTATCGTAGACTACGTGGCTTTTTGAGTCCCTGGGTACTGTCATGACGTACGATTCTGCCAAAGAGAATCATAGTTAAAGCTATGGCTAATATCATTTACCTTATCAATCTCTTTGGAGATGCCCATATAATCGTATTCCCATTGAACAATTTCGGAACCAAATCGTATTTTTTGGCTATGGTTCGTCCTACATCATCGTAAACATTTTCCATAACTGCACCGTTACCATAGGTCAAAGAAAGCAGCTTTCCTTCTTCCGGTCCAAAATTGTTTTTTTAGAAAGCAGACGATTTCCTACTTTAACCGTAGAAGTACCCGCTCATCATTTTGTTCAAAAGAGAAGGTAGTACCGTTATGAGTAATGGATGACAAAGCGCCTAACGTATACCCATATTCATTGGTAACCGTTTGTTCTCCGTTTTGAGTAGTAACGGACTGTACTCTGTCATTATTTACATCATATGTATAATGAACTGATTGATTGTTTTTTGTAGAGCTTAATAGAGTCCCGCGTTTGTCATCATATGTATTGGTGGTTACCACCCCAAGAATATCAGAAGTTGACGTCACACGTCCCACCTGATCATATTCCGCAGATCTTCCATATAATCATTTGGACTGTCATATCCAACAGGTTCTAAAATAAATTTCTGATTTTCTCCGCCTAAAATATCCCATATTTGCAGTCTGCCGCTGGCAACATCTACGTCAGACACTTATTTGAGTTAAAATCGGGAATAATACAGTACGTACCGTCATCATTTTTTCTCTGAAAGTAAATTTTGGCTGTATTGCGTATAGGCATATAATTGTAATCCTGTGCCGTTGGCGGAATCACCCCAAATAACATCAAGAGCCAGATTTCTATCTCCTTTGGAACGAACACAAAATACATTATCACTGTAATATTCCAGCTCCCAAATCTGTGCATCGGTTTTGTTCAGCGTATATGTATTCACAAGCGTATTTTGTGTGAAAATTCCGCAAATCAACATCAATATATTTATGCGTATCAGCACATTTAATATAAAATAACTGGGAATCTACTTTCCTGTTCAATGGTTTGGAACTCTCTACTCTAACCTTTGTTTGGTCACCATGAGAATTGTAATCCATATTATAAGTTAAACCATTTCCTGTCAATAAATGAACCAGGTTTTTATCGGCAATATAATCATTGTATCCATAGTAATAAGTACCAACACCCGGCGTCATCATTTTCAAAACTTTATCATGCGTATTATATTTTACACTCGCCTGTTCATTCACATAGTCGTTGGTTGTAACTAAATTTTCCGTCATCATCGTACTGATAACTTTGAGAAAAGTCCCGAATCAGCTGCATTATCGAACACTACCCAGTTTTGATTACAAAAATAATTGAGATAAACCGTTACTTCTGTTGGAATTTTATTTTTATCGTCCGGGTCTGCCAGCACAATTGCGTGGCACATACTGCCATTCACCCCAAATTGCATTATTTACCGTACTGCCGTCGTAACGTACGGAACCGTCAGTATATTTTATTCCCAGGGTGATATCGCATCTTGGGCCGCCGACCGTCAGACATGATTTGGCTTTCAATTTCACACTTGCAATGTAAGTATCATTGACATTCCCTTTTACAGGAATAGTCTGATAGATTTCTTTATATCCGTAACTGTCATTTTGAATTTTAAAACCATGGCCCTCATATCCATCAGAAACAATACCGTCACTATTTGTAATGCCACTAAAGGACCAATAATCCGTACCTCGTTCAAAACTGCTGTTTTCAACCAAGTTGTATGGATTTGCAACAGTACCTTTTTCTAATTGGACACCGTCAAAATATACCGTACCCAAAGCACTGTCTAAACCCAGCATAATACAAAAACTATTGGCTTTGTTGGTAATGGTAAATGTGACAGAATATCTGGACCAACCGTTTTCTACATCTGTAGTGCTGGTTCCCAATTGAAAATCAGTATGAAAATACTCAAAATTCGTACCATCATTGTTCCAAGCATAAGCACCTATAAATGCGCCTCCGTTCTCACTGACAACGTCTTGTGTTTTCATATATGCCGACAATGTATAGGTACCTTCAGTCGAGCACATTAGACCTGTTAAAGTGCTGACTGTTAAAGATTTTAGCAGTCATTTGCATCTCTCACTACTTTTTTCAAACATGTTTTTCCGAAATAGGAATCTTCTTCTACATACGAAGTATCTTTACTTACCCAATCAGCACCCCATCCTTCTTCCGACCAGCCGGTTTTGTTGATATTCAAAACTGCCGTTTTGTCAACAAGTTACACGCATAGCCGCCACCGCTGTGTACTTGGGTTAACTTATTGTTATTTTGACTGTTTGTTGTTGTATTGCCTGTATAACTGTATTTCTGTGTTCCGTAATCTTCAGAACCATCCAAACGATATGTATGGACTGTGGTAGTTCTTCCAAATGTATCAAACTGATATTCTGTTAAAATATCATCCTGGTCACCCAAAATATCATTGGCGCCCGCACTGCGTACCACTGTAGAATAAGGTCTGTATTCAAAGTCAACGCCATAACCGAAACACTCTCCTACCACATAGCCTAAATCCAAATTTGATTTCAAAAATTTTCTAATTGCTTTTACCCGATAATTCTCAGAACCAATATAAATACATTTTTCCATTTCCGAATCATGGATATTCACAATAGTACCCAAATAAAAATTATACTGTGTGAAAGTTCCGTCTGGTCTGATAATCTTGTAAAGGTGGGTATCCAAATACTTTCATATCTTGTCACTCTTCCTGCAGGGTCGGTTACAGTTTCCAGCATTCCATTATTGTACGACAAACGAACTTCATTGCCATAATCGTCATGCATTCTGACGGGCAAGGCTCCGTCCTACTCAATATAAACAATATTTCTGGAAGCATCGCAGTACTCGTATAAATTTCCACTTGGATAAAAACCGTATTCAAATTGATTTTTATCAATGACATACATACAGTTGTTGATATCCAGCTCTACTTTTAAACCTTTACCCAACTCATCTCTATATACCCCGTCATCATCCTGATAAAAATAGATAACCGTTCCATCTCCATCTGTATATTTATAACGATAGCGGCTATCCATAGCATAAACTTGCCGGTCAATATCAGTCATACCAACTCCTTTTGGATAAATCAATGCACGTTTGTGAAATGTTTAATCTTGCACCTGCACCAAATCCAATATTTTCAAAGTCACCATTTGTTACAACATGGTTTAACACAATAGGCATTCTGGAAGAAGTTGTTACATCATGGTATACATGAGTGAAAGTTCCTGTTAAATGCTGCACATAGCAAGTACCTGAACGTCCAAGGCTTTGCTCATAATAGGAATAACAGCTCTCCAATCCTTTGGTATTAAAATAAGTAAAGTAAATAACGGGGCAACCACCGTCAGCAATAGCCGCATAGTCTGAAGACAGAAACCGTTTATACCCTGTCCATGCATCTTCTTGAGAAGTAAGTTCCAAACCATAGTTGTCATTGGGAGAACCCGTTTTGTACCAATCACGAACCATATTGGTGATATCCCAAGAATACCATCTTCTTGTATCGGTTACTTTGCAATAACTTTCAACGTCTTCACAAACACTGGGACGAGTATTGTAAGTTACCGTAGTACTATCCCACCACGAAGTAATTCTTCTAATATTAATGGTATTTGTTTTGTTATCATAGTAACTATCCAAACAATATAAATCTAATTTTGCATCAACGATATAATCTTTGGCAGTTAAATTTGGAAACCCTGTAAATTTTAAATATGCGGTATAGGTATCTCCTTCCGGAATGCTTCCAATCGGCAACTCCGCTGCCAAATGATTGTTTAAATTTGGCGCTGCACTGTCTACAAATGCATGTACATTTTAAAATAATCTTGAGAAGCCTGAATCGGAGGATCAATCTCAAGCGGGATATACACGCACAGCATCGTTGAGCCAATCTTGTCCAGATGAAGTGTAACCTGGTAACCCTGTTCTGTTTCCTTCAAATCATAAGATAGTGTATTACTGATTTGACCTGACGCATCTTTCATAAATCCTCTGCATAAAGTATAAACTTGCTGTTCTGTATCAGGATTGATAAACTGAATGTTACCATTTTCATCAAGATGCGCTTTTAAATGGTTGCTTTGATAGAAAAATGTAAAGGTTTCGCAATCTGTTTTTTTCATTTAGTATGATATATTCTTTTTACTTCTTTGGCACGCAAAATATATTTCAAATCTACATTTGGCTCTATATCCGCATAAGTAACAAATGAGTTTACTTTTTTGCTTGTTTACTTCCTGAATCTGAAAAATCCGCCTCTTTGTGGTCGTGAATTTGTACTGTATTGAGAATACTTCTTTTTTTGTCTTCTCGGCTTTGTATTCGGAAGATAGCTCCAAGATAATTCATAATCATCCTGATGAATTTGAACCAGTTTCTCTGCATATTTATCTGCTGCAAATTCTACTTGAAATGGATTGGATTTGTTTTTATATCCCCTTCCTCTGTTTGATATAAATCATTATCAATATCATTCCATGTTCCATTTTCTCAAAATGTACAGGTTCATCATACATGGCTACCTGAATGGTTTTATCACTCATCAAAAATTGTTTGATATTCTCGCCGCGTAATGATGGAATTTCTCGCACTACTTTACGGTTTGGGTCTAATTCAGAGTAAGTAGGTGAATTTATAATTTCTGTTTTTTCATTTTGTATCCTTTCTTAATTAACATCGCTTACAACTTTTATTGATTTTTACTCCTTTCATACACAAATTGACATCTTATTTTGTAAGCATAAATAATTGCCTCTGTAATACCAATGTAAAAATAGAAAAATTTCCTCAACAGGGAAACTTTCTAAAAATTCACATAAAAAAAGCGCTGAATATCAGCGCCTTTCTCAATATATATTTATATCAAACTGTCATTTCTGTTACATCTGTATCTATATCTATGTGCTCAATTTCTTTCTTCTTTTTGTCTTTTTTATTTTGATAAATAGACAATCCCAACGTCACTGCTGTAAATACAGCAAAAGAAGGCAAATAAAATTCCTACATTATACCAGATAATACCGGCATCCCACCGCTGATTACTTTTTCAATAAATTTACGCTGTAGGTCATTGGCATGATTTTATTCAATACCTCGAAGAATGCACCCGAAGTTTCAATTGGGAAGGTACCGCCCGTTGACGTCAACTGCAATACCATAAGAGCCATAGATAGTATTTTACCTATATCACCTAAATACATCATTAAGAATTGAATGATGGCAACAAAGGTGACGGAAGCTAAGATAACCGCACTATAGAAACCAAAGACATGATTGATTGGCAGTCCCAAGCCAAACTGACCAACAATGCCAAGCAATACCGCTTGAAGTACACCGATGCCTAAGAAAGCAAACATTCTGATTACTCTGGAATGGGAATCCACAGACAACCGTTTCATTCTTCTGTTTGGTTCTAAGTATATGCTCATCAAAATGGATAAGCCGCCGGTCCATAATGACACTGAGATAAAGTATGGTGCAAATGCGGTTCCGTAATTAGGAACTGCCTCATATGGATCTGCCTGAACCGATACCCCATTTGCAGTGTATGTTTCCAAAACCGTCTGTTGCTTTTAATTTCTCTGATGTTTCGCTAATTGCACCGTCCAATTCCTCTTTTGCAGATGCAACACCATCATCTAATTGAACTACTCCGTCTTGAGCGGAAGAAACACCGTTTGTTAATTCAGATGAGCCCTGATAAAGTTTGAAGCTCCGCTGGAAAGTTGACCCAAAGCACTATTTAATGAGCCGACTCCCTGTTGCAGTTGTGTTAACTGACTGCTGCTGGAAGACAGAGTTGCAGTACCGTCTGCTACTTGTTTACCACCGTCATTTAGTTGTGATAACGCTGTATTCAAACTGCTGATACCGCTTTTGCAGCTCACCAATTTTTCCTGTTCCGGCTGCCAACTGTTCTGCGCCCTGATTTAATTGGCTGGTACCACTTTACCAATTGTGCGCCTGCAGCAGCATATTGTGATGCTGCAGAAGCACTTCCTTGGTTCATATCCTGTTGAAGCATTCTAATCAAAGCTTGCAGCTGGGCTGCTTTGTTGTGCATAAGCAGGATTATCTTTGATTGCATTATACTGGTTCGTTAAATTCTGAATAACGGTACTGTTACCACCAATAATACCAATCATAGCTTTCAACGAATCTGCCTGTGAACCACTGGCGGATTGCAGCTGTTGTGCCAAAGTCTGAACAGTCTTTGCTCCGTCATAGCCATTTGCCATTAAAGCTTGCTGAATACCATTTGTCAGGCTTACATATTGCTGTGCACCAATTGACACTTGGCTGCTGCCTTGAGACAATGAGTTAATACCGTTTGTTAAATCAGTTAAATTAGCGGCGCCGTCATTTAAAACGGAAGCACCTTGTGCTGCTTGATTTAATCCTGCAGATAAATCGGAAGCCCCCTGATTCAACTGTTCGATGCCTTGCATTAATGTAGGTAACTGCGTTAGTGCCTGATTCAATTGTTCGGAACCGTCTTTTTGCTTGCTCTAATCCATTATCCAAAGTTTCCAAAGTTGGTTGTAATGGTTTGTGAACCTTGCAGCAGAACATCCATACCGCTTCTCAAAGCGCCGGTACCGTGCCTCCCAATGTTGTAAATCCTTCAGAAATGGTTTCCATTTGACCCGGAACACTGTTTAACTGTTGCACCAAATTACCTGTAATTTGTTCTGTTACACTGGCACGCAATTCTTTTTGTAAGCTTTGTGCCGCACTTTTCATAATAGTGGAAGCAATGTAGTTACGCTTTTCATTTGCTGAATACGTAATGGTTGCAGGTACTTTGTCTATATCCTCTGCGGTTGCTACATTCTGTGAAAAATCTGAAGGAATATCAATGACAGCATAATAACGGTTTTCCGTCTCTAAACCTGCTTTTGCATCAGCTTCATTTGTAATAACCCAATCCAAATCTTTTAGACTCTTCCATTTTATCAATGAGTTCTTGGCCCAGGTTACGTTCCTCTCCATTGATTTGCGCACCTTGGTCATGGTTTACAACTGCAACAGGCAGTGTATCTAATCTGCCATAAGTATCCCATACAGATGCCAAATAAATACCACTGTACATCAGCGGTATAATGGCAACTCCCAAAACGAGAGCAATACAGCTAATTAATTTTTTGCCTTTGTGCTGTTCGTTTAATGGGTCTCGCAATTGTACTTGTTCTGTACTGTTACGTTTTTTCAAACATGCTCTCCTCTTTTTCAATATGGTAGTAACAGTTATAATAGCATTTAAGTATGACTTTGTATTTAGACAGTCAGTCCTTTTTGTCAGTTTTTTAGACAAAAAGAATAAAATGTATAAAAAGTTTAAAAAACGCAAAAAGCAAATTGCTTTCTTTGTATTATGATAGTGCAACCTTTTGATTCTGAATTTGAATCATGATAAAATGATAAAAAAGGAAATTGGGAGGAAAAAGACATGGCAATTGAGCTCACAAAAAAGACATTGTGGAACTTTCTGCAATTGTTCAACAAAATGTAGAAGCAGAATTACAAGGAGATAAACTCCAGCGTATGCAGGCTTTCGGAAAAGAAGACGGCACCATTGATACAAACGGTGTATTGGCCTTTGCATTATCTGAAGCGAAACTGTATGCTACTATGTTTTACTACACAGTTATTAAATGCAATTTATGACGCACAACATGAACCAAATGATAAAGAATAAATGAAGCAGCATATTAAATGAAAATATGTTGCTTTTTATAGGAAGAACTGATTGTCAACCTATTTTAAAAATAAGGTTGACAATCAGTTCTTTCCTATTTATACTAAAAGAAATCAACAAAATTATTATGTGAGGGATAAAATCATGTCATCAAAAAAAGCAACATACTGCAAATACTTGAGAAAAATCGCTTGGAACTTATGTTTCGGGAGAAGAACTGGCACAACAGCTGCAAATTTCACGTTCAGCTATTTGGAAAGCAATCAGCGAATTAAAAAAGAAGGATATCAAATTATTTCTGTTACCAATAAAGGTTATTGCTTATCTGATGAAACAGATGTAATTTCAGCCGAAGGTATTGGTCCATATTTAACAAACGGCAGCCAAGATATGATTCATGTTTTTAAAACCGTTGATTCCACCAATCTTGTTGCTAAAAATGGCGTTGGAGCAGGCGCCTCACGGTACTGTAGTGTTGGCTGAAGAACAAACTGCAGGACGCGGAAGAATGGGACGTTCCTTTCACCCTGCCGGTAGCGGAATTTATATGAGTTTTATTTTACGTCCCAACTTAACCAGTAATGATGCTGTTCTTATTACTACCGCTGCATCTGTCGCTGTAGCACGCGCCATTGAAGAAGTGACTCATATCCGTACGGGAATCAAATGGGTCAATGACGTATATATGAACGGCAAAAAATATGGTATTCTGACGGAAGCATTAACAGACTTTGAAAGCGGCGGAATTGAATCAATTATTCTTGGAATCGGTATTAACTTTAGTACCGCTGTTTCTTCTTTTCCTGAAAACATTCAGCAGAAAGTAGATTCCTTATTCCACGAAAAGCCCGCCGGTATCACACGCAATCAAATTGCTGCGGCAGTCATCAACCATGTACTGTGCTTATGCAATCAATTGCAAGACCGTTCTTTTTTATTGCGGAATACAAAGAAAGCGCGCTCCATTGTATTGGGAAAAGACATTGAAGTTATTCAAGGTACAAACTCTGAAAAAGCCACAGCAATTGATATTGATGAAAATGGCGGTCTTATGATTGAAAAACAAGACGGAACCATTACATCTCTTCACTCAGGAGAAATTAGCATTAGGGGAACTTCGCTTCATGAAAGAAAAATCAAAATCTACTGTATACTCTCTTATTTTATGCGCATTGTTTGCAGCTTTAATCGCAGTGGGCGCGTTTATTAAAATTCCGGTGCCTTTTCGTTCCATTTACACTGCAGCTGTTGTTTACTACCCTTGCCGGTATTGTGCTCGGTCCAAAATACGGAGCACTTTCTGTTGGCGTATACATACTAATTGGTCTTTGCGGTGTACCTATTTTTACGCAGGGAGGCGGTCCCGCTTATGTATTGCAGCCTACATTTGGATATCTCATTGGATTTTTAATAGGTACATTTGTAACAGGATTGATTGTCCATAAAGTACCACGCCCAAGCATCAAACGTCTTTTGGTTGCCAACTTTTCAGGTTTATTGATTGTTTATACGCTGGGAACCATCTACTACTTCTTCATTGCCATGTTTTACACCAATACTTATGCAGGCGTATGGTCTTTGTTCTTATACTGTTTCTTACTTCCCATGCCGGGAGATATTCTTACCTGTGTTGTTTGTGCCTTTATCGGAAAACGATTGGTTCCAATCTAAAAAAGGAGAAACTATCCGCATGAATACAGTACAAACCTTAAAAGAAAAAGCGATGCAAGGTGTATCAATCACGAAAGAAGAAGCTTTATCACTGGCAGACCAACCGCTGGATGAGTTATGTCAGGCGGCAAATGAACTGAGAGAACATTTTTGTGATAATGTATTTGATTTATGTTCCATTATCAACGGAAAAGCGGCAAGTGTTCTGAAAACTGCAAATACTGCGCACAATCTTCCCATTTCTGTACCGCTGTGGAAGAGTATCCGCTTAGACAGCACTACTATTTTACAGGAAGCACAACATAATTACAAAACGGTATTTTAAGATTTTCCGTCGTAACCTCAGGACGTGCTCTATCTGACCAAGAAGTAGATGATATCTGTAAAACATATCGCAGGTTAAAAGGATGAAAGCGGTATCTCGTTGTGTGCATCTCGGTTTGCTGACATATCCGCAATTTGTCAAATTAAAAAAGCCGGTGTTACACGGTATCACAATAATTTGGAAACATCACGAAGAAATTTTTCCGAATATCTGTACCACCCATACTTATGATGATAAAATTCAGGCAATCAAACATGCTTTGAAAGCCGGGCTGGAAGTATGCAGCGGCGGTATTATGGGGTTAGGAGAAACGATGGAAGATCGTATTGATATGGTAATGATATTCGTGAGCTTGGCATTACTTCTGTTCCTTGTTAATGTTTTAAATCCGATTCCCGGTACGCCGTTTGCAGAACTTCCAAAACTAACAGAAGATGATTTATGTCGTATTGTATCTATTTTCCGCTTTTAATTCCAAACGGAGCCATTCGTTTAGCGGGAGGGGCGCGGCAATATGTGCGATAAAGGAAAATCTGCATTTCAATCAGGTGCAAATGCAGCAATCTCCGGTGATATGCTGACAACCTCAGGTATTACTATACAAGACGATATGAATATGTTAAAACAACAAAAGTATACGGTGAATTTTTTATGATACACAAGAAAAAGGAATTTTTATAACAGCTACCGGTACGGACGTAGGAAAAACATATGTGACTGCATTGATTTTAAAAAGTTGAGAGAAGCGTCTGTCAATGCAGGTTATTATAAAGCGGCATTAAGCCGGTGCATATCGTAATGACAAACTGGTTCCCGGGATGCTGCGTATGTTACGTCTATATCAGGTTTACCTGTCCCTCCTGAACAATTGGTATCTTACATCTATGAACCTGCAGTTTCCCACATTTGGCAGCACAACTGGAAAAACGTCCAGTTGATATGAAAAAGATTCAATCCGATTTTCATCATATAGCTACACAGTTTGATGTTGTGGTAGCAGAAGGGAAGCGGCGGAATCATTTGTCCTTTGCGTATGGATAGCTCCCCTATTATGTTGACCGATGTGATACAAACATTACATCTTCCTATTTTAATTGTCGCTCATGCAGGATTAGGTACCATCAACAGTACTGTTTTAACCGCAGCATATGCCAAACAGCACAATATTACCGTCAACGGAATTATATTAAATCAATATGATTCTAACAATCTTATGCACCGCGATAATAAAAACAAATAGAACACCTCACCGGAATTCCCGTTGTGGCATGTGTAAAATCGAATGAAACAGAGCTGTCTGTCAGCGCAGAATTATTACTCCATTTATGCAATGATATTTCTTAAGTATTGTAAGTGTATGTACATGTAAAACCAAAAAAAAGCTGTGACGATTATGAACTTAGCAGAAAAAGATTTACAATATATCTGGCATCCTTGTTCAAATGAAAGATTACGAATCACTTCCTCCGATTGTCATTGACCATGCAAAGGGAATCTACCTGTATGACATAGACGGTAACAGTTATATGGATATTGTCAGCTCTTGGTGGTGTAACCTTCTGGGACATTGTAATGAACGTATTAATCTGGCTGTAAAAAAAACAAATCGACCGTTTGGAACATGTTATTTTTTCCAATTTTTCTCATACTCCTGCAATTGAACTCTGCGAAAGATTACAGAAAAAATTACCGACAGGTTTGGAAAAGTTTTTCTTTACCGACAATGGTTCTTCTGCCATTGAAGCGGCTATGAAAATGAGCTTCCAGTACCATCATCAAACCGGAAATCCCCAAAAGAAGCGATTTATGGC
>VOFH01001058.1_pt1 | contig 43079 bp, 59 predicted proteins | sample 5384091 | NCBI WGS metagenome assembly VOFH01 (sample SAMN12384727, study PRJNA508395) | human gut metagenome | isolation source: healthy gut G | host: Homo sapiens
AGCCGCCGATGATGCAGTAGTAGGGCGTGATGATGAAGGGCACCGCCGAGGCCAGAATGCCGATGAAGGCGTACTTCTTGCCGAAGGCCTTGAAGGCACCGATGGCGGACTGGCCGTCTTGCGGCCGAGCGCCGTCTCCAGCAGAGAAGCGTGGCTCCGAAGGTGAACACGAGCACCACGTAGGTGAGCAGGAAGGTGCCGCCGCCGTACTTCGCCGCGAGGTACGGGAAACGCCACATGTTTCCCAGGCCGACCGCGGAAGCTGCGGCCGCCAAGATGAAAGCCCATTTGCCCGACCATGCGGAACGAGCGGGACTGCCCGTAGATGACATATTCGATTACTCCGTTCTTTTCTGTTGACGGCTTACGCCGTCATCCCCCGAGCGCTTTCGTCATCAGGCCCGAATCTAGGCTCACGATGGCGTAAACGCTCGATAATCCCTTGAGATCGGAATTATACCGACGAAAGCACGCTTTACAGCGAAAATGTCCCCCCGATGAGGGTTTTGGCCTGGAAAACGGCAGCAGCGGCTGCTTTTCGCAGGAGCGCGCACGCATCCCCCCCCCGCGTCGCCGCGCCCCCTCGAAGCGCAACCGTCCGCGACGCGCACGGACCCCCCGAGTCCGCGCGATGCCGGCGCAAGCAAAACGCCCGACGGCCGCATGATGGGCGCGTCGGGCGTCTCGGGAAGAGAGCGGCTCGTTCGCCTTCGGGAGGGAGGGAGCTCCGCCCGAAGGCCGGCCGTTAGAGCAGGGGCACCACGATGGTGACGGAACCGCTGCCGCGACGATCAGGAAGCGCAGGAGGAAGCCGCCGATGAGCACGCCTGCGTCGGAGGCGAAGCTGATCCAGTGGGCCTTACGGCTCTCCTCGAACTCCTTCGCGGTGAAGAACAGAAGCCAGGTCTCCAAAGCGGTCGGCAGGAAGAGGCCGATGACGACCAGACCGAGCCAGAACGGCAGGGCGTATTCGCCGACCACCAGGTTCATGACGGACTCGAATCCCGCGGGGAGTTGAAGCTCGTGATGAACAGAAGGCTCGCGACCAGCACCAGCTCGATGATGGGCAGGCAGAAGTGGAACTTCTTCAGGACGCCGACGCGGTTGAACTCGTCGGCATGCCTGACCACGGCGACCAGAAGGACCGAGGCGGCGCCTGCGGACATCGCCGAAACCAGAAACAGGATGGGCAGAAGCGCGTTGTTCCACAGCGGGAAGGTGTTGCACACGCCGAGAAGCGCGCCGGTGTAGACGGCCACGGCGAACGCCATCACGACAGCCGGCGATGTCAAGCCAGGTGGGAACCTTCTTCTTCAGGATGTCGAGGACCAAAGCCGCGACGGCGATGACCATGAAAAGGCTCAGGAACACAACGCCCCAGGTCATCACGCTGCCGAAGTTGGACAGCAGGTAGACGAAGCGCAGCGGGTTGCGAAAGCCCGCCTCGGCGTCGACCATCAGCAGGATCAAGCCGACCGCCACCACGACGGGGGCGATGACGTGCCCCACCTTGCGCATCGACGTCGCCTCGGGATGGCGCCAGCCCAAGAAGGCCGACGTTGCGAACGCGCCTGCGCCAAGGCCCGCGAGGAACAGATACCATGCGATGATGGAGCCCCAGATAGGTTCGAAAGTCATGCAGATCACCTCACGTAGAAGATCTTAGCCTTCGTCAGATCACCCGAGATAGGCAGGGCGTTCTTCTCAACGATGGCGTGGGACAGTTCACTTTGCGGGTCGTCGAGGTCCCCGAAGACGCGGCAGTGCGTGGGGCACGCGCTCACGCACGTGTTCGACGGCGTCTCGGGATGCTCGTAGACCCAGTGGTGGCAGAACTTGCACTTCTCCACCGCGCCCGAGACCTTGTTGTGCACGCGGACCTGGTAAGGGCACGCGGCCATGCAGTAACGGCAGCCGATGCAGCGCTCCTCGTCGACGACGACCACGCCGGTCTCGTCGATGTAAGACGCGCCCGTCGGGCACACCGACACGCAGGGGGCGTCCTCGCAGTGCATGCACTGCAGCGGGACGTTCTCATGGCCTACCGTGGGAAACGTCCCCGTCTCCACCTCTTCGTAACGGATGTAGTCGACTTCGGCGTCGAGTCCGTTCTGACGCTGACAAGCCGTGCGGCACGCAAAGCAACCGATGCAGTTGGTCGTGTCGATCAGCATTCCATATCGAGTCATTATGCACCTGCCTTCTTAACCGTGACGATGACCTCCTGCGACATCGTTCCGCCGTAACCAGGCTCGACATGGAAGGGAACGAAGTCCATCTGCGCGATGCCGACGCCGTTGGCGATGCGCTGCTCGGCGACGTTGCGCTCGTAATGGCTGGGGACGTAGAGGCTCGTCGGCTCGAGGAGCTGGGTAACCTTCACGTGCACCTTGCCCGTGAACTCGCTCGAGGTGATCTCGATCTCGTCGTTGTCGGCGATGCCGAGCTTCGCGGCGACGTCGGCGTTGATCCACGCGCGCTCGAGGCCGTACTGCTTCGAGATCGCCATGAGCGTGTCGACGTTGCTGGTCTGGGTGTGGGTATGGATGGACTGCTTGCCGCCGATCAGGCGGAACTCGCCCTCACCCGGCATGACCATGGGCTCGAGCCAACCGGGAGACGCGGGCAGGCCGGCCTTCTCGCACGCCTCGCTGGTGAACTGGACCTTCTTCGAAGGCGTGTTCCACGACGTCTTCAGCGCGAATTTCTGCGGCTTGTCGGGGAAGGTGGTGAAGCCGCCCAGCTCGCGCAGGCCGTCGAGGGAAAGCCCGATCGTCTGCAGCTGCGCGTCGGCAAGCTCCTCGACGGTGAACTGGAAGTGCTCGCCGACCCCGCACGCCTCGGCGAGCTCGGTGAAGATCTGGTCGACGGGACGCGTCTCGGGATGGATCTTCTCGAGGACGCGGTCGCGCAGTCCGACGTAGGGGATGCGCCCGCCGACGAACTCGGGCACCTCGAGGCGCTCGAGGTACGTGGTGTCGGGAAGCACGTACTGGCACGCCAGGCAGGTCTCGGTCATCTGGACGTCGATGCACACCGAAAGCTCGGCGGCCTCGACGAACTCAGCGAGCTTGGCGGGGTTGGAGTAGCCGCCGACGCAGTTGGACTGGTAGAAGAACACGCCCTTGACCCTGCCCTCGGGGATCTGGGAGAGAGCGTAGGTGGAAACGCCCATGCTGCTGGCGGAAAGCGGGTACTCGGCCGCACCGATGATCTTGTCCTTCGGGGCGGCAGGAGCCGCGAAACGCGGATCGGAGAGCTTGCCCGCCGAAGCGCTCGACGGGAACGCGGCGCCGCCCTCGACGCCCCAGCAACCCAGAAGCGTGTTGAACAGGCATACGGCGCGCGCCGTCTCGCCGGAGTTCTGGTAGGAGCAGCGGTCGAGGCGCGCCAGCCCTGCTCGATGGAGGCGCGGGGGCACTCTCCCCACATCTTCTCGGCGACGCGCTTGATGGTGGCGGCGTCGATGCCGGTGATGCCGGCGGCCCACTCGGGGGGTGTACTCGACGAGGCGCTCGGCCCAGTCTTCGAATCCGACCGAGTAGTTCTCCACGTAATCCTTATCGTAGGTGCCCGCGGTCACCAGCACGTTGGCCATCGCGAGGATGAGCGCGAGGTCGGTGCCGGGACGGATGGGAAGCCACTCGTCCATGTAAAGGCAGCTGGCGTTGTAGCGCGGATCAGCCATGACCAGATACGTTCCGCGCTCTCTTGCCGCCTGCAGCATGTGCAGCGAGCCGGGACGCATGCCGTCGGCGTAGCTGCGGCCGATGAACAGCACCATGTCGGCGTTCGCCACGTCGACGGTGAAGTCGCCGGCGCCGATGGCCTGGGTCATGCCCGAGACCTTCGACATGTTGCACGCCACGCCGTGCGTGTACACGTTGGCGCTGCCGAGCGCATGCATGAAGCGCTTGGTGTAGAACGATCCCGAAGGACGCGGGTCCTGAATCATGACGAGCGCGCCGGGACCGTCGGAGGCGATGATGCCCTTGACCCTCTCCGCGATCTCGCGATACGCATCGTCCCAGCTGATCGCCGCGTACTTGCCCGCGTCGTCGCGCTTGAGCGGCTGAGTCAGGCGATCCTCCGAATAGGTGGCGGAAACGTATCCGTAACCGCGAGCGCACAGCGTGCCGTCGCAGTGGGGGTGCTCCTTGTCGCCGACCATGGTGGTGAACCGGTTGTCCGGCCTGACATACGCCGTGAAGCCGCACTTCGAAGAGCACGAATTGCACAGCGAGTGCACCGGCTTCTCCTCGGGCCACTCGTCAGCTTGCGCACGCTCCCACGCGGAGAAGCTCAGGTATCCGCTTCCCGCCGCAACCGCTGCGACCGCCGCGCTGCCCGCGAGAAAGCTTCGCCTGCTCAATGTCCTTTCCGTCATCCTCTCCCCCTTTCTCTCTTCCGTTTACTTCCTCGTACCTTCATATAATTCCGAAACGCATGCGCGCACGCCCAGAAGGGCGTCCACGATTGCGAGGAAAAACACCGCTTCCCGTCCCACCTCGACAAGCTTCAAGCGATAGACGGTAAGCCATTCGAAGCGCTCGATGAGAAACTCGCACGCCTCCCGGGTCTTTCCCGCGTCGAGCAGGTAAGAGACAACCTCGAGCTCGAGCGAGATGATGGGGCGTGGCGGAAAACGACGCGGGGCGCTCAGACCGAGGGACGCCAGCAGATCGCGCATGTACAGCGCCACGTCGGACAGATACAGCCCCGTGCGCCCGGCGAATGCCCGCGCTCGGGATCGCTCGTCCACGTGACGTAGAGCGACTCGACCGGAACCACCGCGCCCGCACGCCCCCGCGAACCTGCGAGCGGCGAAATCGGCGGCCTCCTCGAAACTCGGCGGCGTGAACAGCGCGCTCACCTCGTCGTCGGCGAGATACTCCTGGAAAGGAAGAGAGCGTCCCACGCGTGAAGCCGGGCGCTATCCTGCCCGGGCAAACGCGAGCCGCGCAGAAGATCGCGCACGTTCTCGACGAAATCGGGCCACGCGCGCTCCGAGGTGACCTCGTCCCACCGCTCGCGCGTCGGCGAGAACAGCGCGGCCATCGTCGCGAACACGTAGGCGTCGTCTTGGGTCATCGCGAACCCCTCTCTCATGATCTTGCCGCATCGGCGGGCGCCAAGCGCCCTTCGCCTCCGCTTCGCCCAAACGCTCGCCCGATGAAGGGCGCGCATCTTGAAAAGCGCTCGGGCAAACCGGCTCGGGCAACTCCCCTGCAAGCGAGCCGTTCCCGACTCGCTGCGACGAGTATGACCCCTCAACCCCCCTAACCTGTCGTCTGTTCCAGATGAAATTTGCCATGAACTGGGAAAACTTGGCAGACTATACCCCTGTCATCTGTTTGAGATGACAGGGGAATACGATGCGTGGTATGTGGTAAGGTGAAACGAGATCCGAATGGAAGCGGCTTGAGACGCCGCATCCGGAAAGACGACGACGACGGGAGGGATTCTTGAGCGGAAGCATCGCCACCGACAACGCTCAGAGCGCCGAAGAGCCTTCAAAGCGCTACGGCGCCATCGTGCCGATCCGCGCTCGGCCTCGCCTTGGCCTACTTCGGGCTGTCGGCATCCGCGTCCGGCGGCTATTGCGACGTTTCGAGCAGTTCGCTGTCGGACGGCGCGCAAGCCGCCGCCATCATCCCCGCGATACTCGTCGCCGTCATCCTCCATCATAGGAAGAAGAACCTCGAGCCGAGGACTTGGACCGCGCTTTCGCTCGTCGCCGTGTGCGTCGAGGCGGCGGCGCTCGCCTTCATGGGGGTCATGCAGGTCTCGGGTCTGTGCACGACCGTCCCTCGGTTCGCCGCCTGCACCGTCGTCGCCGGATCCGCCATCGTCGCCTGCGCCTCCTGGCTGCGGCGGCGCGCAAGGAGCCGGGGCCGTCACGGCGGCGGTCCTCGTGTTCTCGGCCATGGCGGCAAGCGAGACCGTCCTGTTCGCCGTCGAGTTCGCAAGCGACAGCCTGCGCTGCCTTGCGGCCGCACCCATCGTGCTTCTGCAGATTCCCCTGCATGGCCCTCGCGCGGAAAACGGGGGCGATGCACAACGCGCCCGTGAGGGTCGACGACTTCTACGCCTTCATGCTTTCCGGATCCGCCAGCAGACGCTTTCTCGCCACCTGCGCCATCGGGCTTTGCGCCATCGCGTTGGTGACGGGATTTCTCTGCGGGCTTCCGGAGACGAGCTCATCCCCGATACGTCCCTGTTCAGAGGCGCTCGGCTCGCCCTCGTGATCGCAACCTGCGCAAGCCTCATCGTAACCACCATCAGGCAGCGATCGCGCGTGATGACCGTCGGGGGTGTGGAGCGTCATGGAGCTGCTCGCCGCCTTCTCCCTCGTGCTGTTCACCGCGCTCCCCGACCACCCCGAGATAAGCGCGCTCGCCTCGGCCCTGCTCGCCTGCGTCATGACCGCGTTCGTCTGGCACCTCGTCATCGCGTTCCTCACGCCGGGCAAGCTCGACGCGCTTTTCTACACCATCACGGTATGGGGCATCTGCATCGTGTCGCACGGTTTCGGGCGCCTCGCCGTCAGCGCCCTTCCCGTTCACGGGAAAGCCACTTCGTCGGCGCGGCGGTAAGCCTTCTGCTGCTCATCTCGACCCAGCTCGTGTTGGTGAAGCTCATCGACGTCGCCCGATTCGCCGCCCTCGAGGCCGCAAGCAGGAAGGACGAGATGCCGAAAGACCTTCACGGCACGGAGAAGGCGGAGGCGGAAGGGTTCTGGGCAAGGCTCGAGCAGCGCGCTCGAGAAGCTTCTCGGCATCGACGACGAAGCGGCCGTCACCGACGTCGGCCGCGCGGCGATGCAGCACTGCGCGGAGCTCATGGGGCAGCAGTTCCTGCTTTCCGGCCGCGAGGTCGAGGTTCTCGCCTTATGGGCGGGGCTTCACGCAAAAAGCGCGTGGCCGAGCAGCTTCACGTGTCCCCGACCACCGCGCACACCCACATCACGCGCATCTACGCGAAGACGGGCCTTCACTCGCGCCAGGAAATCCTCGATTACATGGATCGTTACCTCGAAAGCTGAGCGGCGGGCAAAGCCTCGTCGCCGGTGCGCGCTACCTCGAACACGCGGCTTTCCGACGAGCGGCTGCCAGAAGCGCTTTCCCCATCCCGCGTGCGCTACCTCGAGCGCGCGCCCTCGCCCGCTTCGGGCCGAGCCGGGGCTCGCTCCTGCGCGCGCTCGGCGTCGCGGGCGGCGAGCTGCTCCCGCGAAAGCCCCTTCCACGTCGGCTCGATGCCGCGCCTGGCGTCCATCATCTGCCCGATGAGGCCGGGGATGATGTAGGCGGCCCAACACGCGATGGCGCCCACAGGTTCACGCCGAGGAAGTTGGCGTACGGACCCGCGCCGATGTTCATGAAGGAGAGCGTCGCGGGGCGACGGTGTCCCAGATGCCCAAAATCATGCCGATCCAAAACGCCAGCATGAACCCGACCTTGGTGGGTTTCACCACACCGTGCATGATGAAAATCGGACCGAGGCCCCATGATCATCGTCCCCGATATGGTCGTCGCCGCGATGATGTTGGCGCCCATGATCATGGGAGGTTCCCGATGACGGCGAACAGGAGCATGAACGCGATGCCGATGGCGCGCACGTTTCGAGGCTCATGGCCGAGGATGCCCGGCAGGTCGCGCGCGGTCAGCTTGCCGAGGGCCGTGAAGGTGGAGTCGAGGGTCGATCCGGCGGTCGAGATCATGATGACCGCCATCGCGAAAAACGCCATGATGCCCAAAGACTGGGCGACGACCACAGGGGCGCTCGATCCTGCGTAGGAGATGTCGTTGAGGTACGCGTGCACGCCGATGAGAGAGAACAGCACGATGGCGACGAACCCCAGAAGCCCCGCGACGGTGAAGCACTTGAGCATCTTCTTCTCCTCGCACAGAAAGCCCCGATCGGTGAGAACCGCGTCGTGGAACCCGTAGGAGATGCACTGCAGACCCGCGCCGATGATGAAATCGACGCCGCCCTCGAGCGACCACACGCCGCTCGTCGCATAATCTCCGAGGGGGTTCATCGGCACCACGACCACGAGCACGCCGACGAGGAGAACCGCGAACAGCACCGCCTGCACGACGTCGGTGACGAGCGAGCCGCGCATGCCGCCGCGACAGCAGTACGCCACGGTGATGACGGTGAAGAGAAGGGCCGCGATGATGAACGGAGCCGTCCCGGAGTCGCCGTAGTAAGCGCCGACGACGGAGGTGTTCGACCACACCTCGTTGAACAGGCGGACGAGGATGGCCGCCGAGAAGCAAAACGCCGCCGCGACGCCGTAATGCTCGGTGAAAGCTCACCAGGCTCGTCGCGCCGAACTTGCGGCGCAGGCGATACAGCGCCCAACCCGTCAACGGAATGCACAGCCAGTACACGGCGTAGCCGATGCCGCCGACGATGCCGAAGCTCGCGCCCATGTTAGCCGCGTTGGTGACCGACTTCGCGAAGATCCACGCGATGAAGATGGAGGCGGTGATCATCCAGGGGTTCGCATCCCGCCCCTGCTTGTCCTCGCCGCGGAAAAACCCGCCGACCGAAAACCGTCTTCGGCGAAATGACGTACATGACGATTCCGTAGACGATGAGGAAGCCCCAGAAGAGCACTCCCGTTGATAGATCCATGCGCTTTCCTTCCAACAAACCGCAGTCGCATCGCGCAACCCGCGCGACGCGAAGCCGAACACGAGAGTCCCGCCGCGCGAACGCGCCGCCGAGCCTCCGTCGCACCCCGAAACGAGAAGGGCCGATGCTTCGCCGACGCGATCGCGCATCGGGAAAGCACGCGAAAGACCCGCCCGAGACGCCCGCGAAGCAACTCGTACGAAGCACGGCGGCACGATGCAGCTCGCCCTTGTTTCAAGTGTATTAGTAGATTACATCTATTAATATTGTATGTCTATTATGATTCGGCGGATTTTCACGAGCGTGCCCGTGCAGCTCGACCCAAAAACCCGCCGTGCAAGCGTAGCAGTGGTTTCCGAACGCGATCTGCCTCTCGAGCGGCAAATCGGGGTCGGCCGCGTAATCGACGATGTTCCCCGCGCCGTTGCAACCGTGCGCGCGCAAGCCGAGCGCCTGGTTGAAGTCGCAGTCGTAAATCGAGCCGTCCCATCCCACCGAAACCTGATGCCGGCACATCAAGCCCGCACACGCCTTTGCGTTGAAGTTGTCGATGAGCAGATCGAGGTACGGCTCGAACACGCCGTCGTCGATGAGGCTCGCCCCCGTAACGTCCGATGGGGTTGTTCGCGACGGCGAACAGGTTGTCGAACGCGATGCCGAGCTTGCCGAGACGCCGACGGTACATCGCCTCGAGATCCGCCTGAGCGGGGAGGCAGCACGGGCTGCTGAGGATTGAACACCACGTCGAGCACGTGAACGCCGTCGGCGCCGTACCCGCGCTTGTTCAGCTCGCGCATGATCTCGAGGGAGGCGTCGAAGGTGCGCCTGCCGCGCTGAGCCTCCGCCTGAGCTTCGAACACGTTCGGCAACGACGCGATCACCTCGACGCCGAGCCTGTCGTAGACGTCGAGGTACTTCGCGTATTCGAGATCGGCGAGAATCACGAGGTTCGACCTGACCATCACGCGGCGAACGACGCGCGTCGCCTCCTCGAGGAACCACGCGAGGTCGGGATGCATCTCGGGCGCGCCCCCGTGACGTCGATCGTGTCGAAACCGCGGTCGCGCGCGACCTTCAGCACGGCCTCGAGCACCTCCCTGTCCATCGCCTCGCAGCGATGCGGGCCCGATTCGACGTGGCAGTGCTCGCATGCGAGGTTGCAGCGTGCGGTTATGTTGACCTGCAGCGTGCGCGGCTCCCCATCGGTTCGCATGAACTCCTCACCGTCGAGCATGTCCTCGAAATACAGCAGTTTGGCCAAACCGAGGGCGACGTCGCGCTTGCCCGCGCGCCTGCGCGCGCCGGCGCGCTCGCGCCGCGCATCGGCCTCGGCGCGCGCTGCGGGACCTGCGACGAAGCCCCCGAGCAGCGAGTCGGCCAGCTTGTCGTCAGGGCCGTTCACGATGCGATCGCGATACGATACCGACGCGGGGCTCGTCTCATCCCAAAGCTCGTCGAACCACGCGAGAAACGCATCGTGGTCGTAGCGAAGCGGGATCGCCTGCACATGCAGGTCTTCGACCGGGATTCGAACAGCGCGTCCTGTCGCGGCTCGCAGGCGATGCGGACGACCAGCCCGAAGCGCTGACCCGCGAAGTTCGGCAAACCCGCCGCGCCGTTGTTGACCACGACACCGCGCGCAAGGCTCAACGCGGCGGGCGCGCACGTGTGCGTCGTGGTGAACACGTCAAGCGAGCTTCTCTCCATGAAGAGATCGACCTCGTCTTGCCGCATCACGTCCTGCAACGACTCGCGCGAGCAATCCCATCCGCCGACGAGCTTCGTCTCCGTGCGTGATGCCGACCCTTCGCCCCGCGACCTCGACGACCATCGTGGCCGGACGGCCCTGCAAGCCCTCCTTCAGCTCGGGGCGTGCGTCCACGGCGAGGGAGAGCGTTTTATGGATCCTGTTCGAGCGGCTCACCGAATCGTCGGGCGTGCAATCGGGGTACGCGCAACCGCAGCCCACGCCGACGTCAACCTGACGGCGCAGCTCCGCCTCGACGTTGCCGACCAGGGGAAACGTATCGTCGCGCGCGGCGCTCGATGTCCGCGAAGTTCTCCGCCGTCTTGTCGAACCAGTGCATGTCGCCGTTCAAGACGACCAAGACGTCGTCCGACTCCGAAGCGACCAGATCGTCAAGCGCGTCGAAAGCGAACGGATTGCCGTAGAGCCCGCCGACCACGTAGAGAACCGAGCATCGGACGTCGGCTTCACCCGCAAACGCCTGCGGATCGATACGGTAATCGAGGGGCACGCACGCCCCGCGTCCTTGAATATGCGCCGCTTCTGATGCGGCGCGGCGCATGTAGCCATCGCCTCGTCCTCTCCGCTGCCATCGGAATCGGCGATGCGGCCGACCCGATCGAATCACTTATATGATTATATCTATTATTAGTCTTTATCTTGCCGATTACGCCAATCTGGATGCGTCGACGGCGGCGAGATGGCCCTCTCCGCACTCGAACAGACACAGCTTGCCGTCGTGGCTTTCGTAAAGCCTCCTCAGACGGGCGGGCGCATCGCAGGCAACGCGTTCGGCGTCGCGTCCGCGCGCTGCGTCCTTCGCGGCATCGACGTCGACGACGGCATCCGAGCGCCCCGGCGGAATCGCCCGCGCACGGCTGGGAAGATCCGCCGCACGGCCCCTCTGCCCCCGAAGACGCCCGCGCGCTCGACGCCGACGACGTAACGGAATGAAAGGGCGGCTCTTCAGCGGATTTGCAGCGATCCCTCGGGGATGCGCCGCGCGGCTTTCGGAAGCCCATCACGGCTCGTACATCCTCGGCCCGTCGTAATCGACCCCCAAAGGGTCAATCCCGCCGCCCGGCGCGTTCTCCCCCGCAGCGGAGCGATCACGGGCCTCGGAGCACCGACGCGACCCACGCCGCGTCGCGCCTGCCCCTTGCCCACCGTCACGAGCGTCCCGATGACCGTGCGCACCATCGAATGCAAAAACGCGTTGCCGACGATTTTGACGACGAGGAGGTTCTCCCCATCACCGTCTCACGGCTGAAGGATATCTCGTCAACGTATCGATGCGTCGGCTTGCCCACGGCGGAAGCGGCCATGCAAAAGCTTTTGAAATCATGCTCTCCGATGAGGTGCCGCGCGCCCTCCTCCCATAGCGGCCACGTCAAGCGGCGCTGAGATATGCCAGGTGAACCCCCGCGTGAACACAGGGAGGCGTCTCGTCGACGCAAATGCGGTAACGGTACTCGCGCGATACGGCATCGAAGCGCGCCGAGAAGCCGCATGCGCGCTCCTCCACCCTGCGCACGACGATGCCGTCGTGCGTGAGCGTTGAGGGAACGGCAAAGCGAGCGGGAGGTGCGATCACGCAGCTCGTCTTCCCCGACGTCGAAGCTGATCACCTGCCCAAGGGCGTGAACCCCCGCGTCGGTCCTTCCGGCGCAGGTTATCTCGACGTCGCGGCGGAAAACCGTGCGAAGCGCCGATTCGAGCTCGCCTTGAACGGTCAACTGCCCCGCTGGCGGGCGAAGCCGTTAAACGGCGCGCCGTCGTAGGACAGCGTGACGGAGAGAGTGCGCGTCGCGTGCACGTCGTCGCCGCACGGACGATCCCATCCGAGACGGCGAGCTGATTTCGGTCTTGTTCGTGATTTTTCATAGCGAACATGATATACGATCCGGGGACCCATATCCGAGCTGCCGCAAAAATCCGCAGGACCCGCAGGGCGCGACCGCCGCCCCCGCTTCGTCATGCGCGCCCTCACGCGCGCCCGCCCCCGCTCCGTCACGCGCGGCCGCCTCCCCTCGCGCCGTCGGGCACGCGCCCACGCGCCCGACCGCCCGCCCCTCCTCCGAAGATCGACCCCGTGGGGCATTCGTGAATTTCGCCACAAGCGTGGCTTAATTTATTGTCCCCGCCGTTGCGGGTGCCACAATGCTCGACGAATCACGATCACGCGCCCGCCGTCTTCGGCGGCTACGGCTTCGCGGAAAGGGAGCACGCCATGGAACTCGCAGGACTCATCAGCATCCGAACCGACCGCCCGGATCTCATCGACCGCGCGGCGCGCATCATCGCGGAGAGCTTCCTCGAGGAGCCGTGGTACGAGAGACGTGGCTTGAGTCCATCGACGGCATCGGGGCGACGCGCGAGCGCAAACTCGAGATCGTCACCGCGGCGTTCGAAGGCGAGTTCGCGACGCACGCCGCCTTTCCCGCCGTTTACGCAACCGAGGACTTCGTGGCGATAGGAGGGTTCTTCCTCGCCAGCGAACTTGAGGGCACGACCACGACGAGCTTGAAGAGGCGGGCTTTTCTCATGCATCTCCCGAGCTGCTCGCACCCGAGGAGATGAAGCTTCTCGCCGAGGCCGACGAAAAACTTGCCCCGGTATCCGATTTCTCATGGGTCGACAAGCACGTCGGCGACAACGACTACATCTACGTGTACGGCTGGGCGGTCGATGCGGGCAAACGCGGATCAGGTGCCTTCCGCCGCATGGTGACGCCCCTGTTCGGCAAGGCGGACGAGCTCGGCGTCGACGTCTACCTCGAGTGCTACAGCGATCGCCTCCAGAGCCTCTACGAGCACGTCGGGTTCAAGGTCATCGAAACCGTGTCGGCGCCGGGCATCCCCATCACGGAACGCTGCATGGTAAGACGCGCGGAAGCCCCGCGAATCACGCGAAGCCGCAATAGCCCGCGAAACGCGTCCCGCGCCGCTGCGGCGACGGCGTCGGACGATATCGGACGAACGCACCGCGCGGTTGCGCCGCGACGATGCGCGTCAACGCATGAGGAGGCGAAGCACCTTGTACTTGGCCTCGGTGAACGGAGGGTTGCGCACAGGAATCTCAAGCCACGTCCCCTTGCGCAGCGTCGACTTCGTATGCGAGAAGCACTCGAAGCCCGCCTTCCCGTGGTAGGACCCCATCCCCGAGTTTCCGACTCCGCCGAAGCCCATGCGGTTGTTCGCCAGATGGACGACGGTGTCGTTGATGGTCGCGCCGCCGAAGCTCAATTCGCTCACCGCGCGCCTGCACACCTCGTCCGATTCGCTGAACACGTACATCGCAAGGGGCTTCTCGAACGTGCGGACGATATCGAACGCCTCGTCGAGCGAGGCGAAGGTGACAACCGGAAGCACCGGGCCGAATATCTCCTCGCCCATGACGGGATCGTCGAGCTTCACGCCGACGATGCACGTCGGCTCGATCTTGAGCGATTCGGCGTCGCCGTTGCCCCCTGAAAGCCAGCCGGGCGTCCGGGTTGCAATGCTCGATAAGGCCCATCACGCGGTCGAAGTGCCTCCGGTTGATCATTCGGGGCCACCAGTCGCAGGTCAGCGCGTTGCCGCCGTAATACCTGTCGAAGCAGGCGCCGAGCTCCGCGACGAGCTCATCGACCACGTTCTCGTGAACGAGCAGGTAGTCGGGCGCGACGCAGGTCTGCCCGCTGTTTATGCCCTTTCCCCAGGCGATGCGCTGAGCCGCCCTGCGCACATGCGCGCGCTCATCGACGATGCAGGGGCTCTTCCCTCCCAACTCGAGCACCACAGGCGTCAGCTTGTCCGCCGCGGAAGCCATCACCGTACGACCCACGGCAGGGCTTCCCGTGAAGAACACGAGGTCCCACCTCTCGTCGAGCAGCCATTCGTTCATGCCCGCCGAGCCGGAAATGCGCAGACGTGCCCCCGACGGAAACGCCTCGCCGAGCAGCTCGACGAGCAGCTCGCCTGTCGCGCGAGAGGTTCGGGAGGGTTTGACGGCGACGCAGTTGCCCGCCGCGATGGCGTCGACGAGCGGCACGAGCGCAAGCTGGAGCGGGTAGTTCCACGGACTCAGCACGAGAACCACGCCGTATGGCGCGGGAAGCACTTTCGAGCTGGACGGGAAATGGGCGATGGGAGTCGGAACGCGGCGAGGACGCGCCCACGATTTCATGTGCTTGCAGCAAAAGCCGATCTCCCGTACACCAAGCCGAGCTCGGTGGCGTACGCTTCGAACGAGCTCTTTCCGAGATCCTCGCGCAATGCGCAAAGGATCCGTCCTCGTTGCGCTTCAACGTCGCCTTCAGACGCATGAGCGCCTGCCGTCGCGCCTCGACGGGCAACGTCCACCCCGTCGCGAAGTAACGGCGCATATGCTCCACCTGCGCCGACACCGAAGCACGATCCGTTAGCTCGACCTCGCCGATCATCCTCATCACCTCCGAACGAATCGGGGATGCCGCGCCCGCGGTCATCCCCGACAAACCCGACTATCACGTAAACCCGCCTCGCCCCTCCGAGTCAATCGAGGCGAGCGAGCGCGGGCAGGTGCCCGGCTCCGCCAAACGCAACGTCAGGCGATGAGCGAGTCGCACCCGAACAGCTCGGATATCTCCGAACGCATGATGGGGCTTCGAGCGTCCACCGAGACGGGCAGCTCCGCGCGGAAGCGGCGGCCGTCTTCCTGCTTCACGAACAGCACCACGCCGTCACGCCCCGGATACGATTTCAAAATGCGGTTGAGCCTCAACGAGCTTCTCGTGCTGTCGAACGCCGAGGAGGAAAAACGCAAAGCTCCAGATGCGAAGGCCTCATGTCGTCTTCGGACAGCTCGATGGCCTCCATCTCGAACACCATGATCTGGCTTCCTCGGTCGTTGTGCTCGAACTTGCCTTTGACCTTGGCGATCACGTCCTCCCTGAATGCACTCCGCGTTATCCCTCGTACTTGAAGCAGATGCACTCCATATGACCCGTCGTGTCCTCGATGGTGAACGTCGCCATCTTGGTTCCGCGCTTCGTCAGCTTGACCACGACGTTTGAGACCATGCCCACGAAAACCGCGCTCTTGATCTCCTTGGTGCGCTCCGCCAAATCACCGAGTTGGAACTTGGTCATTCGCGAGATGACGCCTTCATAGGGCGCGAGCGGATGCTCCGAGACGTAGATCTTCATGATCTCCTTCTCGTAGGCGAGCTTGGTGCGCTTGTCCCATTCCACGCCGTCGGGCCCGGGATGTCCTCCTTAAAGCCCGAGTCCTCGTCATCGGCGAACAGATCGAACATCGACACCTGGCCGGCATCGCGGTCTCTTCTGACGCTTGGCTGCGCCCTCGAGCAGCGGCGTCTCCTCCACGAAGTACATGAGCTGCTTGCGGGTGTAGCCGGTGGAGTCGAAGGCGCCGCCCTTGATGAGGGCCTCGAGCGTCTTGCGGTTGTAGCACTTCGCGTCGAGCCGGTTCACGAAATCGTGCAGCGACGTGAACGGGCCGTTAGCCTCGCGCTCGGCGATGATCTCGTCGGCGACGTTCTTGCCCACGCCGCGCACGCCCACCAAACCGAAGCGGATGCCGTTGTCCACCGGGCGTGAACTCGGCGTTCGACGAGTTGATATCGGGGGGAAGCACGGGCGTGCCGTTGTGGTTGCAGCTCGCGATGTACTTGATCAGGCGGTCGGTGTTGCCCATGTAGGACGACAGCACGGCCGCCATGAAGTCGTTCGGGTAGTGCGCCTTCAGGTACGCCGTGCGCATGACCAGGATGGCGTAGGCGGCCGAGTGCGATTTGTTGAACGCGTACTTAGCGAATTTCTCGGCGTCTTCCCAGATCTGCTTGGCGATATCGAGCGGGTAGCCGTTCTCCACGGCGCCGCTGTTCCAGTCCTCCTGCAAAGCGCGCATGATGTCGAGCTTCTTCTTGCCCATGGCCTTGCGCAGCTTGTCGGATTTGCCAGCGGAGAAACCGGACATGGCCATGGAGATCTGCATGATCTGCTCTTGGTAGACCATGGTGCCGTAGGTCTCCTCCAGAATGGGGCGCAGGCGCTCGTCGTAGTAGTGGACGGGCGTCTTGCCGGAAGCAACCTTGACGTAGTCGTCGACCATGCCCGACTCAAGCGGGCCGGGACGGTTCAGGGCGATGGAGGCGACGACGTCGGAGAACCTGTGGGGGAGGCAGGCGCTTGAACAGGCTCACGTACAGGGCGCCCTCCACCTGGAACAGGCCGTCCATGTTGCCGGACTGCATGAGCTTGAAGGCGCCCTCGTCGTCGATGGGGATGTCCTCGGGAATCACCTTCGTGCCGAAGCGCTGCTCGATGTTGCGGCACGCGATGGAGAGCACGTCGAGCGTGCGCAGGCCGAGGAAGTCCATCTTCAACAGGCCCAGATCCGGCGTGTAGTGACCGTCGTACTGGGTGATGATGCCGCCGCCCTTGGTGTCGCGCTTCATGGGCACGTGATCGCTCATGGGGTCGCGGCAGATAATGGTGGCGCAGGCGTGCACGCCCTCGCCGCGCACGTGGCCCTCGATGGACTTCGCGGCGTCGATGATGCGCTTGACGTCCTCTTCGGTGTCGTAGGCCTTCTTCAGGTCGGGGTTCGTGTCCAGCGCCTTGTCGATGGTGATGCCCAGCTCGTCGCCGATCATCTTGGTGATCTTGTCGCCGGTGCTGTACGGGTAGTCCAGCACGCGCGCGGCGTCGCGCACGGCGTTCTTCGGCCTGCAGGGTGCCGAACGTGATGACGCCGGACACGTGGTCCTCTCCGTAAACGTCTTTGATGTGCTCGATGACCTCGCCGCGACGCTCATCCTCGAAGTCGACGTCGATATCGGGCATCTCCACGCGCTCGGGCGAGAGGAATCGCTCGAACATGAGGCCGTTGGGCATAGGGTCAAGGTCGGTGATGCCCATGGCGTAGGCCACGATGGCACCGGCGGCCGAGCCGCGGCCCGGGCCCACGCCGATGCCCTGGCTGCGCGCCCATTCGATGTACTCCTGCACGATGAGGAAATACGCCGGGAAGCCCTGCTGGATGATGATGCCCATCTCGTAGTCGGCGCGCTCCTGCGCGTCGGCCGGAACCGGATCGCCGTAACGCTTGACCAGGCCCTCCTGCACGCGCTTGCGGAACCACGACTCCTCGGTCTCGCCCTCGGGCAGCGGGAACCGGGCAAGATGGAATCGCGCTCGAGCACGACGTCGATCTTCTCGGCGACCTCAACGGTGTTGTCGCAGGCCTCGGGGAAGTCCTTCATGGCCTCGCGCATTTCCTCTTCGGTCTTCATGTAGAACTGGTCGTTCTCGAACTTCATGCGGTTCGTCTGGTTGACGAGGGATCCCGTGCCGATGCACACCATGATGTCTTGAGCCCGCGCATCCTCCTGAACGAGGTAGTGGAAGTCGTTCGTGGCGATGGTCTTGAGGCCGGCGGCCTTGGCCACGTCGGTCAGCATGTGGTTGAGCTCGGTCTGCGTGAACCCGGCATCGGTGCGGATGCCCTGGTTCTGCAGCTCGATGTAGAAATCGCCCGGCTCGAAGCAGCTCGCGAACTTCTTGGCCCATTCGACCGCATCGTCGAATTGCCGGGTCGTCGAGCATCTTCGGGATGATGCCCGCGATGCACGCCGAGGATCCGATGATCCCGTGCCCGTACTTCTCGAGCATCGAGAACGTGGTGCGCGGTTTGTAGTAGAAGTTATCGACGTGCGACTCGCTGACGAGCTTGAGAAGGTTGTGGTAGCCCTCGTTGGTCTTCGCCAGCAAAAGCAGATGGTAAAGCTTCGGCTTCACGTCCTTGCGCAGCTCTTCGTCGACGGTGAAGTAGACCTCGCAGCCGTAGATGGGCTTGACGCGCTTGCCCGTCTCCGCCTCGACGGCGTCGCAAGCGTCGCAAAGCTCGGGAACGCCCGACATCACGCCGTGGTCGGTGATGGCGACTGCGGGCATGCCGAGGTCGGCGGCGCGACGCACCATGTCCTTCACATGCGTTGCGCCGTCAAGCAGGGAGTACTCGGGTGGTTATGCAGATGAACGAACGCCATGGATCTCTTTGCCTCCCGTTACCGAAAGGTCAAACGCCTCTCGGATATCGTATCGCACAAATGTTTGCTATTTTCTCGACCGAACCCATAATATCAGCAATGCGGGATAGACGGCAGCGAACAAACCGTGGATTCTCAAAGATTACGAAGGGGGCGATCCGCTACAGCGTCGTGCTCGCCTTGTCGGGACGGCGTCGCAGCGCATGGCGGCGAGGATCGGCCGAGCGCGCGATCGCCCGCCGCCTCGCAGCGTCCGCCCTCGACATGCGCTCCCTTCTCCTCCGCGCCCTCCTCGGCAGCGCCCTTCCTCGCCGCGCGCTTCTTCTCCCTGCGCACGACGACCGCGTAAGCCGCGCCGCCCGCAACCGCGAGCGCCGCGGTCAGAGCGCCGACGACGAACGTGGCGCCCCAGTTTCCCGAAGCCGCGAACCCGCGGCAAGCGTCGAGGACACGATGGAGGGAACGCGCCCCACCGTGGCGATGAGGCAGATGCGCCACGCAGGGCACTGCGTCAAGCCCGCGAGGTAGGTCATGATGTCTTTCGGGGAGGCGGGGATGAGAAAGCAGACGAACATCAGCGCCTCAAAGCGCGCGGAGTCCTGCAGCCACTTCATCGAGGCCACCTTCGGGAGTGAAGAACAGGTAGACGATGCGCATGCCGAGGGTGCGAACCAGCGCCACGATGGCGATAGTGCCGACGAGGCCGCCGATCACACACAGCGCCGTCCCCTCCCAGAACCCGAAGGCATAGCCCGCGCCGAGCTCGACCGGCTCGCCGGGAAGGACGGCGATGGTCACCTGCGCGGCGACGAGCAGAACCATCGCAAGCGGGGCGAACATCCCCTTCGACTCGACCCAGGCCTGAAGCTGCTCGCCATCAGCGAAAAACGCGAGCAGATCCGCCCCGCCGTCAAGAAGAACACGACCGTAGCCGCCACGAGCGCCGCGACGATGAGAACGCCCGCGACATGACGTTTGTTGAATGTGCGTCTCGGCAACGCTTCCACCTCTCGTTCATCGCGCAGCGGGAAACCCGTCGCGCCGTAGATCGAGAAACAGTGTAATTGCGAGCGAGCGCGCCGAGCGCGCTTCGCGTCCCTGAAACGCAAAATCGCCGGACGTGCGCACAAAACCAACACCGTGCGACCTCGTCGACGAAAAGGGCGCCCCGATCACGCGCCTTGGGGCGGCGTCCTCACGACGCCCCGCGCCGTGCCCGCGGCACGTGCGCGCCTTAGAAGAACACCCGGAGGCGTACGTGTAGAATCCGCGGTCCTGAGAGCGCAGCAGCACCGTCGGCGCCTCCCTCCTCACGTAAATTCGACGCACGGGCGCCTGAAGGACACGATGCCCCTGTCGACGAACAGCGACGCCTCGCGATCCGCGGCCTCGTCGGACAGCGTCACGCACACCACGTCGTTCTCCCCCGTCAGCACCGCGCGCGAGCGGAGCGTATGGGGGGGAGCGAGCGGAACCACGATAAGCCCGTTGAAGCTCGGCGCCACAAGAGGGCCGCCGGCGGAAAGCGCGTAGGCGGTCGAACCGGTCGCGCTCGCGACCACCACGCCGTCGCCCCGCATGCACGCGATGGGGCTGTCGGATATGTCGAGGGAGAACTCGACGATCCTGCCCATCGCCCCCGCGTGAGAGCCACTTCGTTCAGGGCGAACAAGCTCTCACGCCCGGGTTCTCCGCAAGCCTGCCCCGGCTTATCGAGAGGATCGGGATCGCCCTCGCACACCACGTCGATGCGCAGGTTCGCCCTCCGCTCGGCGACGAGCTCGCCTGCGAGAGCCCGCGCGACGATCGGGATCACCCCGCCCTGGGAATCGTTCGCGAGAAAACCGAGGTGCCCGAAGTTGATGCCGAGCAGCGGAACCTGCGTCGAACCGAGGATGCCCGCCGTGCGTAAGATGGTCCCGTCCCCGCCGAGGACGACCGCCAGATCGAGACCGAGCGCGCCATGCGCTCAAGCTCGACGCGCTTCGCCTCATCGTCGAATTCGGAGACGTCGACAACCGCGCATTCGATCGACTGCGTCGTGAAATACGCCACGAGCAGCATCGATGCGTCGAGGGCGTCGTGGTTGGAGTTATTGCGTACGATAAGGACGCGCATGAGGGCCAGCTTTCTCGGTTTGCTATGATTGACGCTGATTATATCCGAACAGCATGAAAGCCCGATAAAATGTCTGACAAGCTCCACCGAGCTCAACATAGTCGTGCGCGGCATGCGCGCTACGAGGGCGCCCATGCATCAGCCCCTCGCATCGGACGCCACGCAGGCGTCGACAAATCGGCGAGGCCCGACGTAGCGCCCGGGAAACCGGGCTCATTCCCGTCGTCGGCTCGCATGCGGGAGTAGACCGCACCGCCCAAGAAGACTCGTACGCCCTTCGCAGCATAGAGTCGACCGATGCGACCGCGCCCGCCGACGCGACGCTCGCCGAGCAGGACGACGACCTCCAAGGGCAAGTCGGCACCTCCGCTGCCATCATCAGCATCTGCACGATCATCTCGCGCATCACCGGGTTCGCGAGAACCTGGGCCATGGCGTTCGCGCTCGGCGCCACCTTCGTCTCAAGCTCCTACCAGGTCGCCAACAACCTTCCCAACATGCTCTACGAACTCGTCATGGGCGGGCTTTTGGCGACGGCGTTTCTTCCCGTGTACCTCTCGGTGAAAAAACAGGAGGGCAAGGCGCGAAGCGAAGAGTACGCCTCCAATCTGCTGACGATCGTCGTCGCGGGCCTGGGGGTCGTCTCGCTTCTCTGCATGATATTCCCCCGCTCAGGTCATCTACACGCAGACCTTCTACTCGAACCAGGAAGAGATGGACCTGTCCGTCTTCTTCTTCCGGTTCTTCGCCGTGCAGGTGGTGTTCTACGGGCATCGTCCATCGTGTCGGGACTGCTCAACGCCAACAGGAACTATCTTCCGGGCGCCATCGCGCCCGTGTTCAACAACATCATCGTCATCGCGACGTTCCTCGCCTACGCCTTCATCGCGCCCGTCAACCAGACGCTCGCCTTCTTCGTCATCGCCGTCGGCAACCCGCTCGGCGTGTTCGTGCAGATGCTCATCCAGATCCCGCGCTGCGTCGATGCGGCATCATACTGCGTCCACGCATCGACTTTCACGACCCGCCCTGCGCGAGACCGTGCAGATCGGGCTTCCCGCGCTTTTCGTGACCGTCTGCTCGTTCGCCACCGTCTCGGTCTCCAACGCCGCCTCCTACTGCTTCGCGGACAACGGCCCGTCCGTCATCGCCTACGCGCGCCTGTGGTTCACGTTCCCGTATTCGTTCCTCACTATCCCCGTGGCCACCGCCATGTTCACCGAGCTCTCCGACATGCAGGCAGACGGCAACACGCGCGGCGTGATACGCGGCATCGTCAGCGGCTCGAACCAGATCTTCTTCCTCATGATCCCGTTCGCGCTGTACCTCGTCGTGTTCTCGGTGCCGCTCGTCACGCTCTACCACATGGGCGCGTTCACCGACGAGAGCATCACCCAGATCGCGTCCTATCTGGCGGTCATGGCAGTGGCGCTGCCGTTTTACGGCGTCAACACGTACCTTCAGATGGTGTTCAGCAGCATCCGCAAAATGGGCGTCTTCTCGGTCGTCACCCTGGCGGCCTCGCTCGCTCAGATCCTCATCATCGCGGGAGCCGCCTGGGGGATCCAAAACGGAGTGCCGACGTGCATCGAGTTCATCGCTGCGGGAACGATAGCGGCCTACCTCATCGGGGATGCGCTCCTGTTCGCGTACCTGCGCGTCCATTACGGCAAAATGGGGCTCGGCTCCACGCTGCTCAGCTGCCTGCGCGGACTGGGCCTCGGTTGCGCGGGCGCTCTGGCGGGCGGCGCAGTGCTCTGGGCGCTTGAGAGCTTCGTGAGCCCGCTTACGGGCTCGATCGCCCAGGCGTTCGCCTACATCGTCGCAGGCGGCCTCGTCAGTCTCCTGGTCACGTTCGCCCCCGCGGTCAAGATACAGCTTCCCGAGGCGGTTTTCGTAACGAACATCGTCGGGAAGATCGCCCGCAAGCTGAAACGCTCCTGACGCCGTTTCGTCTCGAACGGCGATCGACCCGCATCCGCCTTATCGCAGAGCGCGCCCCGGGACCGTCGGTCCGCCCCGGGCGGCAACCGGCTAAACCGGGCGCGGACGGTTCTCCTCGCACGTCAAAACGACAGGACCGTCTCCTGTGATGGCGACCGTCTTCTCGAAATGAGCCGAGGGCTTGCCATCGCGCGTGCACACGAGCCAGCCGTCGCTCATCTGCCGCGTCTTGTGCGTGCCCATGTTGATCATCGGCTCGATGGCGATCACCATCCCTCTTCGGGCTTGATGCCGCTATGGCGTCGTCCGAAGTTGGGGACGTTGGGATCTTCGTGCATGTTGCGTCCGATGCCGTGCCCCACGTACTCTCGCACGACACCGTACCCCGCGGCCTCGGCGATCGACTGGATCGCATGGCCGACGTCGCCGAGCCTATTGCCGGGACGCGCGGCCTCCACACCTGCCCACATGCACTTTTCCGTAACGTCGAGAAGCCTCTTCTTTTCAGGGATATCTCGCCTACGGCGTATGTCCAGGCGTTATCGCCCACCCAGCCGTCGACGACCGCCCCCCGTGTCGATGGAGATGATGTCCCCCGCCTTCAAGATCACCTTGGAAGAGGGAATCCCGTGCACGATCTGCTCGTTCACCGAAGCGCAGATCGAACCGGGAATCCGCCGTAGCCTTTGAAGGCGGGAACGCCTCCCTCCAAGCGGATGAGCGCCTCCGCGAACTCGTCAAGCTCGAGAGTCGACACACCCGGTTTGACGAGCGCCCCCGACCTCGCGGAGCACCTTCGCCGATATGCGCCCGGCTTCCTTCATGGCTTCGATTTCAGCAGGTGACTTCTTGATGATCATGACGTGTTCCTCCCACACCCAAAGCGCCTCGAAACGCCTTCCGAATCTAGAGTATAGACCTCGGCATCCGAAACGCAGTCTGAAACGCAGCCCGAATAGCAAAAAGAGCCGTCCCGGAAGGACGGCTCCCGTTCATGATAAGAGAGTAGACGCTTACTCAGCGGCCTCGGTGTAAGCACGCGTCACACCGAGTCGACCTTTGACGGCCGGGCTCATGGTGGAAGCCACGTTCACGGACTTCACGTACTTGCCCTTGGAGGCAGACGGCTTCATGCGCAGGATCTCGTCGTAGACAGCGCCGTAGTTCTCGGCGAGCTGCTCGGGGGTGAAGCTCACCTTGCCGAGGACGACGTGCGCGATGCCGTAACGGTCGGCGCGGTACTCCACGCGGCCGCCCTTGAGCTCCTTGATGGCCTTCGCCACATCGTTGGTGACGGTGCCCAGCTTCGGGTTGGGCATGAGACCGCGGGGGCCGAGGATCTTGCCGAGACGGCCGACCTTGCCCATCTGATCCGGGCGTGGCCACAGCGGCGTCGAAGTTGAACTCGCCGGCCTGAATCTGCTGCATGAGCTCGTCGGTGCCCACGATGTCGGCACCGGCCTCCTCGGCGGCCTGGGCAGCGGCGCCCTCGGCGAAGACGGCCACGCGGACGGTCTTGCCGGAGCCGTTGGGCAGGCTCACGGTGCCGCGGAGCTGCTGGTCGGCCTGACGGGTATCGATGCCCAGGCGGAAGTCCGCCTCCACCGTCTCGTCGAACTTCGCCGAAGAGATCTCCTTGAGGAGGTTCATCGCGGCGAGAGGAGCGATGGGCTCCTCCGAACCTGAGCCTGAGCAGCCAGAAACTTCTTGGACTTCTTTTGCCATGATGCAAATCCTTTCGTGGTGTTGGCGAGCGCTTCTTCGCTCTTCCACTTACAAACTAACGTTACTCGTCGATGGACTTACCCTGAAGCATCGCGGCAACCTTGCGGCTGGGCACGTACTTCTTCTTCATCTCGCGGCCCTCGATGCGAACACCCATCGAACGAGCGGTGCCGGCGATGATCTCCATCGCGGCCTCGACCGTGTTGGCGTTGAGGTCGGGGAGCTTCGTCTCGGCGATCTCGCGGAGCTGATCCTCGGTCAGCGTGCCGACAGCCTGCAGCTGCGGAATGCGGAGCCGCCCTTGATGCCGAGCTTCTCCTTGATGAGAACAGCCGCAGGAGGGGTCTTGCACACGAAGGTGAAGGACTTGTCCTCGTACACCGTGATCTCGACCGGGATGATGGTGCCGGCCTGGTCCTGCGTCTGGGCGTTGAACGCCTGGCAGAACTGCATGATGTTGACGCCGTGCTGACCAAGAGCCGGGCCAACCGGAGGAGCCGGGTTAGCAGCGCCTGCGGGAATTTGCAACTTAATGAAGCCAGTTGCCTTCTTTTCAGCCATCTGTGACTACCTTTCAGATGTAAACGTTTACTCTCTATCACAAAAAAACTCAGTCCGTGAGAAGCCCCGGTCCACGCGGGCACGCACCAGGTTGATGCTTCCTGCCTTAGATCTTGGCCACCTGGTCGAAGGAAAGCTCGACGGGAGTCTCGCGGCCGAAGATGGAGACCATGACCTTTGACCTTGCCGGCCTCGGGAGATACCTCGGCGATAACTCCGTCGAACTCGGCCAGAGGACCCGAGACAACCTTGACGGATTGCCCGACCTCGAGCACAGTCGACGTCTTCTTCGGGCCTCGCGGCTCGTGCGCTTCATGATCTTGTTGTACTCGTCGCGCGTAAGCGGCTGGGATTGCCCTTCGCTTCCAACAAAACCGTGACGCCCGGCGTGTTACGAACCGCAGCCCAGCTGCGATCGTCCAGATTCATGCGAACCAGGACGTATCCCGGGAACACCTTCTTCTCGCTCTCGACGCGGCGTCCGCCTTCTTTGATCTCCGTCACGACCTCGGACGGGATCTCGATTCCGAACACGTTGTTCTCAAGACCCATGGTTTCGATACGCGTCTCGAGATTAGTCTTGACCTTTGTTCTCGTATCCCGAGTACGTGTGCAGGACGTACCACTTCTTAGCCATAAAAACTATGCCCCTATACCAGAAACGAGAACTAACAACGGCGTGATGATGGCGTTGTCGAGCAACGCGACGAACACGCCGAAAAACAGCAGGGCCACCACCACGACGCCGCTCCAGCGGAGCACATCGGTGCGGGACGGCCAGGTGACGCGCTTCATCTCAGCGCGAACCTCGCGGAAGAACTGGAAGCGCTTCTTCTTCGGCCTTCTCCTCGGACTTTTTCGCCGACTTATCCTCGGCGGGCTTGTCCGCATCGGAAGACTTCTTGAAGAGCGACTTCTTCGGCTTCTCTTCCTCAGCCGATATCTCCTCGACTTGGGGCTCGGCCTCGACCTGAGCGCGATCGGCCTTGCGCTGCTGGCGCGCGGCAGATGCTTTTGCCTCGCTGTGTCTTGGATTTCTTCGCCATGTAATTCCTCTGAATAGATGGAAAAATAAACCGTCTTAACGCCAAACAAGCAGCCTCACAGTGGGCTGCTCGTACGAAAACAAGCTGGCAGGCCAGGAGGGACTCGAACCCCCAACTTGCGGTTTTGGAGACCGCCGCTCTACCAATTGGAGCTACTGGCCTATGCCTGTTTCAAAAACACCTGTCGATTAACGAGTTTCCTTGTGCATGGTGTGGTGTCCGCACCATTTGCAGTATCTTCTTGAACTCGATACGATCAGGATTGTTCTGCTTGTTCTTCTTGGTCGTGTAGTTGCGGCGCTTGCACTCGGTGCAGGCCAGAGTGACCAGAGTACGCATGAATTCTCCTTTATTGCCAAAGCTTAAGACAAGCATTCGTAATTATACATGAACTTCGGAAAAGCAAGGGGTTCGTGAAGATTTGCAGAACCCCTTGCCGGTCAAGCAAAGAAACTTACTTGATGATCTTCGTCACGCGGCCAGAGCCAACGGTGCGGCCACCCTCGCGGATAGCGAACTTCAGGCCCTCTTCCATGGCGATGGGGTGAATGAGCTCGCCCTTTGATCGTCACGTTGTCGCCAGGCATGACCATCTCGGTGCCCTCGGGGAGGTGCGCCACACCGGTGACGTCGGTGGTACGGAAGTAGAACTGCGGACGATAGCCATCGAAGAACGGGGTGTGGCGGCCGCCCTCTTCCTTCGTCAGGATGTAGACCTGGCCCTCGAACTCGGTGTGCGGAGTCACGGAACCGGGCTTGCAGAGAACCTGGCCACGGACGATCTCCTCGCGCTTGATGCCGCGCAGCAGGCAGCCGATGTTGTCGCCGGCCTGAGCCTCATCGAGCAGCTTGCGGAACATCTCGATGCCGGTGCAGACCGTGTTCTGCGTCTCCTTGATGCCGACGATCTCCAGCGGATCGTTGACATGGAGCACGCCGCGCTCCACACGGCCGGTGGCAACGGTGCCGCGGCCGGTGATGGTCATGGTGTCCTCGACGGCCATCAGGAACGGCTTGTCGACGTCGCGGTCGGGAGTGGGGATATAGGAATCCACCGCGTCCATGAGCTCCCAAATCTTGTCCTGCCACTCTTTGTCGCCCTCGAGGGCCTTGAGAGCGGAGCCGCGGATGATCGGGGTGTCGTCTCCGGGAACTCGTAAGAGTCGAGCAGCTCGCGAACTTCCATCTCGACGAGCTCGAGGAGCTCCTCGTCGTCGACCATGTCGCACTTGTTCAGGAAGACCACGATGTAGGGCACGCCGACCTGACGGGCGAGCAGGATGTGCTCGCGGGTCTGGGGCATGGGGCCGTCGGAAGCGGCAACCACGAGGATGGCGCCGTCCATCTGGGCAGCGCCGGTGATCATGTTCTTCACATAGTCGGCGTGGCCGGGGGAGTCGACGTGAGCGTAGTGGCGGGAATCGGTCTCGTACTCGATGTGAGCGATGGAGATGGTGATACCGCGCTCGCGCTCCTCGGGGGCCTTGTCGATCATGTCGAAGGCAGTGAAGTCAGCATGCGCCGTGCCGTGGGAGCCGTCGTTCTCGGACAGAGTCTTGGAAATGGCGGCCGTCAGCGTCGTCTTACCGTGGTCGACGTGGCCGATGGTACCGATGTTAACATGCGGCTTGGAGCGCTCGAACTTCTCCTTAGCCATGTTTCATCCTCCTTATAAAGAGATACATCGCAAAGCGAAACATACAAAACAAACGCGCCCGCAATTGCGGACGCGGCATATCTAATGGTAGCGGTGACTGGATTTGAACCAGTGACGCCACGGGTATGAACCGTGTGCTCTAACCAACTGAGCTACACCGCCAAGTGGAGCCTGCGACCGGACTTGAACCGGTGACCTCTTCCTTACCAACGAAGTGCTCTACCGACTGAGCTACACAGGCAGAAATGGTGGGCGCGCTAGGATTCGAACCTAGGTAGACATAGTCAACGGGTTTACAGCCCGTCCCCTTTAACCACTCGGGCACACGCCCATTTCGGCGCTGAATTCATGTGTACTTTTCAAGCTGCCACCCGCTCGTTCGTATCGTGCCCCGAACAAGCGAGCGAATGAATAATACGCTACGGAAAAATTCGTGTCAACTGCTTACACGCCTCCGGTGTGTCTATACATTTTCCCTACATAATCGCTTTCGGATTCTTCGTTTTCCCAGGTCGGAACAATTCTTATAGTTGATATATCGGCTGGTTCCCATCCCTGAATCCATGTTTTGCAACAGCATCCCCGAGAATTTCTTTTCTTTTTTCGGCAAAAACTCCCTGGCGCACCCCCCGTCTCATGCACCCGAGCGCCTCGCGCCATGCGCCCTTTCGCCTGAGACCCGCGACGACGCTCGCCCCCGACTCCGCGTCGTCCCTCAAGCGTTCGACCTTCGCCGGCCGCCTTCGCCGAACGCTCCGAAGCGCACGGTTCGCCGCCCATATGCGCGACCCCGCAAGCGCTCAACCTTCGCCGGCCGAGGCGGCTTCGCGCGATCCTCGCTTGACGATACATATATATATGCGCTCTCTCAAACCGCCGGGCAAACGCGGCGGACACGCCCCGAAACCCCAATGTAGCCCCCGTCCACGAAAGACTTGTGTAGGCTTCGCCATGCGCTTATCGAGCCTTTAGGCGAAGTGTTATCATATGCAGCCAGTATGCGAAATGTTTCATGCTCAATCTAGGAGGATTTTGCTGCTGAGTGATCATTTAAATTCTTTCAGCCGCCGCGCCTTCGTTGGCGGTGCGGCTGTTTTCGGGGCGGCCACCTGCTCTTTGATGTACAACCCCATCGCGGCTTTCGCGACGCCGACCGCCGCTGACAAGCAGGCCGAGGCCGCAGCCGCGCTCGAGAACCTCAACGCGATGCAGGCGCAACTCGACGCCGCATCCAACGACTACACCAACGCGCTTATCGCCCAGCAAGACGCTCAGCAGAAGATGGACGAGGCGCAGACCCGCATCGACGAGGCGAACGGGCAGATCGCGAGCCTGCAAGACCAGCTCGGAACGCGTGCGCGCAGCATGTACCGCACGGGATCGCTCACCTTCATCGACCTTCTTCTGGGAGCCACCTCGTTCCAGGCGTTCACCACGAACTGGGACCTCCTCAACAACATGAACGAAAAAGACGCGGACATGGTCCAGCAGACGAAGGATCTGCGCGCCGAAGTCGAGCAGCAGAAAGCCACCTACGCCGAGCAGGAGCGCATCGCCGCCGAGCAGGCCGAGGAAGCGCGTCAGGTTCAGGAACAGGCCCAGGCGGTAGTCGCCGAGATGCAGGCGACCTACGACAACCTGAGCTCCGAAGCAGCTGCCCTCATCGAAGCCGAGCGTGCCGCGAAGGAAGAGGCGGATCGCCTGTCCGCTCAGGATATCCAGGACAACCCGAACCCCGTCGAGCCCGACTCCACGCCGAGCAACCCCGGCGGAGGCGGAGGAAGCAGCAGCGGGGACAACATCCCCCTTCGGTTTCCGGCAACATCGTGGTCGATCGCGCTTATGCGGAAATCGGCAAACCTTACATCTGGGCAGCCTGCGGCCCCGACGGCTTCGACTGCTCGGATTGGTCAGCTACTGTCTCACCGGCCGCTACGGCGTTCGCCTGGGATCTACGGGAACCTTCATCAACTGGCCCCGCGTCTCCAATCCGCAGCCGGGTGATGTGTGCGTCATCCACAACAGCTTCTCGCAGCCCACCGGCATCTACGTCGGCGGTGGCAGCATGGTCCATGCCCCCACGGAGGGCCAGACCGTATGCGTCGCCCCCGTTCAGCAGGGCATGATCTTCGTTCGCTATTAATTCGCCGCAAACGTCAACGCAGTTTCAAAGGCGCTCGCAAGAGCGCTCTTTTTCATTGGGGCCCTTATATGCGAAAATCATACGAGGAACCGTGCGACACGCCGATGCGCACGACACGCATCGGCGCATGCGCAGCGCAAGATAGAGGCGAGATCGACCCGATAAGGAGGATCATCCATGAAAGCGTCAACTCCCTGACCGCAGAGGGCATGCTGCCCGATCTCTACGGAAAGTTCGCGCCCGAAGACGCCATGATCGACGGACATCCGAGCGTGTCCTTCCCCATCGACATCTCCGACGTCCCCGAAAACGCCGTATCCCTCGCGCTCGCCTTCGTCGACTTCGACGCCGTTCCCGTCGGCGGGTTCTGCTGGATACACTGGCTCGCCTGCAACATCGACCCCGCCGTCGGGCATATCCCCTGAAAACGCCAGCGCGCTTGAATGCATCTCCATGGTTCAGGGATCGAACAGCGACTGGTCCCCGCTTGCGGGCAGCTGCGACGATCCGCGCGTCATCCATCGCTACGCAGGCCCCTACCCTCCCGACGCAACGCATGACTACACGCTCACCGTCTACGCCCTCGACTGCATGCTCGACCTTGACGAGGGGTATTTCCTCAACGATTTTCGCCGCGCCATCCGCGGGCACGTCATCGAGAAGGTCGAGCTGGAGCTGCCCTCGCGCGCGTTTTAACCGTCTGACGACCTCCGCGCGAAAAAAGAACGCCCCCGTGCGAGCGGGAGCGTTCTCATAGCGGCAAAGCGAAGCACCTTGCGAAGCGGCGACGAGGATCTCGCCGCCGCAAGCTTTCTACACGTCGAGTTCCATGTAGGTGTCGAAGTCGTCGGTGACCTCCTTCGGGGGCTCTTTGGTGAGCAGGGAGACCACGACGATGACGACCAGCGAGATCACGAATCCGGGCAAAAGCGCGTAGACAGCGAACCAGCCGCCGAGCGGGGCGATGAAGTTGCTCCAGATGATGACGGTGGCGGCGCCCGAAAGCATGCCCGCGACAGCGCCTTGCAGCGTGGTGCGACGCCAGTAGAGCGACAAGATCATAAGAGGTCCGAACGACGCGCCGAAGCCGGCCCAGGCGTAGGATACGATGTCGAAGATGGAGGAGTTCTGGTCCATCGAGATGAAGATGCCGAACAGAAGAACCGCGACGAGGGTGAGCCGCGCCACGATCATGACCTGGTTGTCGGTGGCATCGCGCTTGATGAGGCCCTTGAAGATATTGGTGGCCACGGCACTGCCGGAGATGAGCAGGTAGCTGGAAGAGGAGCTCATAGCCGCGGCGAAGATGCCCGACACGACCAAGCCGCAGAAGAACGACGGCAGGAGCATGCGGGACAGCACGATGAAGACGCTTTCGGCCGACGCCTGCGTGAGGAACTCGGTCGGGATGACCGCGCGGCCGATAAGGCCGATGCACACCGCCGAGGACAGGGAGACCACGAGCCAGATCATGGCGATGATACGCGACTTCTTGATCTCGTCGGAGTGACGAATGGACATGAAGCGGATGAGCACCTGGGGCATGCCGAAGTAACCGAGGCCCCAAGCCAAGCCGGACACGATGGTGATCAATCCGTAAGCGCCCGCTTCGCCGAACAACGGGGCGCCGTTCTCGACGATCTGATTGCCCGACGCATCGAGAACGGGCGTGGCGATCTCAACGCCCGAAAGGAAGCCGGGGATGCTCTGGAGGAACGCGACCGTGTTCTCGACGCCGCCCGCGGCGGTCACCGAGCCGACGAAGATCGTACCGAGGGCGAAAAACATCAGCATGCCCTGGATGAGGTCGGTCGTGCAAAACCGAGAGATAGCCGCCCATGAAGGTGTAGAGGAAGACGATGATCGCGCCGATGACCATCATGGTGGCGTAATCCCAGCCGAACAGCGTCGCGAACAGCTTGCCGCACGTCACGAAGCATGAACGGTGTAAATGCTGAAGAACAGCAAGATGATGACGGCGGCGATGGTCATCAGGATGTGCTTGTGATCGTGAAAGCGATTCGAGAAGAAGTCGGGAACCGTGATGGAGTTGTTCGCCTTCTCGGAGTACTTGCGCAGGCGCTTGGCGACGAACTTCCAATTGAGATACGTGCCGATGGCAAGGCCGATGGCGGTCCACATGGCGTCGGACGCACCGGTGAAGTAGGCCACGCCCGGCAGGCCCATGAGCAACCAGCCCGACATGTCGGACGCCTCCGCCGACAGCGCCGTGAGCCACGGGCCGAGGCCGCGCCCGCCGAGGAAGTACTCCTCGCTTGAAGAGTTCGAGCGCTTCGCGTAGATAAAGCCGATGACGACCACCACGACGAAGTAAATGAGCATCGCGAAGACTACCCAAAAGTCACTTTTGATCATGTCCGTACTTCTTTCCCCTCCGAGCTCCGCCGACCGCCGCCGATTTTTTCTGGGTGAAAACACGAACGGGCGGCTCGTTCAAGCGTTACTCTATGATGTAATGAAACGCTGGGATTATACTTTATCCGACTGGAGTATCACAGCTTTATTTCCATCGAGGCGCAAGCGTGACGGTGAAAGGAACCCCTATGACATGTTTCGCTAGCATGACGAAGGCCGAGCAAGACGAGCTTCTCGCCCAGCTTGAAACCGAATACGCGAGCTTCAAGGCCCGCGGTCTCAAACTCAACATGGCGCGGGGCAAGCCGTCGGCGGAGCAGCTCGACCTGTCGATGCCGCTGCTGAGCGCCGTCACCTGCTTCGAGGACTGCCTGAGCGAAGACGGCACGGACTGCAGAAACTACGGCGTGCTCGACGGGCTTCCCGAGGCGAAGAGACTCATGGCGAGCATGCTCGACGACGAGCCCGAAAACGTCATCGTCTTCGGCAACTCGAGCCTCACCGTGATGTACGACACGCTCGCACGGTGCATCGACTACGGCACCGGAGGCGACAAGCCCTGGTCGACCTACGACGCCGTCAGGTGGATCTGCCCCGTTCCCGGATACGATCGCCACTTCAGCGTCACCGGGCTTTCGGCATCGAGATGATCCCCGTCCCCTCGAGGAGGACGGGCCCGACATGGACCTGGTCGAGCGCCTCGTCGCCGAGGACGACTCGGTCAAGGGCATATGGTGCGTCCCCAAATACTCGAATCCGAGCGGCGTCACGTACTCGGGCGAGGTGGTGCGCCGCCTCGCCGAAATGGAAACCGCCGCAGGGGACTTCCGCATCTTCTGGGACAACGCCTACTGCATCCACCACCTTCACGACGACGCGGCGAAGCAAGACCGGGCTGCTCGACATCGCCGACGCCTGCGTCGAGGCGGGGCACCCCGACAGGTACTTCAAGTTCGCCTCCACCTCCAAGGTGACGTTTCCCGGCGCGGGCATTTCCGCCATGGCGGCATCTCCCGAGATCATCACCGAGACGAAACGCCAGATCAGCCCTCAGATGATCGGTCAGGACAAGCTGAACCAGCTACGCCACGTTCGCTTTCTGCGCGACGCCGAGGGACTTGCCGAGCACATGAGCAAACACGCCGCCATCTTGCGCCCGAAGTTCGACCTCGTGCTCGACAAGCTTGAAAAACGGGCTGGGAGACACGGGCATCGCGCGATGGACCAAGCCGCGCGGGGGCTACTTCGTCTCCTTCGACGGCATCGAAGGGACGGCGCGCCGGACCGTCGAACTCGCGCGCGACGCAGGCGTCACGATGACGGGGGCAGGCGCCACCTGGCCGGGCGGCTTCGACCCGCGCGACACGAACATCCGCATCGCGCCGACGCTCCCGCCGCTCGAAGAGCTCTCCGTCGCCTTGACGTCTTCGTCTGCTGCGTGAAAATCGCCGCGCTCGAGAAAAATGCGCGGAGAGCGCTAGCCGTTCCCCGTTCCCCCAGAACACGCCGCCCCGCCTCGTCTGCCATCCCGGCAAACGAGGCGGGGCGGTTTTTCCGTCGAGGCCCTGCAGGCCCGATTCCCGGAATACGCTCGGTCCGTCACACCCCGAGGCCAACCGTCATGTGCACCATGTAGAAGCAGAAGCGCATGACGAACACCGCGACGAGCGCGAGCACGCACGCACGCAAACGAAAGCGTCGCCACGATGCGGCGCCGATGCAAGACCGCACGCGGGCCGCCGCCCGCCGACGCGTCCCCGACGGAGGAAAGCGCGTCACGGCGAAACGCCGCGAACACGACGATCGCCGCCGCAAAGGAAAGGACGGCGAAGACGGGGACAGCCGCAAGGAAGCCGGGGCTTGCTGAACCGCCGACGTCATGCTGTTCTCCAAACCCCGAAGATCAATCCCCTGCAACACGTAGACCGCGGTGTTCGCGATGCACGACAGCACCGAGAACGCGGGCAGAAACACGCGACGGCGCGCGCTCACGAACGGATAGCGCGCCAAATACAGGGAGAGGGCGGCTATCACGGGCCCGGCCGTGAGGGCGTTGAACCACAAAGCGGCGGGGACGAACGCGGTGTGCCAGGTGACGATGGTCTTCGCATCATAGGCGAAGGCTATCGCCGTGATGAAAAACGCGCCCGCGATCTCGATCAGCGCGACGACGAGGGGCACGCACGTGAACCTGTCGACGGCGGCGCGCTCCTCCTCCCGAAGACCCCCCCTTCAACGCGAAGGCCCCCATGATCATGAGCGCGAACGTGCCCGCGGGGGCCATCGTGGTGAACAGCACCAGCGTTATCTCGCCGAGAGCCGTCCCAAGACCGCTCGCCATGCGACACCTCCCGCTTCCTATCGGTAGAACCGAGGATAGACGACCTCGATGGAAAGCTCCTCGCCGATCCCCTCGAGCGTCGAGCGCGTCAGCGACGCGAGGCCGCGGTAAAACGCATGCTCCGCAGCCTCCTCGAACTGCTCGAGGAAATGGGAGGACCACGTCAGAACGTGCTCGCCCAAAAACTCGACGAGCAGCTCGGGCCGATGCTTCGCCACCCACGCCATGAGCAAGAGCACGTACCCGATGTGGTCCTCGGGATCGGCGGCATCGCTGAGGCGCTCGATGCCATGCTCGCGCATCCACGCGCGCAGCGCCAACGTGCTCGCGCCGAAGACGACGCACTCGCGATCGGTGTAGACCGAGCCCCAAGGAGGGGCGGGCTTTCTGCCGGGTCCCACGAGAAGACGTCGATACTCCCAGATGAGAGCGTCCGCGCCCCCTTCGATCGCGGATGCGGCCCCGTCGCGCATGTCGGTCAGCGAACGAAGGGCCGCCTCCCCGCGAAGGGCCACTCGGCCGCGGCGGCGTTCGCGTCAAGGGTCGCAAACGCCCTGATCAGCGGTTCTGTCACATCCGCATCGGTTTTCGGGTCGTTTAAGAACAAAGGTCCGAGCGTCTCCCCCACGAAGGAGATCTGCTCATTTGTCAGAGCGTCGACATCAGACATCGCTGCACCTCCTGAAGGAAAAAACGGTATCGATGATAGCAAAGCGGGACGCGCCCACCGGCACGTCCCGCCTATACAGAACTTTTCGCTTATCCCCTCGATCTTAGAAGCAAAAAGGCCCACGGAGAGCTCCATCGCGTAGAACGCGAAGCGAGCGCACAGGATACCCGCGAACGCGCAGACCACGGCGATCACCGACATGACGGTCGCGTTCTTGCCGCGCGTCATGACGAAGATCAGGGCGCATGCCGCGACGAGGGCGATGGCAGCGACGATGATGATGAACGGAAGAGCCGCGCTCACCAAGTCGGAGCCCGCGAACATCGCGTTGCTCATGCCCGAGACGGTTCCCGCCATGCCCGCGATGCCGCCGATGCGGCGGCGAGGGCGCCGACGACGGCCGCAAATCCCTTGCGGGCGCCCTCAGCGAGCTTGCCCATGACGGCGAGCACGCAGTAGACGGCGGCGATGACGACGAACACGATGCCGACGACGACCTCGTTGGACAGAGACGACGTGCCCAGCCCCGAGAAGATGCCGAAGCCGTTCATCGGGTTGGTCAGGTGGAACAGCGAGGCGATGAAGCCGAAGACGACGAAGCCGAAGGCGATGAACGTCATCTTGTCGATCTTCTTAAGCTCGGCCTCGTCGAACTTCGTCGTGAAGAAAGCGACGGCGAGCGCGATGAAAACGCCTGCGCCCATCGGCACGAACGTCGTGAACAGCGCCAAAGGCATCTCGGAGAAAGCTGCCTCATGCTACATCATCTCCAGGGGATTGACGACCTTCGCGGCCGCGTCGCCTGCAGGCTTCGCGTCCTCGCAGGGCAGGATGTAAAAGGCTCGGGTGGGTGTAAGACGGCTCGTGAAGCGGCGCGATGGCGGCCAGCTCGCCCTTCTTGGCCATCTCCTCGACGGGACCGAAGTCGAAGGCGCGAGCCGGGCAGGACTCGACGCATACGGGCTTGAGGCCCTCGGCGAGACGATTGGCGCAGCCGTCGCACTTCACCGAATGGCCGAGCACGCGATCGATCTTCGGCGCGTTGCAGGGGCACGTCATATGGCAGTAGCCGCAGCCGATGCACTTCGACGCGTCGACGGAGACCAAGCCCGTTTCGGCGTCTTTGCGCATGGCGCCCGTCGGGCGCACGTGCACGCACGCGGGGTCGTCGCAATGGTTGCACGCCATGGAGATCGAGTAGCTCACGCAGGTGGTGCTGATGCAGCCCTGAGCGTCCCTCGTGATCTCGCCGAGCGTGGTCTCGTACACCTTGCGGTAAGAGACGCCCAGGTCAAGGTCGTTGTAATCTTTGCAGGACATCTCGCAGGTCTTGCAACCCGAGCAGCGAGCGCCGTCGAAATAGAAAGCGTATTGGGTCATTTCAGTTCCTCTCCTTTCCTCGCTGCACCTTAAGCCTTGGTCACTTCGCAGATGTTGCTGTGCTGGGGATTGCCCTTGCCCAGAGCGGTTGGACGATGGGTCGTCAGCGTGTTGATGCAGCCGCCCTTGTCGACGCGATCGCCGTACATGTCGGCGTCATGCCATGCGTCCTGGGAGATGCAGATGACGCCGGGACGACGCGGGGTGACCTTCGCGAGGATCTCGATCTCGCCGAAGGCGTTCTTCACGCGGATCTTGTCGCCTTGGACGATGCCGCGCGGCTCGGCGTCGACGGGGTTGATCCAAGCCTTCTGCGGGTTCGCCTCTTTGAGCAGGTCGATTCCGCCCCAAGAGGAGCGCGTGCGGCCGCGGTAGTGGAAGCCGGAGCAGTGAAGCGGATACTCCTCGGTGGGGATGTCGGTTTCGGTGAAGCCGTGCGTGTACACGGGGATCGGGGAGATCAGATCCTCCTCGCCGAGATCCCAGGTGTTGGCGATCTTCTCGAGGGTCTCGAGTAGATCTCGACCTTGCCCGTCGGGGTCATCAGCGGGTTGGCCTCGGGGTCCTTACGCCACGCCTCGAGCGCGATGGTAACGCCCTTGGGGTTTTTGCGCGTGTAGACGCCCATCTCCATGGCTTCCTCGTACGTCGGCAAAGCGGTGTCCTTCGCACGAGACTTCTCGTAGAGCTCCTTGATCCAGTCCTCCTGCGTCTTGCCCCTCGGTGAACTGCTCCTTCACGCCGAGCTTGTCGGCGATGAGGGTGAGCGAATCGTAGAGGGTCTTGCGCTCGAACTTCGGCGTGGTGCAAGGCTGGCCGCTGATCACGTAGGCGTGATCGCCGCCGGTGCCGATCTGGGAAACCTGCTCGAAGCGGAACAGGTCGGAAGCAGGATGTCGGCGTACTTCGCCGAGTCGGTCATGGCCGTCTCCCACACCACGATGAATTCGCACTTGCTCTCGTCGGCCAGGATGTCGTGCGCGTAGTTGATGTCGCCATGCTGGTTCGTCAGACAGTTGCCGGCGTAGTTCAGCAGGCACTTGATGTTCTGGTTGAGCTTGTCGGCGCCCTTTGACCGCGGAGTTCAGGGCGGTCATCTCGGTGCCGTGGTCGATGACGTCGGCGAACAGGAACACGGGGTGGACGCCTTCACGGGGTTTTACCCGCGGGATGGACTGAAGGCCGACCGAGTAAGAGCCCTCGCGCGTGCCCGTGCTGGTGCCCGGAAGACCGATCCGGCCGGTCAGCAGCGGAGCATCATGATGGACCAGCAGTTCAGCTCGCCGTTGTTGCGACGCTGCGGACCCCATCCCTGAACGACGAACAGGGGCTTGGCGGTGCCGACCTCGTGAGCGAGCTCCTTGATCTTGTCGGCGGAGATGCCGGTGATGGGAGCGGCCCACTCGGGGTCTTCTCGACGTGATCGTAGCCCGTGCCCATGATGTAGTCCTTGTAGGACTTGTTCTGGCCCTTGGCGGACTCGGGCATGGTGCCCTCATCGTAGCCGATGCAGTACTTGTCGAGGAACTCTTTGTCCACCATGTCGTTTTTGATCAGCTCGCAGGCGATCGCGGAGCACAGCGCGGCGTCGGTGCCGGGGTTGATGGGCAGCCACTCGGAGGAGCGACCCATGTTGGAGTCGTTCAGGCGAGGGTCGATGTAGATGGACCGCCTTGGTGTTTCTCGCACAGACGGGCCCAGTCGCCATGGGGACGGCGCCGCCCTGGCGCGTCTCGGTCGGGCTGGTGCCGATGAGCCAGGATGTCGTCGGCGGCGTCGAGCGCGTTGGATGGCGAGAAGGCGCTCATGCCGATGGTGTGAGGGAACGATCATCTCCATCACCATGGCGCTGTAGTCGCCGTAGCAGCCCAGGTAACCGCCGAGGCAGTTCGATGAAGCGCCGCGGCAGCGTACGCGCCGTGGTGGCGCTCCACGCCCGTCGCGTAGGGGATGTAGACCGACTTCGTTGCCGTACGGTGTCGATGATGCGCTTGAGCTCGCCGGCGATGGTGTCGACGGCCTCGTCAGCTGATCTGCTCGAACTTGCCCTCACCGCGCTTCCCGACGCGCTTCATGGGGTAGTTGACGCGGTTGGGGTCGGCAGCCAGCCAACGACGGTAGGTGCGACCGCGCAGGCAGGCGCGGGGCTGCACGTCCTCGAAATCCCCGTCCTGGGTCGTGTACGTGTCGACCTCAGACGACCTCGTCGTCTTTCACATGGAACTTAAGCGAGCAACGGCGGGGCAGTTGATGGCGCAGTGTCCCCACGTGATCGATCCTTCTCCTCGGCCTCGGCGGCATGCGCCGGGACGGCTCCTCTTCCGAACAGCGAATCAGCGGCGACCATTCCGCCGCCCGCCGCTGCAAAGAGCACGCAAGGCGCCGCTCGTCTTCACGAACGTACGACGACTCAGGTTCGAACTGCTATCCGACATAGCATTCCCCTCTTTCTATCCTCATCGATTCAACACGGACGGGGTCGACGCCCGCGTCCCCTCCCGTCCGCCTCGGCGCGCTTCTGGGACATTTGCACCGATTACGACCCGCCCACTGTATCCCCCCCGCTTGAGAACGTGTCACATACTATGTGTGATATTTGCGAAATGCCTGGTCAGAGAAGCATCTATGTCACACGTTCCAATAAAGTGACCGTACGTTGCAATTTGGAAAGCAGCGTTTCGGTATACTGACGAGCGCCGAACCGGCATGCGGATAAGAGCGGGGAAGGGGTCGGCGGCGATAAAAAACGTTCTCTCGTTGTGCAAGCCCAACGTCGCCTCCCTCGGCTTCGCCTTCTTTCTCGCCATCAACGCAGCGGGCGTTTGGGGGAGGTGTTCCCCTTCCTGCCCATCGACTTTCAGACCCACGAGATCCTCTTCGGGTTCTTCCTCGCCCAATCCCTCGTGTTCACCCTGAGCTTTCTCGTGAGCGCGGTGAGCGTCTACCTCCTCCCGGGTCCCACGCGCCGCTTCCTCGTCAGGCTCACGAGCGCCCCCTACGCGCTGGGATGGGTCTGCCTCATCGCGGCCATCTACGTGCCCGACCACGCGCTTTGCCTCGTGGTGTGCGGAGGCGCGCTGCTCGGATTGGGCTCGGCGGGTTTCTACATGCTTTGGCAGCGCCTCTTCGCAAGCCAGGATCCCGAATCGGGCAACCGCGACCTCGCCGTGGAACCGCCTGGGCGGCGCTGATGCACTTCTCCCTTTACCTCATACCCCAAGCGGTCACGGCGTTTCTCGTCCCCTTGGTGTTCCTGCCCTGTTCGGCCTTTGCGTGACCTTGCGCAGCCGCACCATCAACCTCGACCAGCCGATGTTCGAAGACGTCCGGGCGAGCACCCTCAGGTGTATCGGCGCATCGTGCGCGACTACTGGCGCAGCGCCCTGTTCGTCGGCGTCATCGGCTTTTGCACGGGCATCATGCACGCGCTGGCCGTCGCCGACATGCAAGCGGGATCCCTCGTCAACATCTTGTCGATGGGGTCGATGATGATAGCCTCCGTCGCCCCGCTCTTGGCGTGGAACCTGCGAGACATCCGCCTCAACGTGTCCATGATCTACCGCATGGCGTTCCCCTTCGTCATCACGTCGTTTCTGCTGCTTCCGCTGCTTCCCCACCGCCTACGGACGCTGGCTCGCCGCCGTGCTCTACGCGGTCTACAGCATCGCTATCGCGCTCATGATGATCCAATGCGCCCAAATCTCGCGAGATCGCGGCGTCAACCCGTGTTCGTCTACGGGTTCTTCGACACGATCGTCTACGCGCTGCACGACGTCGGCTTCATCGGCGGCACGTTCGCCGAGAACATGGTCGTCATCGGCCTTTCGCCGCTCGCCATGGTGGCCCTCATCGCCGTGTATCTGCTCGCCCTCATCAACTTTCATAGGATCGGGCGGCTTCGGCGCGGCGTTCAAGGGCGCCGACGGCATCGGCTCATGGCTCTGACGAAAGACCCGCGTCTGCATGCCGCCCTTCTTGATGGAGTGCATCTCGCAGGGGCTGTAGCCGATGATGAGGGACGGGCCGTCGTAGGCCTCGGCCTCGTGGATGGCCTTGAGGGTCTGAGCCGGGTTGGCGCCCATGGCGACCTGCGCCACGTAGACGTAGCCGTAGCTCATGGCGATCTCGGCCAGGGACTTCTTCTTGGTCACCTTACCGGCAGCGGCGAACTGAGCGACCTGGCCCAGGTTCGAGGCCTTGGAGGCCTGACCACCGGTGTTGGAGTAAACCTCGGTGTCGAAGACGAAGACGTTGACGTTGTGGCCGGAAGCCAGGACGTGATCCAGGCCACCGAAGCCGATGTCGTAGGCCCAACCGTCGCCGCCGAAGATCCAGAAGGACTTCTTGGTGAGGTAAGCCTTGTCGGCGAGGATCGCCTTGGAAGCGTCGCAGCCGCACTTCTCGAGCTCGGCAACGTAGGCAGCGGCAGCGGCCTTGGAGGCCTCGGCGTCGTTGACGGAGTCGATCCAAGCCTGGCCGGCGGCCTTGAGCTCATCGGACGGACCATCGGCAGCGATGATGTCCTGGGTAGCGGCGATCAGCTTCTTCTGGACGGCCTCGTAACCGACGGCCATGCCCAGACCGTGCTCGGCATTGTCCTCGAACAGGGAGTTGTTCCACGCCGGGCCGTGACCGTCCTTGTCCTTGCAGTAAGGAGCGGTGGCAGCGGGGGTTGCCCCAAATGGAGGAGCAGCCGGTGGCGTTGGAAATGAACATGCGGTCGCCGGCGACCTGGGTCACCAGACGTGCATAGGCGGTCTCGGCGCAGCCGGCGCAGGAGCCGGAGAACTCCAGGTAGGGCTGCTTAAACTGGCTGCCCTTGACGTTGGCCGCGATGAGCTCCTTCTTCTCGGAGACGTTCTCGACCATATAGTCCCAAACGGGCTGCTGGTCCATCTCCTGCTCGGTGGGAACCATCTCGAGGGCGCCCTTGGGGCAAACCTTGACGCAGTTGGTGCAGCCCATGCAGTCGAGCGGGGACACGGCCATGGTGAACTTCATGCCCTTGGCCTTGGGGCCCATGGCGTCGAGCGTGCGGGTAGCCTCGGGCGCGGCGGCAGCCTCGTCCTCGGTCATCGCGAACGGACGGATGGTGGCATGCGGGCACACGTAGGCGCACTGGTTGCACTGGATGCACTTGGCCTCGTCCCAGTGGGGAACGACCACGGCGACGCCGCGCTTCTCGTATGCGGAGGCGCCCAGCTCAAACTGGCCGTCGGCGCAATCGACGAAGGCGGAAACAGGCAGGCTGTCGCCGTCCATGCGATCGATGGGCTCGAGCAGGTTCTTGACCTGCTGGGCGATAGCGGACTTGGTCTCCTCGGAGAGCTCGACGGGAGCGGCATCCTCGGCGGTAGCCCAGTCGGCCGGAACCTCGAACTTACGGAAGGCGGTAGCGCCGGCATCGATGGCCTTGTGGTTGGCGTCGACGATGGCCTGGCCCTTCTTCATGTAGGACTTGGTAGCCGCGTCCTTCATGTACTGCAGGGCGTCCTCGGCGGGCAGGACCTTGGCCAGCGCGAAGAAGGCGGACTGGAGCACCGTGTTGGTGCGCTTGCCCATGCCGACCTTGGCGGCCAGGTCGATAGCGTCAATCAGGTAAACGTTGACGTTGTTGTTCGCGATGTAGCGCTTGGCCACGGCGGGCATGTGCTCGGCGAACTCCTCGTCGCTCCACTGGCAGTTGACCAGGAAGGTGCCGCCCGGCTTGACGTCGCGGACCATCTTGAAGCCCTTAACGATGTAGCTGGGGTTATGGCAGGCGACAAAGTCGGCCTTGGTCACGTAGTACGGCGAGCGGATCGGGGAATCACCAAAGCGCAGGTGCGAGACGGTGACGCCGCCGGTCTTCTTGGAGTCGTACTGGAAGTAGGCCTGGACGTACTTGTCGGTGTGGTCGCCGATGATCTTGATCGAGTTCTTGTTGGCGCCGACGGTACCGTCGCCACCCAGACCCCAGAACTTGCACTCGATGGTGCCGGGGGCTGCGGTGTTGGGCGCATCCTCGGCCTCGGGCAGGCTCAGGTTGGTCACGTCATCGACAATGCCGATGGTGAACTCGCGCTTGGGCTCGTCCTTCTTAAGCTCCTCGAAGACAGCGAACGCGGACGCGGGAGGCGTGTCCTTGCTGCCCAGGCCGTAACGGCCGCCGACGACCTTGATGCCCGTCTTGCCGGCCTCGTAGAGAGCGGAGACGACGTCCTGGTAGAGCGGCTCGCCGATGGAACCCGGCTCCTTGGTGCGGTCCATGACGGCGATCTTCTGGACGGTCTCGGGGAGAACGTCGACGAAGTGCTTGATGGAGAACGGACGGAACAGGCGAACCTTGACCAGGCCGACCTTCTCGCCGTGAGCGTTGAGGTAGTCGATGACTTCCTCGAGCACGTCGCAGAAGGAGCCCATGCACACGACGACGCGGTCGGCATCGGGAGCGCCGTAGTAGTTGAACAGGCCGTAATCGGTGCCGAGCTTCTCGTTGATCTTCTTCATGTAGCCCTCGACGACGGCGGGAAGCTCGTCGTAGACCTTGTTGCAGGCCTCGCGGTTCTGGAAGAAGATGTCGCCGTTCTCGTGGCTGCCGCGGGTGTGCGGGTGCTCAGGGTTGAGCGCGTGGTCGCGGAAAGCCTGGACGGCGTCCATGTCGCACATCTCAGCCAGATCCTTGTAGTCCCACATGGCGACCTTCTGGATCTCG
>VOFH01004304.1_pt1 | contig 43023 bp, 54 predicted proteins | sample 5384091 | NCBI WGS metagenome assembly VOFH01 (sample SAMN12384727, study PRJNA508395) | human gut metagenome | isolation source: healthy gut G | host: Homo sapiens
CTCCCAGTTGTCCGGGAACGGGCGGATGTCCAATCCCCGCTGGTCGATCCGGCGGCCCCGAAGCGGTCTTTATGGCGCAGCAAGCCACATGGCGCCATTGCCATGCTCAGACCGGTGATGGCCGTCCGCTGCGATCAGCGCGCGTATAGTAACAGGCGTCTATGTCGCGGAGCAATTCACGCCGCGATACGAAGGTTTCGTAACGCATCGACGGATCGACAGGGCTGTCCAGTACCAATTTGTTCTTGCCGTCCGGGCATACGACGATCACGCTGTCGCGTTCGGCCAACTGCACCAGTTCGGGTTCACCTGCAGCCAATTGGCGGCATAGCCGCTGTAACCGTGCAGCGTAGAGCACCGGGTAGGCCGGCCCGTTTTCGTCCGGGCGCCGTCGGGTACGACTACCAATTACTTGACTCCTTTCTTCATCGACGCGCGCCAGACCGACAGCGTATCCACGGTCGCGGCCTGCGCGAAAGCGGCCGAAAATAACGCAACCGACAGCAAGATCAAATTCCTTCTTTCATAATTTTTTTTTTTTCACCGATTTATGTTGGAAATAGAATTTTGTTCACAGAAAATCGGGCGAAACGGTCGTTCAAAGTTAAAAATATTTTGCCTGATTTTGCGGGGTTTCCGTTTTTTCGTTACATTTGCGGTCGGTAAACGATGATATTCATGGATCTTCCGGTGAACGATAAATTTTGGTGGTGCCTCGCATCTGAAACGATCGTGAGGCTTCACCGTGCGAGGAAAGGATCCGCAACATAATGCATAGGGCTGTCGAACTCACGACAGCCCTTGTTTTTTCGGTACGACAAACATTCAAAACATAAAAGATATGAGCACGAGAACGAAACGATTTATCCTTCCGGAAAGCGAAATTCCGACCCAATGGTACAATATCGCGGCCGACATGCCGAACAAGCCGATGCCGCCGCTCAATCCGCAGACCCGCGAGCCGCTGCGCGCTTCGGATCTCTATCCGATCTTCGCCAAAGCGCTGGCCGATCAGGAGATGAACCAGACCGACGCGTGGATCGACATTCCGGAGGCGGTCCGGGAGCAGTACAAGAACTACCGTTGTACGCCGCTGGTACGGGCTTACGAGGCTGGAAAAGGCGTCGGGCACTCCGGCGCATATCTATTTTAAGAACAGCGTCAGCCCGGTAGGGTCGCACAAGCTCTGAATTCGGCCATCGCGCAGGCTTATTTCTGCAAACAGGAGGGGATTACCAACATCACGACCGAAACCGGCGCGGGCCAGTGGGGCGCCGCGCTGTCGTACGCGGCCAAGGCGTTCGGTCTCGAATTGGCTGTCTACATGGTCAAAATCAGTTACGAACAGAAGCCTTACCGCCGTTCGATCATGCAGACGTTCGGCGCGCAGGTGACCGCTTCGCCGTCGATGTCGACCAAGGCGGGCCGCAAGATCCTGACCGACCATCCGAACTACCAGGGTTCGCTCGGGACGGCTATTTCCGAGGCGATCGAACTGGCATGAGCACGCCGAACTGCAAATATACGCTCGGTTCCGTATTGAGCCACGTCACTCTGCACCAGACTGTAATCGGCCTGGAAGCCGAAAAACAAATGCAAATGGCCGGCGAATATCCCGACATCGTGATCGGCTGTTTCGGCGGCGGATCGAATTTCGGCGGCATTTCGTTCCCGTTCATGCGGCACAACATCCTGTCGGGCAAAAGACGCGTTTCATCGCCGCCGAACCGAACTCGTGTCCGAAACTGACGCGCGGCGTGTTCCGCTACGATTTTGGCGACGAGGCAGGCTACACGCCGCTACTGCCGATGTTTACCCTGGGACATAATTTCGCTCCCGCCAACATCCATGCCGGCGGTCTGCGCTATCACGGTGCAGGCGTCATCGTATCGCAACTGCTGAAAGACAAGATGATGGAAGCGGTCGATATCGCGCAGTTGGACAGCTTCGAGGCGGGCTGCCTGTTCGCGCAGACCGAAGGCATCATCCCCGCTCCCGAATCGTGCCATGCGATCGCGGCGGCCGTCGACGAAGCTAACAAATGCAAGGAGAGCGGCGAACAGAAGGTGATCCTGTTCAACCTGTCCGGACACGGTCTGATCGACATGGCGTCGTACGACAAATACATCGCCGGCGACCTGATGAACTACGCTGACCAACGAGCAAATCGCCGAGAACATCAAGGAGAACTCGACACGATGAAATTGTGGATTCGAAAATAGTTTATAAGAGAATGAGATGCCCTCCTATTTTCGTTTGGAGGGCATTTCTTTTATTGGAGAATCAATTGCACGGTTTGACGATTATCGATTTTGGTAATCAAATTCAATTTTTATTTATTCTTCTGTTTGAGGAAATCTTTTGCTTTTCGTTTAAATATAATCTTTTGCAATCCGTTTTTTAAAGGATTATTCGCATAAATCAAATGTCCTTTTTTATGATAAAAACCGGAAAATCTCTGGCGAGATTATACCGGTGTCTGTTGGCTATGAAAAAAGCATTGTCTTTGTCATATAAAACGGTGGCGCGAGGCGCTATTTTTTGAATATAGTATGATAACGTAATGGAATCTTGAGAATAAACGATATAGCACACGTTAGAGTATGATTTCAGAAATTTCTCCGTTTCTTCCATTGCAGCAATGCAGGAGGAACAGTCGAAATTATAACATGCAAATAAATATGAAGTACTGTCGCATATGATATTTCCTTGATGTACCGTATCGTATATGACACTCATCAGACAACACGATTCATCGGCAGGAGCTATCAATTCGGTTCCTTTTGCACAACTATTCAAGTAACTTAAGAGGCAAATGGCTAAGATCCATTTCACTTGTCAGTCATTTTGTAAGAAAAAACTTCCGGTTGCGGAGCAATAGAAAGTGCGTATAATGTGCTGTCATTTGCCATATCGATCGAAATGCAATCTTGATCCATAAAATAACGTGCTACCGGTGTGCCGTCCCATGTAAAAATATGCAGTGCATTTCCTTGGTTGGCTCGCTTTTCCGATAAGGTGCGTCCGGAAAACAATCCGATGATCCATTGATCCGTAACGGCAAGATCTACATAACCGTACATACATTCGGCTTCCAGTCCGACATTCCCTTTGACAATTTTTGTTTTAGGTTCGAAAAGCATGGGTCCTTTGATAAAAAAAGCCTGAGTCGTATCATTTGAATGAAAAACCTCTATTTGATCGGCATATCTACATGCAATTGCATACGACCGGTTGTTGGGACTTGCCTTGACGACGCCTATATAAGCCTGATTAACCTGCGGGTTGGCTGTTCGGGCAGAAGATATTTGCGGAGAACAGCCTATTTTCGCTTTGATTTCTCCCTTTTGGTTGAATTTGATTACCCGGCAATCTTCGAAACGACCCGTGCCGACAAACAAAGAGTCTTCCGTTCGAGCGATGCATTCCATCGGTAGCAGATCTTCCCTTAACTGCATTTTTTGTGCATAACCGGTTGCTCGTTGTAAAGCTTCGGGCAAATTGACCCGCATGATTTCAGAGGTAACCACGTCGTGAATATAAAAATTGCCTGACGAATCCGGAGCTGATAATGACCAAGCCCCAATAGTTCATAAGGTCCCCGGCCTTTTGCGACGATGGTTTGCTGTCGCCCTGTTTTCTTTGAAAAAAGGATAACTTGGTTTTCCCTGCTCAGATCCTTGAATGCGAACAGCGAATCGTAATCGTAGATGCGTGTGGGATAACTTAACGAATCGGCTATTTGCAAAGAGGTCAGTCGAATCGAATCAGTTAAAGGAAATTCCGAAAAACTTTTGATTTGTCGGAATTCCTTGGAATTTTTGCAACCGGTCATTATTGCAACGAGTATAGCAATATCGACCATTTTTTAGCATAACGATTTAATAATATGTTGATTAACTTTTCTGATGCAGGTGTACGTCCATCTGCGGGAACGGAATGTTCAGCCCGACTTCGGCGAAGCGCTTGTATACTTTTTCGTTCATGTCGAAAAAGACGCTCCAGAAATTGTCGGTGCTGGTCCATACGCGTACGACGATGTTAACCGAACTGTCGCCGAGGCTCGACAGCGCGATGAAATGGGCCGGTTCGGGAAGTATCCGGTCGTCCTGTTCGAGCAACTCGGCGATCGTGGCTTTCGCCTTGTCGTAGTCGTCGCCGTAACCGATGCCGAACGTCCACTCCACGCGCCGCCGGTTCTCCTTCGAATAGTTGTTGATAATGCCGGTCGATATGCCGCCGTTCGGAATCATGATCGTTTTGTTGTCCGGCGTGTTGATGATCGTGTTGAACAGTTGGATCTCTTTGACCGTGCCGGTCTGTCCCTGCGCTTCGATGAAGTCGCCTACATGGAACGGCTTGAATATAAGGATCATCACGCCTCCTGCGAAGTTCTGCAACGTACCGCTCAACGCCATGCCGATCGCCAGACCGGCCGATGCGAAGATCGCGACGAACGACGTGGTGTCGATACCGAGGATGCTGATGATCGTGATAATCAGAAACAGCGTCAGCGAGATGCTCACCAGGCTCATCAGGAAACTTTTGAGCGAAGCGTCTACCTCTCGTTTGGTCAGCATTTTGCGCAGGATGTTTTTCAGGTAGCGGATGATCCAGCGGCCGATCGCCAGGATGACCAGGGCGATCAGGATACGGGCCGAGATGTCGAGGGCGCCCCGGATGATCGTGCTCATGACCTCTTCTCCCGACATGTGGGACAGGGCGGTCAGTTTTTCCGCGATTTTTTCTTTGTGCGTCGAATCGGCCACGATCGTTTGCGCCGACATCCATAGCGATGAAAGAGTCATATTCGATTGATTTTAGTATTTTAAAGATCGAAAATAAGTTTCTGTTTCGGGAATCGCTCGTGTCGTCAGTTGCAAAATCTGTTTCCAGAGATGTTTCCGACAGGGGTGATTCACGACCGAATCCGAAATCCGGCGTGCCTTGCCGTTCCGCCAGTAGAGGCTGTTTCCGCTGACCGGGAGCTTTCCGCAGGCCAGTTGCAGAGCCGTTTCGGCGCCTTGTTCGGGCGTCTTGATCAGCGGACGGAACAGCAGGTCGGCGATCGGGTCGAACCAACGGTGCATCGTAATCATGTTTGTGTCGACGATGCCCGGATCGGCTGCGAAAACGCCGATGCCCTGGCGGGCGACCCGCTCGCGCAATTCGAGCGAGAATAGCAGCAGGGCCAGTTTCGAAGTGCCGTAAGCTCGGAAACGAGCGTAACGCTCCGGATCGGGTTCGAGCAGTCGGCCGTCGACTCGGCCGATCCGGTAGGTGCACGACAGCGTATTTACGATGCGGCTGCCGGGGTGCATCAGCGGCAGCAGGGCGAGCGTCAGCGCGGCCGTTCCGACGCAGTTGACGCCGACGGTTTGTTCGAAGCCGTCGGCCGTCAGACCGAACGTGCCGTTCATCGTTCCGGCGTTGTTCAGTAGGACGTCGATTCTTTGTCCCCGCGCTTTCAGTTCTGCGGCGAAGCGGGCGATCGAATCCAGCGAGCCCAGATCCAGCGGCAGCAGCGAGATTTCGGGTTGCCGCTCCGCTTGCGGATGCGCGTGAGGATCGGTTCCGATTTTTCCGGATTGCGGCAGGCCATCAGTACGCGGTATCCTTGCTTTGCGAGTCGTTCGGTCAACGCCTGGCCGATGCCGCCGCTGGCTCCGGTGACGATGTGTAACGGCTTATCTTCCATAGCGGTAAAATTTTGCACGACGTTTGATCAGCCGGATCAGCCGCGACGGAACGAGCGCCGCGAGCGGCATGAACAGGTGGTTGACCGCGCCCGGCGTGACACACCGGCGTCCGGCGAACAGCGCGCGCAATCCTTTGCGGGCCAGCCGTTCGGGCCGCATCAGGATGCCGAGCCGCAGTCCGAGCCGCTGATAATGCCCGCTGAGGTTGTAGAGGTCGGTGGCTACCGCGCCCGGACAAACCGCCGTCACGCGTACGCCGTAATCGTAGAGTTCGTTATGAATCGCTTTCGAAAATTGTTTCAGGTAGCTTTTGGTCGCCGCATAGACCGAAATGCCCGGGAACGGCATACCGGCCGACATCGACGACATGTTCAGTATGTAGCCTTTGCCGCGCGCTTTCATCGCCGCGCCGAAATAGCGGCAAAGCATCGTTACGGTTTGTACGTGCAGGCCGATCATCCGTTCGATCCGGCGGCTGTCCGTTTCGGTCAGATCGTCGAAAAAGAATACGCCGGCGTTGTTGACCAGTACCTCCACTTCGAACCCCTGCTGCCGGGTGTATTCGAAAAGCGAGTCGGCGGCGTCCGCGAGCGACAGGTCGCGGCAAAGCCCGTCGGCCCGTACCCCGAACTGCCGACGGAGTTCCCGCGCCACTTCGGCGATCCGTAGCTCCTCGTTGCTTACGAGCAGCAGGTCGTAGCCTTTTTCGGCGAGCAGCCGGGCGTATTGGTAGCCGATTCCGGAACTCGCCCTGGTGACCAGGGCCAGGGGCGTCGGGCGTTGCTGTGCGTTCATCGTCGTGCGTTGAGGCTTCCCGGGCTAGATTTACGGCACGTCCGTAGGCTTGTGCCAGTTGGGGCAGTTCTGAGGTTCGCAGGGCGCGGACAAACGTGGGGGAATATAGGTTGAAACCACCGGAAGCTCCTACGGGCAGGCAGCCACAGATATTTTTGTGCGACATGTTGCCGCAGTGTCCCAGTTGTATGCCGGCAGCTGCTCCTTCGGCATGAATGGCATCAGTCAGCCGGCGCAAGTCGGGAATGATTTCAGGACGCATCCAAAGCTGGCGGTCGAACGACAAGCCGCTTTGGGTTACTGCTGCATAGGCCACGGTAGTCATACCGACTCCTCCCGCCGCTACCGAACGATGGTATTGAAGCAACATTTCTGAAGGTCGATGTCCCGGACACATGCTTTCATACGCAGCGGAGCGAATGGTGCGGTTGCGCAGCGTCAGCGGCCCGATAGTGATTGGTGTAAACAATTTGGATGTAGTCATGATGGCAAGTTTTTATGTGTTTTGAAGAATTTTATCAGATGGATATTCAGTAGATAAACGGAATGATTCGCTTTCGCTTTCCTACAGCTACCGTGCCAAATTCCTTGCGGTAGTGTTGATGGATGGCATGAGCTCTGGGTACCAGATTGGCAAAAGTCCACCATACAAATACACCTGCTGCTGGAGAAATTGTCAGCAACGCGAAACCAATCCATTCTATGAGTTCTCCCAAATAATTGGCTGAAGTGACATATTTGAACATTCCTCTGGTAGGCAAATAATGACGAGTGTCACCCGGTTGCCGTAAATTTCGTATCACATAATCTGAATGAAGATTGATGCCCATTCCTAAGAAAAAGAGTAGCATTCCAAGAATGGCATGTGGTGAGACAAGATAATGCCACCCACCTGAATAAACCGTATCTGTAACGGGTAAATAGAACAGGCCTAAGGCTTGCATAATGCCGTTCAGTACATTAAATACGACTCCCATTCCTACAATGGTCAATGGCATCCGACTCTTGCCTTTCATTAGAAACGGAAAGATGAAGGAACGTTGGAAATAATGTAGTTCAAAGAGTAGGAAAAAAATGAGAACAGGAATGGAAAATGGATTTTCACTGGTTATTGTATGTTGCTTTATTTTAGCTGTATGCGTGTTTCACTTCGTACTGGGTGATCCCGCGAACTTTATGAATAACGACCCGAACAACCACCCGCTGCCGGGTAACTTCAAGGGTACCATTTATAAAGGGGCGTGATCGTGCCGGTTCTCCAGACGTTGTTTTTGACCGTGATCGTGCTCAGTATCGAACGCGCGTTCGCCATCACCAAGGCCAAAGGAAAAGGCAACGTCACCAAATTCGTCAAGAACGTGAAGGAAGGCTCTCGACAAGAACGATACCCGCTAAAGCCCGCGAACTTTGCGTGAAGCAGAAAGGTTGCGTTGCAAGCGTCGTTTACTCTACGCTGACCAAGTACGAAGAGATGGAAAAGACACCACGCTGGCCAAAGAGCAGAAACTGATGAACATCCAGAAAGAGCCGACGAAGCTACCGCATTGGAAATGCCGTCGCTGCAACAGAATCTGGTGGTTATCGCGACCATGACCACGCTGGGTACCCTGATCGGTCTGCTCGGAACCGTTATCGGTATGATCAAGTCGTTCGCCGCACTGGCAACCGCCGGTTCTCCGGACTCCGTAGCGCTGTCCGCCGGTATTTCCGAGGCCCTTATCAACACCGCCTTCGGTATCGCAACCGGTGCTCTGGCCGTTATCTCTTACAACTTCTTCACCAGCAAAATCGACAAACTCACCTATAGCATCGACGAAGTAGGGTTTACCATTGTTCAGACTTATGCTGCAACGCATAAAGCCTAACTTTTAAAAAAAAATTACTTCTCGTTATGGCTAGAGTAAAAGTAAAAAAAACAGAGTACATTCATCGACATGACCGCGATGAGCGATGTGACGGTGCTCTTGCTTACTTTCTTTATGCTTACGTCCACTTTCATCCAGAAGGAGCCGATACAGGTTTCGACCCCGGCTTCCGTGATGGAGATCAAGATACCCGAAACCGATATTCTCCAGATTTTGGTGGATAACGACGGCAAAGGTGTTCATGAGCATGGACAAGCAGGAAGACCGCGTGGCGGTTCTGGAGAAAATGGGCGAAGAGTACGGGATCGCATTCACGCCCGAAGAAGTCAACAAATTCAGGTTGGCTCCGTCGTTCGGGGTGCCCATCGGTCAGATGAGGTCTTTCTTGGCGCTGCCCGAAGACGAGCAGGACAAGATTTTGAAAGACTACGGGATTCCGACCGACAGCACCGACAATCAGTTGAAAGTCGTGGGTCAAGAATGCCCGGTTACAGAACAGGGATCTGCGGATCGCCATCAAGGCGGATCAGGCTACGCCTTATCCTATCATCAATACCATTATGACGTCGCTTCAGGATATCCGGGAAAACCGGTACAACCTGATCACCACGTTGAAAGTGGCCAGTACAGACAATTAATGCCGTCGCATAAGATTTAAATATTATGGCTGAAATACAAGAAAACAACAGCGGCAAAGGTAAGGAGGTAAGGGCAAACAGAAAAAAAAAAGATGACCATCCGGGTCGATTTTACCCCGATGGTGGATATGAACATGTTGCTCATTACGTTCTTTATGCTTTGTACCTCGTTGAGCAAGCCTCAGACGATGGAAATTAGTATGCCGACCAAAGATACGCAGGAAGATATGCAGACGAAAGTGGCGGCATCCCGTGCCATTACGCTCCTTTTGGGAGAAGACGACAAGGTTTATTATTACCTGGGAGAGCCTAATTATCAGGACTATACGTCGCTCAAGGAGACGACTTACACTCCGGACGGCCTGCGTGCGGTTCTGCTGGCGCGTAATGCCAACGTCGTGGCACGGATCAACGAATTGAAGAAAAAGAAGTTTTGGACGGAGAGATCACCGAAGAGGAGTTCAAGACGCAGTCCACCGAGATCAAGAAAGACGAGAACGCTCCCGTCGTTTCGATCAAGGGAACCGACGAGTCGACCTATAAAAACCTGATCGACGCGCTGGACGAAATGCAGATCTGCAACATCAGCCGTTACGCCATCGTGCCGATAGCCGAAGGCGACCTGTGGCTGATCAAGAACCTGAAATCAGCCGGCGATCTCGGCAAGAACAGTGAAATGGCGCAAAACTAATAGTACACATTAAATCGAAAAAAAATGAGTGATTTGGATTTGAATTCGAAGCAATGGTGCGAATTAGTTTTCGACGGGAAAAATACCGAATTCGGCGCATTCCAGATGCGTCAGGAGTCGACGTCCCGTCATAACAAGGCAATGATTATCGTAGCGATCCTGGTCGTGCTGATTATCACGCTGCCCGCGCTGTTCCGCTACATTGCTCCGAAAAACAGGAAGAAGTCAAAATGACCGAAGTGACGCAGTTGACCAAACTGCCGCCCCCGGAAGTGAAGAATAACGATGTGATCAAGAAGGTGGACGCTCCGCCCCCACCGCCGTTGAAGAGCTCTATCAAGTTTACCGCTCGAAGATCGTGAAAGACGAGGACGCGGATCGGGGAGGACGTGAAGACGCAGGAAGAAATTATCAGTGCGAAAGTTGCGGTTTCCGTGGCCGACGTGAAGGGTAACGACGACCTGTTCGGTACGGACATCCAGGACTTGAAGGAGATCGCGATCGACACGCCGCAGGAAGAAGTGCAGGAGACCGTATTCCAGACGGTCGAGCAGATGCCTTCGTTCCCGGCGGTATGCAGGCGCTGAACAAGTACCTGAAAGATAACCTGAGGTATCCGACGATTGCCGCCGAAAACGGCGTTTCGGGAAGAGGTCGTACTGCGTTTCGTCGTATCGAAAAGCGGTAAGATCGAGAACGTCGAAGTACTCGGCCCCGTAGACCGCGCGCTCGACGAGGAAGCGGTTCGCGTGGTGAAATCCATGCCCGCATGGGTTCCCGGTAAGCAGAACGGAAACGCCGTAGCGGTGTACTACACGCTTCCGGTTACGTTCGTGCTGGGACAGCAGTAATCATCTTTATTTATCAAAAACCCTGCTTAAATTTCAATTTAAACAGGGTTTTTGTTTTTTAAGGCAGGTCCGGTTTTTGATATCAAAATATGTCGTATGAAAAAACAAAATGATGAAGAACGCAAGCCCGGCGGCATGAGTAAAATTTATTACGTTTTTCGGGTTGTTCATGATAATATTTTACGTCGGTATGGCGTATATTATGATATTTTCGCCTATATTTGTAGAACGCATATCGGCTCCGCTGCGTTACGGGATGGGAGCGCTCTTTTTCTGTACGGTATTTTCAGAGCATACCGGCAGATCAGGGCCGGTAATATCGAATGAATTATGTCAAAGGCAGGTAAGTTTTTAGGGATCGTTTCGGTGGCAAATTGCGGCTGCGTGGATTTTTTACCTCTTGCTGGGGAAATAAAGCGAAAGACAAACATACGGATACGGCTACTTCGGAGTGATACAGATCAGCGCCGACGAAAGTTTCCGGGACATCGTGCAGCAGGAGATCGACGTGTTCGAGAGTATTTACGTACAGGCCGGAATCATGCCGATTTATGCCAGCGAGGTGGACGCGATCAACCTGTTGCTGAAAGACAGCGTGCGCCTGGCGGTCGCGTCGCGTCAACTGACCGAGGCCGAAAAGGAAGGGCTCGCCCAGAAAAAACTGTTCCCGAAGGAGATCAAGATCGCTACGGACGGCATCGCGCTGATCGTCAATAAGCAGAATGCGGATTCGATGATCTCGATTCCCGACCTGCGGGAGATTCTGACCGGACGGATTACCCGGTGGAATCAGTTGAATCCCGGCTCCAAGCTCGGCGACCTGCAATTGGTTTTCGACAACCAGAATTCGAGTACGGTACGTTTTGCGATCGATTCGATCTGCCGCGGCGATTCGCTGGCAGGCAACTTGAGCGCCCAGCACGACAATGCGGCTGTGATCGATTACGTGTCGAAAACGCCCGGCGCGATCGGCGTGAGCGGCGTTACGTCGGTGGGCAACAAGAGCGATTCGACCGGATGACGTTCTCGGAGGCTCGGTGACGGTGATGAGCGTCAGCCGCGAAACCAAAGCGACGCGAGAAAACAGTTACAAGCCTTTTCAGGCCTATATCGCATTGGGACAGTATCCGCTGGTTCGGAATATGTACGTACTGCTGACCGATCCGCGCAGCGGGTTGGCGTCGGGATTCGCCACGTTCATGGCGTCCGATCGCGGCCAGCGGATCATTCTCCGTTCCGGCATCGTACCTGCGACGCAAAATGTGCGGATCGTAAATGTACGCGAAAATTTGTAATTAAAAATAGCTTAACTAACTGATTAAAAATGGGTTCTAAAATTAGTGTTTTGACCCTCGCTTTGATGATGGGGGCGACTTCGCTTTTCGCAGAAGATAATGGAAAAGCGATCGATTACTACAAGGTAGGCATGTACGGCGAAGCCAAAAAGGAGTTGTTGGCGAATCTGCAGAGCGGAAAGACGGACAAGGCCGAAGTGTGCTATTACCTGGGCGAGCTCTATTCGGCCCAGAACATGAAGGATTCGGCGGCTTATTACTATAAGGAAGGGATCGTGGCCGATCCCGATTACGTATTGAATTCGATCGGCGAACTGAAACTCGACCTGGCGAACAACCCGAACGCCGACAAGGCTTTCAGCGGTTTTCTGACCGGTAAGAATAAGAAGAATCCCGCCGTTTACATTGCGATCGCAAGGGCTTATCTGCCGGTTTCGACCGCCAAGGCGATGGAATACATGGAGCAGGCGCGCGCCGTCGCTCCGAAATCTCCGGATGTTTTCATTCTCGAAGGAGACATCCTGGCCGCTAAAAAGCAGTACGGCGATGCGGCGAGCCGCTACGAGCAGGCTATCTATTTCGATAACAAATGCAAGGAGGCTTATTTCAAATACGCCAAGATTTACAGCCGTTCCAATCCGCAGTATGCGATCGATATGCTGAAAAGCTCTGATCGAGATGGATCCGGAATATACGGTCGCCTACGGGGAGTTGGCCGACGTATATTACAAGAACGAAGAGTTTGCCAAAGCGGCGGACGCTTTTTCGAAATACGTGAACGTCGAGACTTCGGATATGAAGGATCTGGCGCGTTATGCGACGCTGCTGTACTTCAGCGGCGATCAGGACAAAGCCTTGGAACTGGTAACGAAGGTGTCGCAGCGAGAGCCGAACAACACGGTTCTGCGCCGTCTTAACATGTACATCAATTACGACAAGGGCGACTATGCGAAGAGCCTGGAGCTTGCCAAAACGCTGATGGGACAGGTGGAAGACAAAAGGCTGCTCGATTACGCGGGATTATATGTATTTCGCGCGGACGCTTTCCAAGAACGACCTGCATAAGGAAGCCGCCGAAGTTTTCGAAAAGGCGGTAAACATGGACACGGCGCGCGCGTGGAACTGCTCAAGGAGATGGGTAGCGAATACGAGGCCGTGAAGGATTACGACAAGGCGATCGGCGCTTACAAACGCTATATCGATCAGGCCAAGGACGTCAAAGGCTGAACGATTATTGCAACCTCGGTAAAGTCTATTATACGGCCGGCGCGTCGATTCGTCCGACCGAAGACGGAGTGGTTATGACCGAAAGCGATTCGATGCGTATGGTCGATTACCTGAAAGGGGCCGACGGTCTGTTCGCGCATGTCGTGGAAAAGGCTCCGGAAAGCTATCTGGGTTACCTGTTCCGCGGACGCGCCAACTGGGCCATCGATAATCCGCAGGCTCCGAAGCTTCGGCCAAGCCGTTCTACGAACAGGCGATTGCCGTTATGGAAAAGATCCGCAGAAGAATGCGGCCGGTCTGATCGAGGCTTATCGCTTCATGGGGGTACACTACATCGGGCTGGAGGACTATCCGGCATCGCTCGAGTACTGGAAAAAGATTCTCGAACTGAATCCCGACAATGCGGAAGCCAAACGGATGGCGGAGGTGTTGCCGCAGTACATTCAGCAGTAATTTTTAGCGTGACAATCACTCAAATCCCGTCCGGGTATCCGGACGGATTTTCGTTTTTCGCGTTTCCCCGCCGCGTCCGGTCGTCCGGGCCGTCCGGAACGGTCGTTTCGGAATGTTAATAAAAAATTGTAAAAATTAGGAATAAAAAAGGGATATAATTTTTTCTCTAAACAAATTCAGCTATTTTTGCATCGTTTTTAATCCATTTATCATTTGTGCCTGTAAATAGTATACCGATACCGTTTAGAGGCCTTTTTGGTTATCAAAGCAAATAACTATGGATCTGACTTTATTGCTGGTCGTTATTATTACGGCAGTATTTCTTGTAGTGGCGGCACTCAGTCTCGACAAATGGCTCTCGCCGCGATCGTTCAACAAACAAAAAGGGAGGCCTACGAATGCGGCATCCCGACGCGCGGTAAATCGTGGATGCAGTTCCGGGTAGGGTATTACCTGTTCGCGATTTTGTTCCTGATTTTCGACGTGGAGGCGATGTTCATGTTCCCGTGGGCCGTTATCGTGCGCGAAATGGGTGTCGACGGCTTGCTGAACATCCTGTTCTTTTTGTTGATTTTGGTACTGGGTCTCGCCTATGCGTGGAAAAAAGGAGCTTTGGAATGGAAATAAAAGGAGTCAACATCAAGTCGATGAAATACGACGCGTTCAATGACAACGAGTACATTGAACAGGCTCAGAGCGGGCGGAGTGAACGTCGTCGTCGGCAAAAGCTGGATCAACTGATCAACTGGGGGCGTTCCAATTCGCTGTGGCCGCTGACGTTCGCGACCAGTTGCTGCGGTATCGAGTTCATGGCGGTCGGTGCGGCGCGCTATGACTTTGCCCGGTTCGGGTTCGAAGTGACTCGGGCCAGTCCGCGCCAGGCCGATGTGATCGTCGTGGCCGGCACGATCGTGCATAAGATGGCCCCGGTGCTCAAACGGCTGTACGACCAGATGGCCGAGCCGAAATACGTGATCGCAATGGGCGCCTGCGCCATTTCCGGCGGCCCGTTCAAAGGATCGTACCACGTGCTGGAAGGGGTCGACAAGATCATTCCGGTCGATGTGTACGTGCCGGGATGCCCGCCGCGTCCGGAAGCGTTGCTGTACGGTATGATGCAGTTGCAGCGTAAGGTCAAGGCCGAACATTTCTTCGGCGAGGTGAACAGAAAGGAAAAGAAAGAATCCGTAGACCATGAATAATATCAAAGATAAGTTAGCGCTTATGGCTCCGTCGCTCGTGTTCGGGGAAGGGGAGCCGTTGACGGTGACCGTGCCTGCCGGGCAATTCCGCGACGTGGCGAAAAGCCTGCGGGACGATCCGCAGATGCGGTTCGACCTGCTGCTGTGCATGACCGGGATGGACTGGGGCGAAACGCTCGGCGTGGTTTACCACCTGCGTTCGACCGAATTGGGACACGAAATCGTGCTCCGGACGGAGACCGCCGACCGCGAGAACCCGGAATTGCAGAGCGTGTACGACCTGTGGGAATCGGCCAACCTGAACGAACGCGAAGTGTACGATTTTTTCGGCATCCGCTTTATCGGGCACTCCGATATGCGCCGGCTGTACCTGCGCAACGACTGGGTCGGCTATCCGTTCCGCAAGGATTACAACGCTTCGCCGGACGTCAATCCGGTCAGACTGGATTCCGACGAAACGCTCGACACGGCTCCGGCTTACGAGCTGAAAGACGGCAAGGTCGAAAAGCACGAAAACGTGCTGTTCGAGAACGACGAATACGTGGTCAATATCGGGCCGCAGCACCCGGCTACGCACGGCGTGTTGCGTTTCCGGGTTTCGCTGGCCGGCGAAACGGTGCAGAAGGTGGACGTCCACTGCGGTTACATTCACCGCGGCATCGAAAAGATGTGCGAGAGCCTTACTTATCCGCAAACTTTGGCGCTGACCGACCGGCTCGACTACCTGTCCGCGCATCAGAACCGCCATGCGCTGTGCATGTGCATCGAGCAGGCGATGGGGATCGAAATCCCGGAACGGGTGCAGTACATCCGCACGATCATGGACGAGTTGAACCGTCTGTCGTCGCACCTGTTGTTCTGGTCGACGCTGTGCATGGACCTCGGTGCGCTGACCGCCTTCTTCTACGGCTTCCGCGACCGTGAGATCGTGCTGGACATGATGGAGGAGACCACCGGCGGCCGGTTGATCCAGAACTACAACATGATCGGCGGCGTGGCTGCCGATATCCATCCGAACCTCGTTAAACGGGTAAAGGATTTCATAAAATACCTGCCGAAGATGCTGGACGAGTACGACGAAGTGTTTACCGGCAACGTGATCGCGCAGCAGCGTCTGAAGGGGATCGGCGTCCTGCCCAAAGAGGTGGCGGTTTCGTACGGCGTGACGGGTCCGTCGGGCCGCGCTTCGGGGTGGAGCTGCGACGTGCGCAAGGCTGAAACCGTACGGCGTGTACGACAAGGTGCAGTTCGACGAAGTGATCCGCACCGGCGGCGATTCGTTCGACCGTTACTTGGTGCGCGTCGATGAAATCCGCCAGTCGCTGCATATTCTCGAACAATTGATCGACAACATTCCTGCCGGCGACTACGCCGTGAAGACCAAGCCGATCATCCGTCTGCCGGAAGGACAGTTCTTCAGCAGCGTGGAGGCGAGCCGCGGAGAATTCGGCGTTTACATCGAAAGCCGGGGCGACAAGTTCCCGTACCGCATGAAGTTCCGCTCGCCGGGACTGCCGCTCGTCTCGGTGGTCGATTACCTGGCCAGCGGCAGCAAGATCGCCGACCTGATCGCGATCGGCGGTTCGCTCGACTACGTGGTACCCGATATCGACAGATAACAAACTTTAATCCAACAACGATATGTTATTGAATACATATACAGACAGTATTGATTTCAACGCGGTGACCGGATGGGTGCACGATACGCTGAGTGGGATGATGCCGGCCTGGGGCGTGACGCTCACCGAGTGCGTGCTGATCGGCCTGTGCCTGTTGCTCGGTTATGCGGTGATCGCGCTGGCGCTGATCTACGTCGAACGCAAAGTCTGTGCTTTTTCCAGTGCCGCCTCGGGCCGAACCGGGTGGGGCCTTACGGAACCGTGCAGAGCGTAGCCGACATGATCAAGATGCTGATCAAGGAGCTGATCACGATCAACCATATCGACCGTTTCCTGTTCAACCTCGCGCCGTACATCGTGATTATTTCGTCGGTGCTGGCATTCGCTGCCTGCCGTTCGCCAAAGGTTTCGAAGTGCTCGATTTCAACGTCGGGATCTTTTTTCTGATGGCGGTGTCGTCGATCGGGATCGTCGGCATCCTGCTGGCCGGTTGGTCGAGTAACAACAAATATTCGCTGATCGGCGCGATGCGAAGCGGCGCGCAGATGATCAGTTACGAATTGTCGATCGGACTGTCGTTGATGACGATGGTCGTGTTCGCCGGAACGATGCAGCTTTCCGAGATCGTCGAACGCCAGGCCGACGGTTGGTTCCTCTTTACGGGGCACATTCCGGCGGTGATCGCTTTTTTGATCTACCTGGTGGCCGGTACCGCCGAGACGAACCGGGGCCGTTCGACCTGCCCGAGGCCGACTCGGAACTGACGGCCGGTTACCATACCGAATATTCGGGGATGCACTTCGGCTTTTTCTACCTGGCCGAGTACCTGAACCTGTTTATCGTCGCGGGGGTCGCTACGACGATGTTCCTCGGCGGATGGATGCCGCTGCACATCGCCGGTTGGGAAGGCTTCAACGCCGTGATGGATTTCATTCCGTCGATCGTGTGGTTCCTGGTGAAGGTGGGCGTGGTTATTTTCGTCATCATGTGGTTCAAGTGGACGTTCCCGCGACTGAGGATCGACCAACTGCTGAAGCTCGAATGGAAATACCTGTTGCCGCTGAACCTGCTGAACCTGCTGCTGATGGTGATTATCGTTGCGTTCGGATTGCATTTTTAACCGCCGAACCGGCCTATAAACAAACGGAATATGAATGCTTTTAAGAATTACATAAGTTCCTTTTTCAGCGGGCTGTCGTCGCTGTTGAAGGGGATGCGCGTTACGATACGGGTTTTCTTCCGTAAGAAGACGACCGAGCAGTATCCCGAAAACCGCGATACGCTGCAGATCTTCGACCGTTTCCGCGGGGAGTTGGTCATGCCGCACAATGCGAACAACGAGCACAAGTGCGTAGCCTGCGGGATCTGTCAGATGAACTGCCCGAACGGATCGATCAAGGTGATCTCCGAGACCGTAACCGACGAGGAGGGCAAGAAGAAGCGGGTGCTTACCAAATACGTGTACGACATCGGAAGCTGTCTCTACTGCCAGCTTTGCGTGCGCACCTGCCCGCACGGAGCGATCGAGTTCGACAACAAGTTCGAGCATGCGGTCTTCACGCGCGACAAACTGGTGCGTCAGCTCAATCACGAAGGTTCAACGTTAGAAAAAAAATAGACGGAAATGGAAATTACCTTGCAACAGGCCGGTTTTGCGTTTCTCGCTGCGGTGATCGTCGTCTTTTCGGTGATGACGGTGACCACGAAGCGGATTCTGCGAGCTGCCACATATCTGCTTTTCGTGCTTTTCGCCACGGCGGGCATCTATTTTCAGCTTAACTATTCGTTCCTCGGCGCCGTGCAACTGTTGATTTATGCGGGCGGCGTCGTCGTCTTGTACGTTTTCTCGATTCTGCTGACCAGTTCCGACGAGGAGAAGAAGACGCCGCTGCGCAACCGCCGCGTCGTCGCGGGCCTGGCCGCTTCGGTGGCCGGCGCGGTGCTCTGCATCTTCCTGCTCGTGACCCATTCGTTCGGCCCGTCGCAGTTCGCCGGTGGGGAGATCGACATGCACACGATCGGCCACGCGATGATGGGAACCGGGAAATACCAGTATTTGTTGCCTTTCGAGGCGGTCAGCGTGCTGTTGCTGGCTTGTATCGTCGGAGGTTTGTTGATTGCACGTAAACGGAAATAGCGCTATGGAAATACAAATGGAATATTACCTGATCGTCAGCGCCGTGATGTTTTTCGCCGGCGTGTACGGGTTCATCACCCGGCGCAACCTGATCGCCGTGCTGATCTCCATCGAGTTGATCCTGAATGCGGTGGATATCAATTTCGCCGTGTTCAACCGTTACCTGTTCCCCGGACAGCTCGAAGGGTTTTTCTTCACGATCTTCGCGATCGCCATCGCAGCGGCCGAAACCGCCGTCGCCATCGCGATCATCATCAACATCTACCGCAACCTGCGTAACATCGAGGTCAAAAACCTCGACGAACTGAAAGACTAACTTTAAGGACAGAAAAAACTACGCAATATGGAATACACGATACTGATCGTACTGTTGCCGCTGCTGACGTTCCTGGTGCTCGGTCTGCTGGGCATGAAACTGAAAGCATGCGCGTCGGGACTCGTCGGCACCCTGTCGATGGCCGTGACGACCGCGCTCGCTTACGGGACGGCCTGGCAGTACTTCACGACGGCCAAGGTGGACGGCATTTACCAGAAATGGGTGCCGTTCAACATCGAGTGGCTGCGTTTTACCGATAACCTGCACATCGACCTGGGCGTATTGCTCGACCCGATCTCGGTGATGATGCTGGTCGTGATTACGACCGTGTCGCTGATGGTGCACGTTTACAGCCTCGGTTACATGAAGGGCGAACGCGGTTTCGAACGCTACTATGCTTTCCTGTCGCTGTTCAGTTGCTCGATGCTCGGATTGGTCGTGGCGACCAATATTTTCCAAATGTATATCTTCTGGGAGCTGGTGGGCGTTTCGTCCTACCTGTTGATCGGGTTCTACTATACGAAGCCCGAAGCGATCGCCGCTTCGAAAAAGGCGTTCATCGTGACGCGGTTCGCCGATCTCGGATTTTTGATCGGCATCCTGTTGCTGTCGTTCTTTACGCAGACGTTCGATTTCGGACTGCTGACTTCGGGCGACCGTGCGATCTTCTCCCAAGCTGCCGGGACGACCTTCATGGGCGCTTCGGCGTTGGCATGGGCGATGGCGCTGATCTTTATCGGCGGCGCCGGTAAGTCGGCGATGTTCCCGCTGCATATCTGGCTGCCCGATGCGATGGAAGGCCCGACCCCGGTGTCGGCGCTGATCCATGCCGCGACGATGGTCGTGGCCGGCGTCTATCTGGTGGCGCGGCTCTTCCCGGTCTACTATTTCGAAACCCCGGAGGTGCTGCACGGCATTGCCTACGTCGGCGCGTTTACCGCGCTGTTTGCCGCCACGATCGCGTGCGTGCAGACCGATATCAAGCGCGTGCTGGCCTTTTCGACCATATCGCAGATCGGTTTCATGATGGTGGCCCTCGGCGTGTCGGGCTACGGCGGACACGAAGGGCTCGGTTACATGGCCGGCATGTTCCACCTGTTTACGCACGCGATGTTCAAGGCCCTGTTGTTCCTCGGGGCCGGCGCGATTATCCATGCGGTGCACAGCAACGAGATGAGCCATATGGGCGGCCTGCGCAAGCAGATGCCGATTACGCATATCACGTTCCTCGTCGCCTGCCTCGCGATTTCGGGTATTCCGCCGTTCTCGGGCTTCTTCAGCAAGGACGAGATCCTGACCGCGGCATTCATGTTCGCGCCCGCTATGGGATGGGTGATGAAGCTTTATCGCCGCGCTGACGGCGTTCTATATGTTCCGTCTGTACTACAATATTTTCTGGGGAACTCCGGCCAAGCACGAGCATGAGCCGCACGAGGCCCCGGCGTAATGACGACGCCGCTGATTATCCTCGCCGCCGTCACCTGCGTTGCCGGGTTCATCCCGTTCGGCAAGTTCGTCAGCAGCGACGGGGCCGACTACATCATCCACCTCGACTGGACGGTAGCCGGAACGAGCATCGCGATTGCGCTGATCTCGATCGCCGTCGCTACGGTGTTTTACCGCAAGCACAGTCCGATTCCGGATCGTCTGGCGCGTACGTTCAGCGGCCTGCACCGTGCGGCTAGCCATCGCTTTTACATCGACGAGGTATATCTTTTCATTACCAAGAGGGTCATTTTCAACGGCGTTTCGCGTTCGATCGCGTGGTTCGACCGGCATGTGATCGACGGCGCGATGAACGGGCTGGCGCTGGTGACAAACCGGATGTCGCTGGCGATTCGCGGATTGCAGTCCGGACAGGTGCAGCAGTATGCGTTCGTATTTCTCGTGGGATTGTTGCTGATTACCGTACTGGTGCTGTTTTGTTGAATAAAATAAGTTGATACGGATATGAACTTTTTATCTTTATTTGTACTGATACCGCTGCTGATGACCTGCGCGATGTTCCTCACGAAGGACATCCGCCGCATCCGTGCGATCATGGTAGTCGGCGCCCTCGCTGTTGCTGGGCCTGTCCGTGGCGCTGGTGGCGATGTATCTGGGAGAACGCAGCGCGGGAACGGCGCCGAAATGCTGTTCACGGCCGATGCGGTGTGGTACGCTCCGCTGAATATCCACTATTCGGTCGGCGTCGACGGTATTTCGGTGGCGATGTTGCTGCTGTCGTCGGTGATCGTCTTTACCGGGGTGTTCGCTTCGTGGAAAATGTCGCCGCTACCGCGGGAGTTTTTCGCATGGTTCTCGCTGCTGTCGATAGGGGTGTTCGGATTCTTCATTTCGATTGATCTGTTCACGATGTTCATGTTTTTACGAGGTGGCGCTGATCCCGATGTACCTGCTGTTCGGCGTGTGGGGAACCGGCCGGAAAGAGTATTCGGCGATGAAACTGACGCTGATGTTGATGGGAGGTTCGGCGCTGCTGCTGGTCGGCATCCTCGGCATCTATTTCCATTCGGCGCCCGAAGGCGGTCAACTGTCGATGAATATTCTCGAAATCTCCAAACATACGATTCCGATGAGCGCGCAGTACCTGTTCTTCCCGCTGACGTTCGTCGGCTTCGGGGTGCTCGGCGCGATGTTTCCGTTCCACACGTGGTCGCCGGACGGTCACGCTTCGGCGCCTACGGCCGTTTCGATGCTGCATGCTGGGGTGCTGATGAAACTCGGCGGATACGGTTGTTTTCGCGTGGCGATCTTCCTGATGCCCGAGGCGGCCAACGAATTGGCATGGATTTTCCTGACGCTGACCGGTATCAGCGTGGTCTACGGAGCGTTCTCGGCAATCAAGCAGACCGACCTGAAATACATCAACGCCTACTCTTCGGTCAGCCACTGCGGACTGGTGCTGTTCGCGATCCTGATGCTGAACCAGACCGCGATGACCGGCGCCGTGTTGCAAATGCTGTCGCACGGACTGATGACGGCCTTGTTCTTTGCGTTGATCGGGATGATATACGGACGCACCCATACGCGGGATGTCCGCGAGATGGGCGGTCTGATGAAGGTGATGCCGTTTTTGAGCGTCTGCTTCGTAATCGCCGGACTGGCGTCGCTGGGGCTTCCGGGACTCAGCGGATTCGTAGCCGAGATGACCGTGTTCGTCGGCTCGTTCGAGCATACCGATACGTTCCACCGCGTCTTTACGATCGTCGCCTGCTCGTCGATCGTGATTACGGCGGTTTATATCCTGCGGATGGTGGGCAAGGTGTTTTACGGTTCGGTACTGAAGAAGGATCACCTGGCGCTGACCGACGCCGTGTGGTTCGAACGCCTGTCGGTCGTCGTGCTGATCGTGGCGATCGCCGGACTCGGTATGGCGCCGTTGTGGGTGTCGAATATGATCAACGACAGTTTGCTGCCCGTTGTACAACAGTTAATGAAATAGAGGACGCTATATGGATTACAGTAATTTTCTGATGATGAAAGAGGTGTCGCTGATCGCCGTGATGGTGATCCTGCTGCTCTACGATTTGATGGCTTCGAAGAACGGTTTGCGGTATTTCCAGCCCGTAGCGTGCATTCTGTTCGGCGTACATACGTTGCTGAACATCGTGCCGGGAGTCGCTGGCGAAGCATTCGGCGGCATGTACCAGTACACGCCGATGATGGGCGTCGTCAAAAGCATCCTGAACGTCGGGACGCTGATCGTGCTGATGCAGGCCGAGGGCTGGCTCAAAAGCGATACGACCGTCCACAAGCGCGGCGAATTCTATTTCCTGACGCTGACCACGCTGCTGGGCATGTACTTCATGATCTCGGCCGGCAACTTCCTGTTCTTCTTTATCGGACTGGAAACCGCGTCGATCCCGATGGCTACGTTGGTCGCTTTCGATAAGTTCAAACGCGAATCGGCCGAAGCCGGAGCCAAATACATCCTGAACGCCGTCTTTGCATCGGGGCTGTCGCTGTACGGTATGTCGCTGATCTACGGTACGACCGGAACGCTCTATTTCGACGACATCCCGGCCGCCGTGAACGGTTCGCCGTTGCAGATCATGGCTTTCCTGTTCTTCGTCGTGGGGCTGTTCTTCAAAATTTCGCTCGTGCCGTTCCACCAGTGGACGCCCGACGTTTACCAGGGCGCTCCGACGACCGTTACCTCTTACCTGTCGGTCATCTCGAAAGGGGCTGCCGTGTTTGTGCTGATGACGATCCTGATGAAGGTGTTCTCTCCGATTGCAGCCCAGTGGCAGGGCGTGCTCTACGGCGTAATCATCGCGACGATCACGATCGCCAACTTGTTCGCGATTCGACAGCGCAATATCAAACGTTTCCTGGCTTATTCGTCGATTTCGCAGGCCGGTTACATCGTGCTGGGAGTGATCAGCGCGTCGGCTCTCGGTATGACTTCGCTGGTTTATTACATATTGGTTTACATGGTGTCCAACTTGGCCGCTTTCGGTGTGATTTCGGCGATTGAGAACCGCTCCGGCAAGGTGACGATCGACGATTACAACGGATTGTACGCAACGAATCCGAAACTGGTGCTGGTGATGACGCTGGCGATGTTCTCGCTGGCCGGGATTCCGCCGTTCGCCGGATTTTTCAGCAAGTTCTTCATCTTCGCAGCCGCCGCCCAGCAAGGGTATTACATCCTTGTGTTGATCGCGCTGATCAATACGATTATTTCGCTGTACTACTATCTGCTCGTGGTCAAGGCCATGTTCATCAACAAGAACGAGGCGCCGATCGCCGCGTTCCGCAGCGACGGGTACATGCGTGCCAGTCTGGCGGCTTGTAGCATGGGTATCCTGCTGTTGGGAGTCCTGAGCGTGGTGTACGATCGGATCTCGTTGCTGAGCTACGGAATGTAGCGTGGGATCGAATCCTATAAAAGCCGGTGAAACTCGCCGGCTTTTTCGTTTGTGTACAAAATGTGCAAAAAAATTACCGGAAACCGTCGGGAACGTTTGATTGTTCGTAAAAACGCTTTACCTTTGCTTCCAGTTGAATCAAGGTGGCCCGACCGCAGCGACGCGGAATGGCCGTAATAGGGAATCCGGTGCGAAACGTCGTTTCAATCCCGGAGCTGTACCCGCAGCTGTAAGCCTCGGAAAATGTCCGGCGATTCTGAAAGTCACTGTCGTAAGGATGGGAAGACTGCCGGATGTGAGGCGAGTCAGAAGACCTGCCTCGATTCGTTTGAAACATTTGTGCTTCGGGTAAAAAGCGGAATGGGTTGATTCTTTGCGGGGGTCGGACGGGAGTTGTCCGGGTTCGCGTTTTTTCTTCCTCTTTTATTTTATTTCGGAGCAGCCGGACGAATATTACGGAAAAACGGTTTTACAGGATCGACGCCCTGCGAACGACGTTTTTTACGAATATGATAAGTAGTTTTCCCCCTGAGTGACGGATGAGGATCTGAATAAGGTGCTCATCTGTCCTTTTGTTTCGGTTTGTAGGGGATCGGTAATTTGCGTAACTTTGTAAGTTCAACCGGAAAATATGGGTATTCCGATGAGATTGATTCGATCGTTTTTTCTTTTTTTGTCCGTCATACTGCTGGGAGCGGGGTGCGGATCGGGCCGGAAATCCGGCGAAGGCGCCGGCGAAGCGTTCCGGATAGAACATGCCCGGCATTATCGGGTCGAGCATTTCCGGGATTATACGCTCGTCGACGTGCTCAGTCCGTGGGACAGCCTCCGGTTGCTGCGTCGTTATGTGCTCGTCGACCGCGAGAGGCCGCTGCCGGTTGGACTTCCGGAAGGAAATATCGTGCGGACGCCGTTGCAGCGGGTCGTGGTTTATTCGGCCGTGCACTGCGGTATGCTGGACGAACTGGGGGGGCGACCGGATCGTAGGGGTTTGCGAGCCCCGTTATATCGACCTGGATTTTATTCGCGACGGGGTGGCCGGGGTGCTATTGCCGACCTGGGCGAGGCTTCGTCGCCGGATGTCGAAAAGGTGATCGACCTGGCGCCCGACATCATCATCGCCTCGCCGTTCAAGAACGTCGGTTACGGACGGATCGAAAAAACGGCGATTCCGATCATGGAATGCGTCGATTATATGGAGGTTACGCCGCTCGGAAGGGCCGAATGGATGCGTTTCATGGCGTTGTTTTTCGACAGAGGACAGCGGGCCGATTCGCTATTCCGGCAGACGGCGGCGGCATACGATTCGCTGTGCAGGATGACGGATACGGTGGGCATGGGTCCGACCGTACTGTCCGAGAAAAAATACGGATCGGCATGGTATGTTCCCGGGGGCCGCAGTTACATTGCCAACTTGTACCGCGATGCCGGGGCCGATTACATCTGGGCCGACGACCCGACTACCGGTTCGGTGCCGTTGGCGTTCGAGACGGTGTTCGAAAAGGACAGGGAGCCGATTTCTGGCTTATTAAATACAATGCGCCGCAGGAACTGACCTATGCGGAACTGCAGACGGAGTACGAACCTTACCGGCATTTCGACGCTTTTAAAAAACGGAATATTTTCGTCTGCAATACCGGGAAAACGCCTTATTACGAAGAAATGCCGATGCATCCCGACCGGGTGCTGGGCGACCTGATCGAGATTTTTCATCCGGGGACGGTGCCCGGATACCGGATGCGGTATTTTAACAGGATGCGGCAGTGAGCATTTCAGTGCGGTATATCGTTGCGGCGGCTTGCTGCGTCGCGGTGCTGTTTGCGGCCAGCCTGTTCCTGGGGTCGGTACCGATCCCGTTGCGGGCGGTGCTCGGCATCCTGACGGGCGGGGAGGCCGGACAGGCTTCGTGGTCGTTTATCGTGCTCGAATCGAGGTTGCCGCAGGCCGTGACCGCGCTGTTGGCCGGTGCGGCGCTGGCTACTTCCGGACTGATGTTGCAAACCGTTTTCAACAATCCGCTGGCCGGCCCGTCGATTCTCGGGATCGATACGGGGGCGAGTCTCGGCGTGGCGTTGGTGATGCTGATGCTGGGAGGGACGGTCGGCGGTACGGGCGGTTTCATGCTCAGCGGGTATATGGCCGTCGTATCGGGCGCGTTCGTCGGAGCGGCGGCGGTGCTGTGCATTATCATCTTTTTTTCGACCCTGGTGCGCAGCAACGTGATGTTGCTGATTATCGGGATTATGGTCGGCTACCTGGCCTCGTCGATGATCTCGCTGCTGAATTTTTTCGCGACGTCGGACGGCGTGTATTCCTACATGCTGTGGGGGATGGGCGATTTTTCGGGCGTTTCGCTGCGGCATCTGCCGCTGTTCGCGCTGCTGATCGGGGCGGGACTGTTCGTCGCGCTGCTGCTGATGAAGCCGCTGAACGCATTGCTGCTCGGCGAACGCTATGCCGAGAATCTCGGGGTGCGCGTACAGCGCGTGCGGATCTTGCTGTTGATCAGTACGGGGGTGTTGACGGCCGTTTCGACGGCGTTTTGCGGACCGATCGCCTTTATCGGGTTGTCCGTACCGCATTTGGCGCGGTTGATGACCGGTTCGGCCGATCACCGGCTGTTGCTGCCGGCGGTGATGCTGACCGGTTCCTGCGTCGCGCTGCTGTGCAACCTGATCAGCCTGCTGCCCGGCGCATCGGGCGTGATTCCGCTGAACGCGATCACTCCGCTGGTCGGCGCTCCGGTGGTTATTTATGTGATCGTGAACCAGAAACGGATACAATATTTCAACTGATGGAGCGTCGTTGCGTGATAACCGGAGAGCGCCTCTCGATCGGCTACCGCCTCGGCGGGCGCGGCGTCCGGCGTGTGCACGAGGGTCTGTCGTTTTCGCTGCGTGCCGGCGAGTTGACCTGCCTGCTCGGCCCGAACGGCGCCGGTAAATCGACGTTGCTGAAGACGCTCGGCGGCGGGCGGACGCTGTTGGACGGCGAGCTCCGCTTGTGCGGCGAGCCGTTCGGGAAGTATTCCGAGACCCGTCGTTCGCGGTTGGTCGGCGTGGTATTGACCGATAAGGTGTATGCCGGGGGACTGAGGGTGCATCAGTTGGTCGCTCTCGGTCGGTATCCCTATACGGGTTTTTTCGGAAATCTCGGCGCGGAGGACCGGCGGGTCGTCGATTGGGCGATGGAAGCGGTCGGAATAGCAGGCAAAGCCGGAAGCTACGTAGCCGAACTGTCGGACGGGGAACGTCAGAAAGCGATGATCGCCAAGGCGCTGGCGCAGCAGTGCCCGGTCATCCTACTCGACGAGCCGACCGCTTTTCTGGATATTATCAGCCGGATCGAGGTGATGAACCTGCTGCACCGCCTGGCGCGCGAGGAGCATAAGGCCGTGCTGCTGTCGACGCACGACGTCGATCAGGCGCTGCTGTTGGCCGACAGCCTGTGGCTGATGTCGCAGCAGAACGGATTGTTGTGTGGAACGACCGAAGACCTGGTGCTGAACGGTTCGCTGAACCGTTTTTTCAGCCGGGGCGACGTGGAATTCGATCCGGACAACGGCCGTTTTCGGCATTGCGGCGGGGTGGGGCGGACCGTGTCCGTCGAGGCTGCCGACGATCGGTTGCTACTGTGGGCCCGGAATGCGCTGATGCGAAATGGCTATGCGGCGCAGTCCGGCGCGGACGGTAATGACGGAATGCGGCTCAGGGTACATGCGGCGGACAATATCGAATTTTTCCGTCCGGACGGTGTTGCGGTACGCTGTGCATCGTTCGCCGAATGGATAGAATTATTAAACGAAACCGATTGTGGGTAGTATTACTTTGATAACGGGAGGCGCCCGTTCGGGGAAGAGTTCGTATGCGCAGCGGTTGGCGCTGGAGCGTTCGGATCGTCCGGTCTACCTGGCGACTTCGCGCGTATGGGACCAGGAGCACCGACTCCGGATCGAACGCCATCGTGCCGACCGGGGGCCGCAGTGGGAGACGGTCGAGGAACCGAAAAACTTGAGCCGCCGTGATTTTCGCGGCCGGACGGTGGTGGTGGACTGCGTGACGCTGTGGTGCACGAATTTTTTTTACGATTTCGATTCGGATGTCGACCGGGCGCTGGACGCGGTCAAAAGCGAGTTCGACCGGTTGGCCGCGCAGGATGCCGACTTTATTTTCGTGACCAACGAGATCGGGCTCGGCGGCGTATCGACCGATCCGTTGCAGCGCCGTTTTACCGACTTGCAGGGGTGGGTCAACCAATACATTGCACAACGTGCCGGAAGCGTCGTACTGATGGTGTCCGGCATACCGATAAAAATTAAATAGATGATGAAAAACTTTGCGATAAAGACGCCCGATGCGGAGATTCGTACGGCGTTGCAACAGAAGATTGACGGGCTGACCAAGCCGCTCGGATCGCTCGGCCGTCTCGAAGAATTGGCTTTGCAGATCGGGTGGATACAGCAGACGCTTACCCCGTCGCTCGACAGGCCGTACAACATCGTTTTTGCCGGCGATCACGGGGTTGCCGAAGAGAAAGTCAGCCTGTCGCCGAAAGAAGTGACTCGGCAGATGGTCGATAACTTCTTGAAAGGCGGGCGGGGATCAGTTTCCTGTGTCGGCAGCACGGTTTCCGGCTGAGAGTGGTCGATGCCGGCGTCGACGCCGAGCTGCCTGCCGCCGACGGACTGATCGACCTGAAGATTCGCCGCGGGACGCGTAATTTCGTCGATACGGCGGCCATGACGCGCGAGGAGATGGAACTGGCCGTCGAACGCGGCGCTTCGGTCGCTGCGATGTGCCGCGACGACGGTTGCAACGTCATCAGTTTCGGCGAAATGGGGATCGGCAATACGTCGGCTTCGTCGATGTGGATGACCTGCCTGACCGGTACTCCGCTCGAACAGTGCGTCGGGGCCGGCAGCGGACTCGGTTCGGCCGGGGTGCGCCGTAAATGCCATGTATTGCGGCAGGCGCTCGACGGATATGCGGGCGATCGTTCGGTGGAGGACGTGATGCGCTGGTTCGGCGGCTACGAGATGGTGATGGCAGTCGGGGCGATGTTGCAGGCCGCCGAGCTGGGAATGGTGATCCTCGTCGACGGATTCATTATGACCAACTGTATGCTCGCCGCATCGAAGCTTTATCCCGAAGTGTTGAACTATGCGGTGTTCGCGCACCGGGGAGACGAGTCGGGACACGCCCTGTTGCTGGATGCGATGGGAGCGAAACCGCTGCTCGACCTCGGCCTGCGTCTGGGCGAGGGAACCGGCGCCGTGTGCGCTTATCCGATCGTCGAATCGGCCGTGCGGATGCTCGCCGAAATGGCTTCGTTCGGCGACGCCGGCGTTACCAAATATTTTTAGAAGAGGGGAGTGCGCGCTGCGATGTCTGCGGGTGATTGCAGCGGAACGTTCCGGACGAAATTCCGCCCTCGATTTTAATACGGATTTTGAAATGAAACAGCTTGCCGCCGCATTGATCTTTTTCACGCGCCTGCCCCTGTGGCGGGTCGTGCGGGTTCCGGACGCCTGTTACCGGCGGGTGGTGGCTTATTGGTCCGCGACCGGGTGGCTGACCGCTGCCGTGACGGCGGGGGTGTTGTATGGTGCGGCGTTCCTACTGCCGGTGCCGGCGGCCGTGCTGGCGGCGGTTATCGCGCGGGTGCTGCTGACCGGGGCGTTGCACGAAGACGGGCTTTCCGATTTTCTGGACGGTTTCGGCGGAGGTAGAACCCGGGAGCAGACGCTGGCCATTATGAAAGACTCCCGTACAGGCAGTTACGGAATCATCGGGTTGATTCTCTATTTCGGGCTGCTCGTCGCGCTGCTCGCTTCGCTGCCGGTTCCGGTGGCGTGTGCGGCAGTGCTTTGCGGCGATCCGTTCTGCAAGTTCGTCGCGTCGATGACGATCAATTTCCTGCCTTACGCGCGTCCGGCGGCTCAGAGCAAATCCGGCGTGGTGTATGCACCGATGCGCGTCGGCGAAATAGTTTGCGGCGCGGCGTTCGGTGTGCTGCCGATGCTGTCGCTGTTTTATCCGCCTTACTGGCTTGCCGGGCTTGCGCCGTTCGCGTGCATTGCGTGGCTTATTCGACAGATGCGACGCCGTATCGGCGGGTACACGGGGGATTGCTGCGGTGCGGCATTCCTGTTGTGCGAGGGCTCGTTTTATGTGGCTTTGGTCGTTTTATACCGATATTATGGAAGCGGTACTGGTGCGGCATACCTCGGTTGACGTTCCGCCGGGCGTTTGCTACGGACGGACGGATGTGCCGCTGAAGGCGACGTTTCCGCAGGAGGCGACCGCCGTTGCGGCGGCTTTGCCGACGCCGCCGTTCGATGCCGTTTACACCAGTCCGCTCAGCCGTTGCGAGCGGCTGGCGGCTTTCTGCGGTTGGCCGGACGCCGTGCGGGAATCCAGCCTGTTGGAAATGGATTTCGGGGCGTGGGAGATGCGGCCGTGGACGGCGATCTCCGATCCCCGGCTGAAAGTATGGTTCGCCGACTGGATGTATGCGCCGACGGCCGGCGGCGAGTCGTTCGACGGGATGTGCGGCCGCGTCGGTTCTTTTATCGGCCGGTTGAAAGCGGCCGGCCTGAGTCGCGTGTTGTTTTTTACGCACGGCGGGGTGATCGCCTGCGCGCGCACGGTCGCCGGCTCGTGTTCTGTCGAACAGGCGTTTGCGGAGCCTGCCCCATACGGGGCGTCGTCACGCTGCAATTCTGACCTTTTTCCTACGGTTTTCCGCTCTTTTCCCGGCCGACATGGCACGGGTATTGATGTATTCCGGGAAACGTTCGTAGAACATAAAAAACGGAATTATGTATTTTCTGTGGTATTTATTGATCGGGCTCATCGTGGGCTACATCGCCAGTCTGATCGTCAAGGGCAGCGGTTCGGGCCTGTTGCTCAATATCGTGATCGGTATCGTCGGCGGGGTGCTCGGCGGATGGCTGCTGAGCCTGTTCGGGCTGGTCGCCGTCGGGACGCTGGGCAGCCTGATCGCGTCGCTCGTCGGGGCGATCGTGTTGCTGTGGATCGCTTCGCTGCTGAGCCATAAAAAACAAAGACAGCAATAACCGAAAAAAGTAAAGAATGTTTCACTTATAAATTATCGTATTATGGAAAGCACTAAGAAAGGGGGATGCGGATGCGGATCGTCATCACGCCCCAAAGATTCGGACGACATGAAGAAAAAACCGATGGACGGGAAGAGAACCGTCGAAGACGGATAAGAAATAAATTTTTCGATCCGGGGGTAAGTTTTTACTTCGCGCGATGTTCCGACGGGAACGGCTTTCCGTTCCCGGTAACCTGCAAACGGCAGATTCTGCCTCGTAACAAAAGGCGGAGACTTCAGGGAATCATCCCGATTCCGGAAGTCCCCGCCTTTTCAATTTGGAATAGGGAAAAATTTTTCGTATCTTTATAAATACTGACCCGAATATTGACTTTCTTATGCCGACTACTGTGCTTCCTTCCGTTACACGATGCCATTACCTTGATAATTTGAAAGTGCTTCTCACGGTACTGGTCGTATTTCATCATGCCGGTCAGGCGTACGGCGACGGAGGAGCGTGGCCTTACTCCCCTTCCTTATCGCATGAATATGTCGGTTGGCTCGGAAATTTCTTTCCGGTGAACGCGGCTTTCTTCATGGGGTTGTTTTTTTTGATTTCGGCTTATTTTATACCCGGAAGCCTGGATAGAAGCGGTACGAAGCAATTTGTTCGCAAAAGGGCGATCCGCTTGGGCGTTCCCATGCTGGTCGTGCTGATATTGTCGTTATCGGTTACCGGAAAAGCGGAATTCGCTCATACGTGGTTTCTGGAACATCTGTTGTTTTATTCGCTGGCCTATGTTTGCATTTACGAAGCGTGCAGAAAATACGAATGGGGACTGAAACGGGACAGGCGGTTGAATTTACTGCGTGTTTTGCTTTTGGCAGCCGGGTTATCCGCCGTTACTTATTATGTCCGGTTGGAAAATCCGATCGACCACTGGAAAATGCTGGGAGGTTTTTTGAGTAGCGAACCCGCCCATCTTCCCCAATACGTTCTGATGTTTGCGTTGGGAATTGTCGCTTACCGGAACGATTGGTTCGGATCATTGTCTCCGTCGGTGGGGAAGGTACTGCTCGCGGTGGCGGGATTGATGGTTTTATTGGTTTATTTGCGTCCGGTTTACCCTTTTCTGGGAAACAATATCTGGAAGAATTGGTGGTGGTATGAAGCGCTCCTCTGTCTGTCGCTGAGTTTCGGTCTGATCTATCTGTACAGAGTAAGATTCAATCGGACGTCCCCTTTCCGCCGATGGCTGGCCGATCAGGCGTACGGCGTTTATTTTTTCCACCTGTTCGTCATCATCGGATTGCAATATGCATTCGACGGGTTCGATATGGGAAGCGGAACGGTCAAGTTTCTTTTTATCGGAATATGCGCGACGGTCGTGTCGTTCGCGCTGGTTTATCTGGTGCGGAGTATTCCGGGGATGAAACGGGTATTGTGATGGGGCATGTCATATTCGTTTCACCGGACGACGGATTCTTTTCCCAGTTTCAACATACAGTGCTGTAAAAACCGACAGGGACGGCTGTTGTGTCGTCCCTGCCGTTATGCTTACGGTCTGCGGGGCCTTGGCCTGCACCGTATTTTCCTTTATTTGAACGTAGTCTGTCCTTCCGCAAAAGCGCGCATGTCTCTGACCGTCGGATTGTGGCAGGTGCAGCCGCCGTCTGCCACGACCGTCTGCCCGGTCACGTAACGGGCGTCGTCGGAAGCGAGGAAGGCGATCACTCCGGCGATGTCTTCCGACTGCCCGGCGTAATCCACCGCATTGTGCGCGATGAACAGTTCCTTGTACTCGTCGGTCAGCGACCGTTCGGCCGCTGGGGTCAACACCAGTCCCGGCGCGACGCAGTTGCATCGCACGCCGGCTTTGCCGTACTGCGTGGCTACGTACCGCGTGAAGTTGACCGAACCGGCTTTGCAGATGCCGTAATAGCAGCCCGTCAGGTTGCCGGTCAACCCTCCGATCGACGCGACGTTGACGATCGCGCCGCCGCCGTTGGCCGTCATCCAGGCGACTGCCTGCTGCGTAATGACCATCATGCTGCGAACCATCACATGGAACACTTCGTCGAAATAATCCAGGTCGGCGTGCAGCAGGTCGGCGTCCCGTTTGGGATCGGCATACCCGGCGTTGTTGACGACCACGTCGATCCGGCCGAAATTTTTCAGCGTATGCGCCGCCAGGTCGCGCGAACTTTCCAGTTCCGCCGCATTGAAATAGACGGCGACGGCGTTTCCTCCGGCGTCGTTCAGGGTTTGGCAGGCCTTTTTAGCTCCTTCCAGGTCGTAGTCGGCCACGACGACCGAGGCCCCTTCGGCGCATAGCCGCTCGGCCGTGGCAAAACCGATTCCTTTGGCCGCTCCGGTTACGAGCGCCGCTTTGTTTTCGAATCTTTTCATCAAATTATGGTTTAATAAATTTTCATGCAGCCGGACGATCCGGACGGTTCGGGCGGAAAATGGACGATGGCGATCCCCGCCGCAGACCTTCTCCCGGTGTCTGCAAAATTCGTTCCCGTCGGGATTTTCTTCTGCAAGATAGATAATAGTTCGGATGCGGCAAACGGTTGTGTCGGAAGAAATTCCGTGCAGATCGAGATCGGAAATCCAGTAAAATACGTACCTTTATAGTTCTAACCTAACCTGCTTATGAAACGAATACGACTTTTGCGCTTTGCGCAGCTTTTTCTAACGGCGGTTGTGTTGGGAACGGGATCTCCCGCACGAACGCAATCCTTGGCTCCCGAACATTTCGAACGGCAGCCGATGGACCGGATGGCGGCCTGGAACTATGCGCTGGTACGCACTTACGAACGGGCTCCGGTATCGCGCCTGTTGACTTACGTGCGCGAGAATTACGGGATTCAATATACGGCCCTCGCGCGCATCGTGCCGCAGGTCGAGGTGGACGGCCGCATTTATACCGCGGCCGAGGCGACCGATATCCGCGTGGAGGATTTTCCGGGCGGCGTCGAGGCGCGTTTCCGGCTCGGCGGCGTCGAGGTCGAGAGCCGGTTTACGCCGTTGATGGTCGGTACGGGCGAATCCACCCGGGTCGGGGCCGCCGTGTACAGTATCCGCACCGAACCGAAAGCGACGGTGCGCCTGATGATCGGCGAATCGTTCTGGCAACGGTCGGCTTTCGAGGATATGAACAAAGTGCCGTTCGAGTCGCTCGACCCGCGCGACAACCGGATCGACAAGCAGGGTAAAACCTACTTGATCGCCACCGGCGAACATAGCGCGATTACCGGAGTGCGGACTTCCGCCGTCGTCGATGTCCGGCGCGGCGAGGGCGGGGGAGAGTACCTCGACTGCGCTTTCGCCGGCGGGTCGGGCGAAGTGTTGCTCGCCTTTGCCGAAGACCGGGCCCGGGTGGCGAAGATCTCCGGACTCGATATATCCCGGGCGTTGGCCGATGTCGACTGTCATTACGGGGAATTGCTTGCGAACCGGATCGAGACTCCCGATTCGCTGCTCGACCGGGCCTTCGGCAGCGCGCTGACCACGCTCGAATATACCTGGGTCGATCCGTACGGCTGGGTCGAGTGCATCCATCACTGGACTTCGCTGTGGCACATGCAGCAGACTGCGGCGGCCGAGTGGCTCGGTCAGACCGACCGTTCGCGCGCCACGACGCTCAAACAGGCCGAGATGATCAATTCCGACGGGTCGATCCCGCATTTCGCGCCGTTCGGTTTTACGCGTCGCGATTTCGGCGGGACGAACCAGTTCTGGGCATGGCAGGTGCGCCGTTACTGGAATTTTACCGGCGACCTCGATTTTGCCGCCGCGACGGCGCCCGTACTCGACCGGGTAATCGGCCAGACGTTCGCCGAATACGACAGGAATGACAATTTGCTGCTCGGCTGGGGCTTGCAGATCGGCAATCAGGAAGATTACGTGGCTACCGCCGGCGACGGAACGACCCCGTCGGTCGAAGGGATCAACATGATGCGTACCCGCAGCGAACTGGCCGCCGGACTCGGGGATACTACCGCGTCGCTGCTGTGGCGCGCCCGCGCCGACGAGACCGTCTCGCGGCTGCGCGCGAAATTGTGGCATTCCGATCTCGGGCGGTTCGTCTATTTCGACGATCTGCAGGGCAATCCCCGGCTCGACGGACAGTACCATACGCTGACCTATCCGGCTATTTTCGGGATAACCGACCTGTTGGATTCCTATACGTCGCTCCGACACCTGTCCGACCGGCTGACCGACAGCTCCGGAGCGATTTATTGTTCCAATAATTTTCCGTATCATGCGGTCGGGACCTGGGGAATGCAGGCCGGAGCCGCTCAGCAGCCGTGGGGCGCGTGGGGATACGCGGTCGCCGGGTTGCGCAACCGGGTGTCCGATCCGTTGCATGCGCTGGCCGGCTGGGTAATGGACGACAACCACCGGGGATCGTGGCCCGAAGTTTCGACCGAAGCGGTTCCGGCTTATTTCTCGGCTCCGGCAGGGTTGTATGTGGCGGCTGTGGCCGAGGCGCTTTTCGGCCTGGAAATGCACGCTCCGGAGGGGTATATCCGGGTGTCGCCCAATTTTCCGGACGATTGGCCTTCCGCTTCGATGCGGCTGAAAAACCATCGGGTCGATTTCCGGCGATCCGGAAACCGGCTCGAATACGACCTGCATACGACCGCGAAACTCGCCCGGAAAATCCGATGGTCGTTACCTGTTTGCACGAACGTGCGGCTGACCGATCACGGCGAACCGATTCCGGTTCGCCTGCGGTCCGGTATCGACGGCGTGTTCGCCGAAGCCGAACTGCCAGCCGAGAATCATTCGCGGATTGTCGTGACGTTCGATCCCGTGCCGTTGAACCTTTCGGTTCCCGGATCGGTGGCCGAAGGCGAATCGTTACAGGTCGCGCTGCAGGGCGCCGAATTGCTCGGAATCGAGGACCGCGGCGGCTTATTGGCGTCGGTATGCACCGACGGAAATGTTCTGCGGGGGACTCTGAAAAAGGGATTGCTCGACGAGTACCGGTCGTTCGGGGCGTTGGGCGAACTGAATTTCAGCCGGCGTACGCTGTTCGTGCGCGCCCAGACCGGCGAGGGCGTCGGGTTTTACATTCCGGTCGACCTGACCGTATTGCCCCGGTTCGAGGCCGTACCGCTCGGCGGATTGAAGTTTACGGACTCTTTGTCGGCGGACGTATTGCTGCGAAACAATACCGACCGGGCCGTGACGGGCCGGGCCGTGCTGCGTGTCGGAGAAGCCGCTTTCCCGTTCTGCGTCGATCTGGCGCCGCGCAGCGAGTGCCGGCGGAATATCGCTTTCGGAGCGGGCGACGCAACGCTCTTTGCGCCGGGCGTCAATTGTGCCGAATTGACCTTGCCCGGCGGAGAGTCGCTTCCGCTGAGGCTGGCGTTCGGCGACCTGCCGGAAGCCGGGCCGTTCGATTCGTTCCTGAAAGAGAATCTGCGTCCGATCGCGATCGACGGATTGCTCGATACGCCCGACAAATCGTGGCAGAAAGTCCGGAAATACCAGGCCTTTTATCATCCGCCCTGGCACTCCTGCCCGCCGCCGATGGAGGCGCTCGATACGACTCGCGAGTTCCGTGTGCCGCAGATTCCTGGGCTATCGTTCCGGGTTCCGTCGCACCGCTTCGCGGCTTTGTCGCGCAGCAACGGAACTCCGTTTATCCGGATTCCGGGCGACGGTTTGCATTGTAAAAAACTTTATTTCCTGTTCGTGCCGTTGCTCGATAATGCCGATATGTTCACCCGCGTGGCGCGTATCACCGTGCGCGATGCGGAAGGGGGCGAGGTGACGCGGACGCTGAGTTTTCCGGGCGATCTGGATTGGTCGTGCCCGCCGTCGGCCGTGGGAAAGTTCGCGACGACGCAGCAGAACCGTTCGTTGACGGCTCCTCCGTTGTCGCTGCTTTCTCCGGTTCAGGCCGATCGGCCCGAGGGCCGGGCTCCGGCTTTTCCGCAGCCGGTATGGTGGAGCGGCAGCGCGGCAGCGGTCACCCGTTCGGGTGTCTTCGCGGTGGTCGAGCTCGATTTGGAACGTATCCGCGAATTGGCGTGGATCGACTTGGAAGCGCTGGACGATATTTCCGCGCTGGGACTGGTGGCCGTTACCGGTTATTCGGCCGACCGTTTCGGCGCGCTGGCCGGTACGCCGTGGTTTCCGCCCGCCCGCCGGTTGCCCCCGGTGCCGTTGTTCGATCTGACGGCTCCCGATTCGCTGTCCCGGTGGCAGATCGAAGGAGATGCGTTCTCGGTCGCTCCGGTGCCTGCCTTGTTCAACGAAGCGACCCTGAATTCGCTGGCCAAAAACGGAGAAACCGCCGTGGGCCGGGCATTGTCGCCGGCGTTCCGGTTGCCGGAGTGGTGTGCGAAGCTCGACTTCGACACCCAGGGAGGAACGGCGATGAAAGATCCCGACGGGAACGAAACGCTCTGTATTCGGCTGCTGGACGCCGATACCGGCCGCGAGCTGGCTGTCATGCTGTCGGCCGGGGTACACAGTCTTACGCACCGATACATGGACGTTTCGGCCTTTTCCGGCCGCAATCTGCGACTCGAACTGGTCGATCGGAACACCCGGACTTCTTATGCATGGATCGGCCTGCGGAGGGTTTGTATGATGCCGTAGCGACAGTCGGCCGAAAGCGCGGTTGATGCCGCACGGTCGTCGGTTATTCGATTCTTTTCGCGTGATGATCGTACTCCGGTCGTCACGCGAAAATTTTGTGCGATCGTAGAGCATACCGGCGATCGGGACGTGCGGGATATTCCGGTTTCGTCTTCAAACGGGGCCAGGGGGCTTTTAAAAGACCGTAGCCCTTTGTTGAAATAAAGCAGGCTGACAATCTAATGATTGTCAGCCTGCTTGTGGTCCCAGCAGGACTCGAACCTGCATTTAAAGTTTAGGAAACTTCCGTTCTATCCCTTGAACTATGAGACCGTCCATTTATCCTCTCCGTAAAAGGGAATAAAAGTTATCCGGTTATTTCGAAAAATCGCCGCCGTTATAGGCCCATTTGACGTAAATGGAGCCCCAAGTGTAACCGCCGCCGAAAGCCGAAAGGATCAGATTGTCGCCTTTGCGCAGCCGCGATTCGTAGTCCCACAGGCAGAGCGGGATAGTACCCGCAGTTGTATTGCCGAACTTGTTGATGTTGATCATGCACTTCTCTTTGGCGAGTCCCATGCGGTGGGCCGTCGCTTCGATGATGCGCAGGTTGGCCTGATGTGGAACCAGGTAGGCGATGTCGTCCGGAGTCAGCTTATTGCGTTCCATGATTTCGACCGACGTATCCGCCATGTTCGATACGGCGGCTTTGAATACGGCCTGTCCTTCCTGATAGACGTAGTGCCAGTTGTTTTCGACGGTTTCGTGCGTGGCCGGATAGGCCGAGCCGCCCGCCTTCATGTAGAGGTGTTGGCCGCCGCCGCCGTCCGAGTGCAGGATAGCGTCCTGTACGCCGTAGCCTTCGGTCGAAGGCTCCAGCAGCACGGCTGCCGCGCCGTCCCCGAAGATCGGGCAGGTGTTGCGGTCTTTGTAGTTGATGATCGACGACATTTTGTCGGCGCCGATCACGATCACTTTTTTATGCGTACCGGCTTCGATGTATTTGGAAGCCGTGTTCAGTGCAAACAGGAAGCCGCTGCAGGCTGCGGACAAGTCGAACCCGAACGCCTGTTTCATCCCGGTCTTGTAACAGATCAGATTGGCCGTCGACGGAAAGAACATGTCGGGGGTGACCGTTGCGCAGATCACCATTTCGATATCCATCGGGTCGGTATTGGTCTTTTCGAGCAGGTCGAGGACGGCTTTTTCGCCCATAAACGAGGTGCCCAGCCCTTCTCCTTTCAGGATGTGGCGGGTCTTGATGCCGATACGCGACATGATCCATTCGTCGGATGTATCGACCATCTGGCTCAACTCGATATTGTCCAGAATGTAATCGGGCAAATATGCGCCGACGCCAGTTATTGCTGCGGTTTTCTTTTTTGCCATTAACTAAATCTTTCTCGTAGTTTGGAATCCAACTGAGCCTTGATGGTTTTTTCGGTCTGGAGCACCATGTTCTTGATCGCTTCGGCGCTCGAACAGCCGTGACCGATCAGCACCGGAGCGTTGATGCCCAGTACAGGGGTTCCGCCTACCGTTTCGTAATTGAGTTTGTTGAAATAGCTGTTTTTCAGACCGTCGTGCAGGGCCATCGAATAGACGCCTTCCACCTGTTTGATGATCGTATTGCCGACGAACCCGTCGCATACCACCACGTCGGCCACTTCACCGGAAAACAGGTGTTTGGCTTCGATGTTGCCGACGAAATTGAAATCGTGGCAGTTTTCCATCATCTCGTAGGCGGCTTTGGTCTGCTGGTTGCCTTCTCCTTCTCTTCTCCGATGTTCAGCAGGGCGATGCGCGGGTTTTCCTTGTGCATGACCCCTGCCCATACAGGTTGCCGATCGTACCGTATTGGCACAACACTTCGGGCTTGCAATCCACGTTCAGTCCGACATCGAGGAGCATCACTTCGCCGCCGTCGATGGTCGGGATGACCGACGAGATGGCCGGGCGGATGATTCCTTCGATCTGCTTGACGGTGCACATACAGCCGACCATCATCGCCCCGGTGCTGCCGGCGCTCGCGAAACCGTCGATTTTCTGTTCCATCAGGTAACGGAAGCCGACCGCGATGCTGGAATCGGGTTTCTGGCGGAATGCCTGCGACGGATTGTCTCCCATGCCGATAACCTCGGTTGTCGGTACGATTTCGAACGTGTCGGGCGGGCAGTTCTCGCGCGACAGAATCTCCTCGATCCGGACTTTGTCTCCGAACAGGACGATTTTGCTGTCCCTGCCGATGAGGCCGGACGCTTTGATGGCACCCGACACCACCGCCTGCGGAGCATAATCTCCGCCCATTGCGTCAATTCCTATTTTCGTCATACGGTTATGACTTTAGGACTCTATTCGGCTTTCTTTTCGATCGCTAAGCGGCCTCTGTAGAATCCGCATTCGGGACATACCCGGTGGTAAAGCACGGCTGCTCCGCAGTTCGAGCAGGTAGAAATCGTAGGTGCTTCGGCTTTGTAATGAGTTCTTCTTTTGTCCCGTCTCGTGCTCGAGATCTTACGTTTAGGATGTGCCATTTTTAAAGATATTTACTACTGTTAGTATTCTCGTTTATTTTCGTTTGTAGACTTTTTTTCGTTTTAGTTTGTCTTGTAGCGTTTCGGTCTGCTCGTTGCCGGTGAGCCGGTCGAATTCCTCTTCGCTTACGATGTTGAACCGCGCCAGCATGTCCGGATCGCAACCGCTTTTACCATCGCTGCCGACAGGGTGCACCCGCTGGTAAGGCAAGCTCAAACAGATGCTTTCGTAGATGTACTGCGACAAGTCGATCTCGGTTTCGGACGGGCCGATCCACATCACCTCGCCGTCGCTTTCCTGCTCCGTTTCGCTGTAGCGGACGGCAAGCGTTCCCGTATAGCCGACCGGCATCATGAACTCTTCGAGGCAGCGGTCGCAGGTCACGCAGACTTCCCCTTCGATCCTGAAATCGAGGGTCAGCAGGTTGCTTTGCTTGTTCAGCACGACCTGTACATCGGCTTTTCCCCGATGGATTTCAGATCCTTCGAAAGCTTCGAAAAAGCGATCGCCGATTTTGAAATCGAATCGGTGTGTCCCGACACTCAGCGCCTTATGGGCTATGGAACATTTTGTAAGCGTACTCATCCTATGCTAAAACAGACCGCAAAGGTATATAATTTAAACGTAATTGCCAAACCTTCCGTGAATAATAGAGTATCCTATCCGTGCTAACGGGAAACGTACCTTCCGTATTGTCCGGAGTGCCGGCCGGAAGGTACGGAATCCCGTTTCCGCCGATCGTCCGCGCTATGGACGTTGCGACTTTGCGATTAATGTCAGGTCGCACAACGCGATGGCCATCGCCGCTTCGACGACGACCGGTGCGCGCAGCGCGATGCAGGCGTCGTGACGGCCCTTGATCTTCAACTCTTCGGGTTTCCCGGTTTCCGTGTTCAGCGTGATTTGCGGCGACGAGATGCTGGAGGTCGGTTTGACGACGACCCGCGCCACGACCGGATTGCCGTTGGTGATCCCGCCGGTAATTCCTCCGGCGTTGTTCGTGGCCGTGGTTCCGTCCGGCGAAATGATCGGGTCGTTGTGCTCGCTGCCGCGCATCCGGGCCGCTTCGAATCCGGCGCCGAATTCCACGCCTTTGACGGCCGGGATCGAGAAGAACAGGTGGCTGATGACGCTCTCCGCCGAATCGAAAAACGGTTCGCCGAGCGAGTGCGGTACGCCGGTGGCCGTGCATTCGACGATACCGCCCACCGAATCCTGCGAACGCAGCGCGGCTTCGACGACTTTCGGGAAATCGTCCGGGTTGTTGCAGTTGTCGATCTCAAGGATGCGGCTTTCGATCCGGATCTTGCCGCCCAGTATTTTTTTTGCTACCACGCCGGCCGCGACCAGCCCGAGGGTCAGCCGGCCGGAGAAGTGTCCGCCGCCGCGGTAATCGGCGAATCCCCTGAACTTTTGTATCGCCACCCAGTCCGAATGCGACGGGCGCGGATGCGTGATCAGGTTTTTGTAGTCGCCCGACAGCGTGTTTTCGTTGTGGAACAGGATGGTCAACGGCGCGCCGGTCGTGCGGCCGTTGAAGACGCCCGTCAGCAGGTGCGGCGTATCGCTCTCCTTACGCGGCGTCGTGCCGCGTTTGCCGCTTTTGCGGCGGCCGAGGTCTTTTTCGAAAGAGGTCTCGTCGAGTTCGAGTCCCGCGGGTACTCCGTCGAGGGTCACGCCGACCGCTTCGCCGTGCGACTCTCCGAATATGGAAATTCTGAATAATCTGCCAAAACTGTTCATTTCGGTTTATTTTTAGGATCAGGCCCGTCGCAAAGTGAAAAAGCCTGTGCGTATCCGTAATTATTTACAATTTATCTTCCGCCTCGCGTCCGGCCAGATTTCTGAAATCGTCCCAGAATTCCGGATAGGATTTGTCGACCGCTTCGGCTCCGCGGATCGTGACGGCCCCGTCGCTGTTCAGCGCCGCTACCGCCGCCGCCATGGCGATCCGGTGGTCGTTGTGGCTGCTGACCGTAGCGCCGTGAATCGTTCCGCCGATGATCCGCATCTCGTTCTCCGTCTCGATGTCCACCGCAACTCCCATGCCGCCGAAAACGTCGGCGAGGGTTTGGGCGCGGTTGCTCTCCTTGTGGATGAGCCGGTGTGTGCCTCGGATGATCGAAGTGCCGTCGCAGTTGGCGGCGAGCGCGGCGAGCGCCGGGAAAAGGTCGGGGCAGTGCGTCGCGTCGAATTCGAACGCGTGCAGTTCGTTACGGCGGACGGTGACCGAATCGGCCGTCGTCGTGATTTCGGCCCCGGCCCGGGTCAGGGCGTCGATGATGGCCGTGTCGGCTTGTAGCGACAGCGGATTCAGGTTTTCGACCGTGATCCGACCGGCCGTGGCTCCTGCGACCAGCAGGCACGAGGCGCCGCTCCAGTCGCCTTCGATGCGGTAGCGCGTCGGGACGTAGCGTTGGCTTCCTTCGATGAAGAACTGCCGGTAGTCGTTGTGTTTGATGTCGATGCCGAAATTTTTCAGCAGCCCGATCGTCATGTCGATGTACGGCCGGCTTTTGAGGTCGTTGACCGTCAGGGTCGTGTCCTGTGCGGCCAGCGGCAGCGCCATCAGCAGCCCGGTGATGAACTGCGAACTGAGCGAACCGTCGACCGTAATGTTGCCGCCGCGGATGGCTCCCCGGATGTGGATCGGCAGGTAGCCTCCTTGCGAACTGACCGTCGCGCCGAGTTGCCGCAGCGGTTCTTCCATCATCGAGATCGGGCGTTTGAGGATCGATCCTTTGCCGGTCAGCGTGATGGTTTCGGTGCAGAGCGCCGTGATCGGCGTGAATAGGCGGGTCGCCAGGCCCGATTCGCCGATGTTCAGTTGGCGTTTGCGCGGATGCAGGCCGCCGTGCAGCGTGTATGTGTCTTCGTGAGCCGATATTTTCGCGCCGAGGTCGGCGGCGACTTGCAGCGCGGCGCGGGTGTCGTTGCACTGCACCATATTCGACAGGACGCTTTCGCCCTCGCACAGCAGCGCGGCGGCGATCGCCCGCTGCGCGTAGCTTTTCGATGCGGGGGCGGTAACGCTGCCCGATACGGTTCCTTCGGATAGGGTGATGTCCATGTGTTAACGCAGTTTAAAGTCTTGTCCCAGATAGACCTTGCGCACCATTTCGTCGTTGGCCAGGTCTTCGGCCGTGCCGGCTTTCAGGATGCG
>VOFH01003050.1_pt1 | contig 42992 bp, 62 predicted proteins | sample 5384091 | NCBI WGS metagenome assembly VOFH01 (sample SAMN12384727, study PRJNA508395) | human gut metagenome | isolation source: healthy gut G | host: Homo sapiens
TCGTCAAAATGTCCAAAGGAAGCGGTGGCAGCCGCTATGGCACGCCCGGGTCGGTTGAAAGTTTCTCAACATTTTCACTTGCAACGGCAAGTGGGATGTGCTATACTGCGCTTGTGGTTAAGGTGGGGGCGAATGGGTATCCCCGTCCACAATAGCGATTTATTGTATCACATAATGCAGAGTGTGTCAACCGCTTCCCGTCGGTTTGACGCATTTTTTTTTCATGTAGCAAAACGCGCCGGACTCAGGTCATGAGTCCGGCGCGTTTTGCTGCGTTTTGCTATTTGCTTAGTGGAGAAGCGTGATACCGCCGATCAGCGGCAGGGGCTTCTCCTCCCCTGGATGGCGTTGACAAGACCCATGATGGTGAGTACCAGCAGTACGACAGTCACCAGTGCATTCAGCGCCCCCATAATGCCGGTGAGCAGGCCAAAGCTGACCACACGAATGATGCCAGGCGACGCGGTAAACAATGGCCCAGACTACACTGCACACGGTCAGCACCAGCGCCTGATTCAGATGGAAGCGGGATTCCCGGCGATCCCCCGCCAGAAAGGCCACCACCAAACCGATCCAGGTCAGATAGGACACAATGTTCGTCGTTCTCTTACTCATACTAATATAAACCCTCCATTTTGATTCGCTCTGACTGTTTATGAGCCGATCATAGCAGGTTTCCCCTGTGCGCTGCAAGAGGATGCTGTGGTTTTCAATCTGATTTTAATGTATTGTGTGCCGGAAAAAAAAAGAACGAACACACTTTCATGTGTTCGTTCCTGGTGCGCGAGGCGGGAGTCGAACCCGCACGCCCTTGCGAGCACTGGCACCTGAAGCCAGCGAGTCTACCAATTCCACCACTCGTGCATCAAATGGTGTTGAGAAACAAGTTTCTCAGTCGGCGTGATTTGTATTCTAGCACAGTGCATTTGAAATGTCAACAACTTTTTCTAGAAATCAAAAAATTGCTTTCCGAGTCACTCAGTCCCTCCTTGCCCCATGGGGAAAAGTATCCCCACGGGCAAAAAGGAAAAGAGACGCGCACAGAACTCTGTCCTCTGTGGGTGTCTCTTTTTGCCTTGCTGGTGCGGATGACGGGACTCGAACCCGTACGGCCATGGGCGCACAAGCACCTCAAGCTTGCCAGTCTACCAATTCCAGCACATCCGCAAATCAGCATTTATGATTATACGTGCTTTTGCCCCTATTTGTCAACCTTTTTTATTTTTATCATTTTTGAAGAAAATTGTTGACAATGCATTCTCATAGTGGTATTATACTGCTTGCGCCGAAACGAAGGTTATTCCTTCGACACCATTTGATGCACGAGTGGTGGAATTGGTAGACTCGCTGGCTTCAGGTGCCAGTGCTCGCAAGGGCGTGCGGGTTCGACTCCCGCCTGTGCACCAGGAACGAACACACGAAAGTGTGTTCGTTCTTTTTTTTCTATATATGTTCTAAAGCGCCGCATTGGTTCGTCAAGCCGATGCGGCGTTTTTTATTTGCATCTCATGAAAGATATGCGAAAAAGCGGGAATACTGCATGGTGTGGGTTCAATAGTTCAAATCACGCCCCGCAAAGAGAGGGATGCAAGCCTATGAAGAAAAAAATTCAGTCTCAGCAGCGTGATCCTGTCGGTCATCTGCGTTGTATTTGTGGCGGAAGCCGCAGCGCCGGTCGCAGCCATCGGCAACAGTCAGTTCTTCTGGTGGATCTTTATGATCCTCCTGTTTTTGATCCCCTATGGACTGATCGCCTCCGAACTGGGCACCACCTATCAGGGAGATGGCGGCCTGTATGACTGGGTCAGCAAAGCCTACCGGACACCAAATGGGGCGCCCGCGCCTCCTGGTGGTACTGGCTGAACTTCCCGCTGTGGATGGCGTCTCTGGCCGTGATCTGCCCGGATCTGATCTCCACCGCTACGGGGCTCACGTTGGGCGCGGTGCCAGGTCTGCTCGTTCAGCTGGCCTTTGTCTGGATCGTCACGCTGATCGCCTGTTTCCCGGTCTGCGACAACATCTTTATTCTGAATATCTGCGCTGTCATCAAGGTCGTTCTCGCTCTGCTGGTAGGTGTGATGGGGATTTACTTCGGCATCAAGAACGGCTTTGCAAACGATATGTCTCCCGCCAGCTTTCTGCCCAGCTTCGATCTGGAAAGTCTGTCCTTTATCTCCGTCATTGTATTCAACATGCTGGGGTTTGAGGTGGTCTGCACCTTCTCCGACGATATGAGCGATCCTAAAAAGCAGATCCCGCAGGCCATTATCATCGGCGGACTGGTCATTGCAGCCATCTATCTGATCGGCGGCTTTCGGCATTGGCGCGGCCATTCCCACCCACGAGATCAGCTCCTCCTCCGGACTCATCGACGCTATTATTCTGATGACCGGGCGATCCGGCGGCCTGTTCATCGGCGCCATCGCCCTGCTGTTCATGGTCACACTGTTCGGCAATATGATCTCATGGTCCATGGGCGTCAACTCCACCGCTGCCTATGCCGCCGACAACGGCGATATGCCCCGCATTTTCTCCAGACGATGGGAAAAAAACGATATGCCCATCGGCGCCGCCCTCACCAACGGTATCGTCGCCAGCGCCATTGTTCTGCTGGGCATACTCATGCAGCTCATCGCGCCCGGCTCCGAGCTGTTCTGGAGCTTTTTCGCCCTGAATCTGGTGCTCTTTTCTGCTGAGCCTATCTGCCTGTGTTCCCCGGCTTTTTTTTGAAGCTGCGCAGAGTGGATCCCGATGCCGAGCGGCCCTTCCGGGTCCCCGGCGGCCCGGTTGTGCAGAAGATCATGGCCGCGCTACCCATGATCCTGATCGTCATAGCGATCCTCTTCACCGCCATTCCCATGTCCGCCGATGCGGCGGCAGATACGTCTGCCCATCACCATCGGCTCCATCCTCTGCATCGCGCTGGGTGAGCTCCTCATCGCAGTGCGCGGCAGGCAGAAGTAACCCATCCCTCTTCCCGAATTCAGTTCAACTCAGGAGGTATTGATATGGCAAAACGCATCTATGGTTCCACCCCAAAACAGGACGGCTTCCGTATGCCCGGTGAATTTGAGCCGCAGGCGCACGTCTTCATGGTCTGGCCCCAGCGCACAGACAACTGGCGGCAGGGGGCCAAACCCGCACAGCGCGCCTTTACCGAAGTGGCCAAAGCCATCGCAAAACACACCAACGTGACCATGCTGGTCAACAATGACCAGTATGCCAATGCCCGCGCACGTCTGCCCGAGCACATCCGGGTGGTGGAGGTGTCCTCCAACGACGCATGGGTCCGGGACTGCGGCCCCACCTTTGTCATCAACGACAGGGGTGAGATCCGCGGCGTGGACTGGACCTTCAACGCATGGGGCGGCCTGTATGACGGCCTGTACTTCCCGTGGGCCAACGATGACGCCATGGCTCAGAAGATCTGCGATTTGCAGGATATTGACTCCTACCGCACCGACGCAGACAGCTGCCCCGCCGGGCTGGATTTCATTCTGGAAGGCGGCTCCATCCATGTCGACGGCGAGGGTACCGTGCTGACCACGGAGATGTGCCTGCTGAACCCGGAGTCCGGCCGCAACTTCCCGGAGCTTGACAGGGAGCAGATCGAGATGATGCTCAAGGAGTATCTGAATCTGGAAAAGATCATCTGGATCAAGGACGGCATCGACCCCGACGAGACCAACGGCCATATCGACGATGTGGCCTGCTATGTCCGCCCCGGCGAAGTCGCCTGCATCTGGACGGACGACCCGGAGCACCCTTCTATGCCCCCGCCCGGGCCGCCTATGAGACGCTGTCCGATGCCACTGACGCCAAGGGCCGTAAATTGAAGGTGCACAAGCTGTGCATGACAAAAAAGCCCTGCTATCTGAAAGACGCCGATTCCATTGACATCGCCACCGGCGCGATCCCCGGGCGGAGGGCGAGATCTCCATTGCCTCCTATATGAACTTCCTCATCACCAACAACGCCATCATCCTGCCCCAGTACGGCGACGAGAACGACGCTCTGGCTGTGGAGCAGATCAAGGGGATCTTTCCCGGCTATGCGGTCGAACCCGTCCTGACCACCGAGGTGGCCTTCGGCGGCGGCAACATTCATTGCATCACCCAGCAGCAGCCCCGGGTTCAGGGCTGACGCATTCCCGCTCCTTCCACTCACATTTCCGGAGGTAATTCAATATGACTGCGAAACTGCGTCACTTTATCGACACCAGTGTTTTCACCAAACAGGAACTGATGGACATCATCGAATTGTCCCTGCAGATCAAGAACTGCATCAAGGCGGGCTATTACCCCCGCTGATGAAAAACAAGACGCTGGGCATGATCTTCCAGCAGTCCTCCACCCGTACCCGTGTCTCCTTCGAGACAGCCATGAGCCAGATGGGCGGCCACGCCCAGTATCTGGGGCCGGGAATGATCCAGCTGGGAGGCCACGAGACCATCGGGGATACCGGCAGGGTGTCTGAGCCAGCTGGCAGACATTGTCATGGCACGGGTCATCGACCACAAGACCGTGGTGGAGCTGGCCGAAGCCTGCTCCATTCCCGTGCTGAACGGCATGAGCGATTACAACCACCCCACGCAGGAGATCGGGGATATGTGTACCATTATGGAGAATCTTCCCCGGGGCAAGAAGCTGGAGGACTGCAAGGTGGTCTTTGTGGGAGACGCCACTCAGGTATGCGCTTCTCTGGCCATGATCACCACCAAACTGGGCATGAAGTTTGCCCACTACGGCCCCAGGGGCATCAGCTACCCGACAGCCCCTCCGCCGGCTGTCTGCCTGCGATTGAAAAGAACTGTGCCCAATCCGGCGGCAGCTTTGAATACGGCGACGACCGCAATCTGGTCAAGAGGGCGGACTTCATCTACACCGACGTATGGTACGGGCTGTATGAGTCCGAGATGCCCAAGGACGAGCGGGTGCGCATCTTCGGCAACTATCAGGTCAACCGGGAGCTGATGCAGCTGGGCAACATCGGCTGCAAATTCATGCACTGCCTGCCCGCCACCCGCGGTGAGGACGTCACCGATGAGGTCGCGGACTCGGAATCCTCGCTGTGCTGGGACGAGGCCGGGAACCGTCTGACTGCCATGCGCGGTCTGCTGGTCTATTTCACCCAGTATCAGCGCGAAACCGCCCCCACCGAGCTGCAGCAGGCCGCCGCAGCAGAGCAGCTGGAGCAGTTCATGGCCGAGCGCGGCCTGTGCTGAGCCGAGCAGGAGAACCATCATGTCCAAGATCGTAATCGCGCTGGGCGGAAATGCCTTGCAGCGCAGAGACAGTGCCTCCACCGCCGAGGCCCAGCTGGAGGTGGTCCGCCAGACTTGTGAGCACATCGCCGAGATCAGCGCCAGCGGCTACGAGCTGGCCATCGTCCACGGCAACGGCCCTCAGGTCGGCCGCATTCTGCTGGCCGGCGAGACCGCAAAGGAGGTCGTGCCGCCCATGCCATTCGACGTCTGCGGCGCTATGAGTCAGGGATATATCGGCTACCACATCCAGCAGGCCCTTCGCTATGCGCTGGCAAAGCGAAACATGAACTATCCTGTGGTCAGTATTGTCACCCAGATGGTGGTCGAGCGCAACGACCCTGCTTTCAAAATCCCACCAAGCCCATCGGCCCGTTCTACACCAAGGCGGAGGCCGAGGCGCTTTCAGAGAAAAAAGGCTATGCCATGAAAGAGGACGCCGGCCGCGGCTGGCGCCGGGTCGTCGCCTCCCCCTGCCCCGGAAGATCGTTGAGATCGATCAGATACGTCAGCTGTGGGACAAGACCATCGTCATCACCTGCGGCGGCGGCGGTGTCCCCGTGGCGGAAAACCCGGACGGCACACTGGAAGGCGTGGCGGCAGTCATCGATAAGGATCATGCCGCCGAGCTGCTGGCGGAACAGATGGATGCCGACGCGCTGATGATCCTCACCGAGGTGGAGAAGGTTGCCATCCACTGGGGAAAGCCGAATCAGGAGGATCTGAGCCATCTGTCACTGGCCGAAGCCGCCCGATATGCCGCCCAGGGCCACTTTGCTCCCGGCAGTATGCTGCCCAAAATACAGGCCTGCATGGCCTTTGTGCGCTCAATCCCAGCCGGAAGGCCATCATCACCCTCTCGACAAGGCCATCGACGCCTTAAACGGCAAAACCGGCACCGTCATCACCTTTGCCTGAGCCGTTGACCCGCATGCGAACGGGCATCCCCCGCCGGTCAGGCCGGGATGCCCGCTTGCACAAATTCGTGCGTTCTTTTCCTTCTTTTCCCTATAAATGCAGGAAGTTCCGGCATATCGGAAATTTTTTTCGTTCAAGCTCTCTCCGGCTATTGACGGATGGGATTCAATTTGCTATCATGCATCAGAATGTGTGAGAAAGGAGCCATGCAAATGAGACATCTGATCGACATCACGGACCTGACCACGGAGGAGATCGACGAACTGATCGCCGTGGCCGAGGACATCATCGCTCAGCCGGAAAAGTATCAGGAGGTGTGCCGCCACAAGAAGCTGGCCACGCTCTTCTTCGAGCCCTCCACCCGCACCCGGCTCTCCTTTGAATCCGCTATGCTCAGTCTGGGCGGCAATGTGCTTGGCTTTACCGAAGCCAGCAGCAGTTCCGCCACCAAGGGCGAGACCATTGGTGACACAGTGCGCGTGGTCAGCGCTTATTGCGACATCATTGCCATGCGCCACCCCAAGGAAGGCGCCCCTATGCCGCCGCAAAGGTTTCCGGCGTACCGATCATCAACGCCGGCGACGGCGGCCACCAGCATCCGACCCAGACCCTCACCGACCTGCTCACCATCCACCGGGAGCGCGGCAGTCTGAACGATTTCACCATCGGCTTCTGCGGCGACCTGAAATTCGGACGCACCGTCCACTCTCTGGTCAATGCGCTGGCCCGTTACACCGGTATCAGGTTTGTGTTCATCGCCCCGGAGGAGCTGAAGCTGCCCCGCTATCTGGTGGAGGATACGCTGGAGAAAAACGGCCTGCCCTATCAGGAGACCACCAGCCTTGAGGAAGCTCTGCCCCAGCTGGACTTCCTCTACATGACCCGCGTCCAGCGCGAGCGCTTCTTCAACGAGGCCGACTATATCCGCCTGAAGGACACCTACATTCTCGATCCCGAGAAGCTGAAAAACGCCAAGCCCGACATGGCAATCCTGCACCCGCTGCCCCGGGTGAACGAGATCACCGTGGACGTGGACGACGATCCCCGCGCCCGCTATTTCCAGCAGGCCGCCAACGGCCGGTTCATCCGCATGGCTCTGATTATGAAGATGCTGGGCCTCAAGGCGTAAGCAGGAGGGTTTTGCTATGAATATCGACAGCATCCGCAACGGCTACGTGCTCGACCATATCAAGGCCGGCGCCAGCATGGAGATCTACCGCCTGCTGGGACTGGACAAGCTGGACTGCTCCGTAGCCATCATCAAAAACGCCAAGAGCACCAAGCTGGGCCGCAAGGACATCATCAAAATCGACGCCCTCATCGATCTCGATCTGGACGTGCTGGGCTATGTTGACCCGGACATCACCGTGTCCATCATCAAGGACGGCGTACAGGTGGAAAAGAAGCATCCCCAGCTGCCCAAAAAGCTGGTCAACGTGCTGCGCTGCAAGAACCCCCGCTGCATCACCACCACCGAGCCCCATCTGCCCGCTGAGTTTGTCTTTGAGCGACCCGGAGAAGCACACCTATCGCTGCGCTTACTGCGACAGCGAATACCACCGCTGAAGCATAAAAGGCCTGTGGTCTTCCGGGTACAAGGTTTGTGCTTTGCAAAACAACTGAGCCCGCAACACGAAAATGGACACCATCCGCATTGGATGGTGTCCATTCTTATTTTTCCACCTATCAAAGCGGGTTCGTCAGACTTCACCGTCTGCATCCTCGCCGGACAGCAGCCGGTAGGCCGCAACTGCATCCATGAGCGCCGTCAGATTTGGGTCAACGATGGGCAGATCCAGGCCGAAGAGCATCGCCTGTGTCAGGAAGCTGACCGCGATATGGTCGCACCGGGGCAGACCGAAGGAGATATTGCTGACATCCAGCACGCAATGAAGCCCCATCTGCTCATGCACCATGCGCACCGCCTTCAGCGTCTCCTGCGCCTGCTCCTTCCAGTCAACGATGGGCCGCGCCAGACAGTCGATATAGACCTCCCGCTTCGGAATGCCGCAGCTCAAAGCCGTCTGAGCGATGCGGCGGGCCAGTTCCACGCGCTGCTGTGCAGACCGAGGGATGCCGTCCTTGTCCATAGTCATGCCGACTACACCCGCGCCGTATTTCTTGACCAGGGGCAGAATGCGATGCATGATCTCCGGCTCGGCATTCACTGAATTGACGATGGCACGGCCATTGCAGGCACGCAGTCCGGCTTCGATCGCCCCGGGTTCAGACGAACTGATCTGAAGGGGCAGATCGACCACGCCCGGATGGCATGCACCACCTGCGGCATCGGTTCGGCCTCGTTCACCCCGGGCGCACCGATATTCGCATCCAGAATATCAGCTCCAGCGGCGGCCTGCTTCACCGCCCAGTCCTTTACCGCATCAAAATTCCGCTCCAGAAGTGCGCGCTGAAGTCGTTCCTGATCCGTCGGATCGATGCACGCACCGATGATCCGCACCCCGCAAACTCCGTCATATGGCTGGCAGAACAGACACCCTGACGTTTGGATGGCCGCTCCGGTTCCTCTATTGGCGGAAGCTGGGCAAGGCGCTGAACGAACTCCGGGGCGGCATCCCACCCGCCCAGAATGCTGACTCCCAGCTCGCGCAATCGTTCCATCTGACGGGCAAATCCGCCGCATCTTTCTCGCATCTATCGCTGCAAAGCCTGGCAATGAGGGGCTTATCCGTCCAGGAACGCATCTCCTCAAGGAGCGGGCAGAGCTCCTCCGGGAACCAGCCGGCCGCTGATCCCCATGGCGGAGACACCAAACCCGTCCAGCGTACAGGCCATACACCCCACTGTGGTACCGGCGGCCGTGCGGCCGGAGGCGTCAAAATCCATCGTGACCCAGACAGGCAGGTCAGACTGCTCCTGGACCGCCAATCCGGCGGCACGGACATCTGCCAGATCAGTCATTGCCTCAACCACCACCAGATCGGCACCCGCCCGCGCGCCCCGCGCACCATCTGAGCATAGCTCTCATAGGCAGCGTCAAAGGACAGCGTACCCAGCGGCTCCAGAGGCCCGCCCGCCGAACCTATATTCAGAGCAACCTTTTTCTGTTTCTGTCCGGCGGTCTGGATCACGGTGCCCACAGCACCATCTAATATGGTCAATTCAGCCATGACAGCCGACACCTTCCTTTCAAGGGGGACAGGCCGGAAACGTCCTACGCACCTGAAATATGTATCATTATCATACTATAGATCCCCAACTCTGGCAACCAACTCCCCGCAGTCTATCGCACGGCAAAAAAGTTCTGCCCGCACGAATGTGCGGGCAGAAGCGATGTGGAGACTGTCAGACGACAGCTTCAGCGGATCTCATTCGATCGCGATGTAGGTAGAAGCAGGAATCGCCTTGGGGACTTCCTTCGGCACAGTGACCTGAAGAATACCGTCCTCATACTTGGCGCGCAGATCCTCGGGCTTGACGCCCTCACCCACATAGAAGCTGCGGCTCATCGTACCGGCGTAGCGCTCCTGGCGGATGTAGCGGCCCTCGTTGTCCTTCTCGTCCTTGTCCAGACCCTTAGCGGCGCTGACGGTCAGATAACCGTCCTTCAGCTCCACCTTGACCTCGTCCTTCTTAAAGCCGGGCAGGTCAATGTCCACCAGATAGGAATCCTCCGTCTCGCGGACATCGGTCTTCATCATGTTCTTGGTGTGCTTGCCATACAGGGCGTGGTCGATGCTGGGCATCATACCAAAAGCGTCATTGAACATATCATCGAACAGATTCTCACCAAAAATGCTGGGCAACATAAGTCATTCCTCCAATTCAAATCTTTCGACTCGTAGCTGCGGGGTGAACCCCCACCGTGGTGGCGAGCTAAGTTACCCGGCCGGAGTTATTGTTCCGGCTGCATTCTCCGCCTCAAGTTCGGGCTTTGAATCCTTCGATCCATCCCCCTCTCTCAAGGTTCAACTGCATTATACCACCGTTTTTAGCACTGTCAATAGAAGAGTGCTAATATTCACATAATATATACAGTTTGTTCATATTTCCCGTTCAGACACTGTATTCCAGGTAGTTGCGCATTCTATTTCAACCATATTATTTACATAATATATAAATTGAATGATAGTTCTATTGCAAAAAAGTCACCCCGCCGCTGCGGGGGTGACTTTTCTGCATTACATCGTATCGAGCCGGATCGCGTCGTTCTCGGCCGTGGCCTTGATCTGGGTGATCGGATGCTCGTAGTTGTCAATGATGCGGTTGGCGATCATATCCTCCAGCTCCCGCTGGATCAGGCGGCGCAGGTTGCGGGCCCCATAGGTCAGCGAATAGGACTTGTGCGTCAGGTAATCCACCAGCGCGTCGTCGAAGGCGAAGGTGACGCCCTTCTCCTCCAGAGACTCAGTGAGCTCGCCCAGCATGATACGGGTGATGCCCTTGAAGTTGTCCTCGGTGAGCTTGTTGAAGTAGACGATCTCGTCCACGCGGTTGATGAACTCGGGCCGCAGGAAGCCCTGGAGCGCCTTCATGGTGCGCTCCTCATCCAACTCGTTCAGACTCTGACCGAAGCCCACAGTGGCCTCCTTGCGGTCACTGCCCGCGTTGGAGGTCATGACAATAACCGTGTTTTCGAAGTTAACGGTGCGGCCGTGGGAGTCGGTGACCCGGCCGTCGTCGAGGATCTGAAGCAGGACATTCAGCACGTCAGGGTGTGCCTTTTCGATCTCGTCAAACAGGATGACCGAATAGGGCTTGCGCCGGATCTTTTCGGTCAGCTGCCCCGCGTCGTCGTAGCCCACATAGCCCGGGGGAGAACCGATGATGCGGGAGACCGAGTGCTTCTCCATAAACTCGGACATATCGAGGCGGATCAGCGCATCCGGGGAATGGAACAACTCCTGGGCCAGCCGTTTGACCAGTTCGGTCTTGCCCACGCCGGTGGAGCCCACAAAGATGAAGGACACGGGCTTGCGCTTGGAGGCGATGCCCACCCGGTTGCGGCGGATGGCGGCAGTCACGGCGTCGATGGCCTTATCCTGACCGATGATACGATCCCGCAGCTTTTCGCCCAGATGAGCCAGGCGGCCAAACTCGGCCTCCTGAATCCGGCTGGCCGGAATGCCGGTCCACTGCTCAATGACCCGAGCCAGATTCTCCACATTCAGCTCCGGCCAGGGCTTGGACTCCAGTTCCTGCTGCTCCTGCTCCAGACGCATATCTTCCGCCCGGATATAGGCGAGACGCTCATAGGACTTATCCACGCTCTGCCCCTGAATCGTCTCCCGCTCTCTGGTCAGCCCGTCCAGCGTGCGCTGAACGAGTGAGCGGCGGGCGTCATTGGTCTCCAGCCGATTGCGGCGATCCTCCTCCGTCATGGTGGGATCGCTCACAATGGTGCGGCGGGCCTGATTCAGCGCGGAGAGCTCCTGACGGGCCCGAGCCTGCTTCTGCTCATTCTCGGTCAGCGCATCGTTGCGCTTTTCATCCTGCTTGGAGATCTCGCTGACAGCAGTTCCTTTTCCTTGTTGAGGTCGGCGCGGTCCTTCTTGACGGCAGCCAGACGGGACAGCACCGCATTGTGCAGATTCACATCGGAGCATGCCTCATCCAGCAGGTCGATGGCCTTGTCCGGCAGGAAGCGGTCCGTGATGTAACGCTCAGACATGACCACCGTCTGATAGGCCACCGCGTCAGAGACCTTGACGCAGTGGTAGCTCTCGTAGTAATGGGCAATGCCCTTGATGATCTTCACACTGTCCTCAATGGAGGGCTCGTTGACAGTGACCGGCTGGAACCGGCGCTCCAGCGCGGTGTCCTTTTCGATGTGCTTGCGGTACTCGTTGAGGGTGGTGGCGCCGATCACCTGAAGTTCTCCCCGGCTCAGGGCGGGCTTGAGGATATTGGCTGCGTTCATGGAGCCTTCGGCGTCGCCCGCGCCGACGAGGTTGTGCACCTCGTCGATGACCAGGATAACATTGCCCTGCCTTACGGATCTCTTCAATGAGCCCCTTGATGCGGCTCTCAAACTGGCCGCGGAACTGGGTGCCAGCCACCAGGGCAGTGAGATCCAGCAGATAGACCTCCTTGTCCAGGAGCTTATAGGGGACGTCACCCTTGGCGATCTTCATGGCAAGCCCCTCGGCGATGGCCGTCTTGCCCACACCGGGTTCGCCGATGAGGCAGGGGTTGTTCTTCTGCCGGCGGTTCAGGATCTGGATGACCCGCTGGATCTCCTCGTCCCGGCCGATCACGCCGTCCAGCTGACCGCCCCGGGCGCGGTTGGTCAGGTTGATGCAGTAGTTGTCAAGGAACTTCTTTTTGCCGTTCTTCGGCTTTTCCGGACGGCCGCCCTTGGCAGAGCCGGTGGGGTTTTCCTCCCGGGGCGCATTGGCGGCATTCTGATTGTTTGCCCCGAACAGGCGGTTCAGAAACGGGAATGTGGCAGTCTTACCCTCGTCCTCCTCGCCGTCATCCTCCCCTTCCTCCGGGTTCTGGGGGATCAGACCCTCCAGCCCCTCGGCATTCTGGAACATATTCATCATCTCGTCGGTCAGGTTGTCCAGATCCTCATCGGTGATGCCCATGCGCTTCATCATATCGTCCACGGGCTGCACACCCATCTCTCGGGCGCACTTCAAGCACAGGCCCTCATTCTTGGTCACGCCGTTTTCGATCCGGCTGATAAAGATGACGGCCAGATTTTTCTTGCATTTAGAGCAGAGTGTTGGCTGCATAGCGGTAAACTCCCTTCGGGAAAGAATAGCATATTACAATAAATATTATTGCAGAAAAATATGAATAAATCATGTTTGAATGAAAACTTTTTAGTAAACTGGGCCGAGGAAGCCAGCCACCGCAGCAGGAGCGTAGCATCTACCATGCTGCGCGGCAGCACATCACACCAGAGCAGGATGCTGACAACAACTGCGATCAGCAGCCCGCCCTTGAGTACTCCCAGCGCCGCACCGCCGAGATGATTCAGAAAGTGCAGTCCCGGCACCTCATCCAGCAGATCCAGCAGCCAGATCAACAGACGGCACACCAGCTTGAACACAATAAATCCGGCGGCAAACAGCAGCAGCCAGCCCACCGCCAGTGCCACCTGACGGGCAACGGCCGGAGCCAGCGCCGCGGCCAGAGAGTCCCCCGCCTGACTGAGCAGGCTCTGAACACCGGGGATCACCCCAGCAGGCCGCTCAGACTGTCGGGGGCGGCGCCGTCGCTCATGGCCTGCGCCAGCTTTTCTGACACAGTCGGCAGCAGCTTTGGCGTGAGCCAATCCACCAGCAGCGGCGTGCAGCGGTCGGCGATCAGCTTCGCGCCCCAGAGGGAGAGCAGCCATGTCAACAGTCCGGAGAGGGTACGGAACATCCCTCGGATCGCACCGACCACCAGAAACAGCAGCAGGATCGTCGCACAAAGCAGGTCGGGTAATAATTGCTGTAAGGTCAAGAGATCACGCCTCGCTTTTTCCCGGTCTATTCGGGCGCATAGAGGTCAGCGCTTCCATTGGAGACGACCAGCACAGAGCCGTCTTCCCGCTGAAGCACCTTGCGGGCACCCCAATCGTTGTCCACCTGTGCATAGACAGTCATATCCGAGCGATAAATGGTCAGCTGGTTTGCAGTCAGCACAGAGAAGTAGCTCCCGGCAGCAGAAAGATCCAGCACCTCGTCATTCTGGCTGATTGCACTGCCGCTGCCCTCTGCCGTCAGCAGTTCCACCGTTCCGCCGCTGCCGTTCTGATATTTACTGCAATACAGCACGGCAAAGCCGTTCCCGCCCAGAGAAAAGTCCTGTAAGATCCGGGTCTGATCGGTGTTGCTGTTGGTCAACGTGCCCTTTTCCACATAGTAGACCCCGTACTCGCCCACAACCCAGAGACCGTTTTTCTCCCACTTGAGGTCCAGCAGGACGTCACTGCCCAGCGCACAGCGATAGAGCTCCTCGCCGTCCGCCACATTGTAAAGATGAGCACGGAGTCAAACCCGGGGGTATCCTCACCCACGGAGACTGCGGCCAGTGTCTTGCCGTCCGGCGACAGCGCCGCATCCAGGACAAAAGAGCTGGAGATATTCTCGGTCACCACCGGCTGAAGGCCGGCATCATAGACCGTGACCGCTGCCTTGTAACCGGTGGCCCGCTCCACCACGGTGAGGGAGCCGTTTTCACTGACCCGTGCGCTCAGGATGGCCCCTGCCTTGTCAGACGTATAGGTATGCACGATCTGCTCGTCCCGAATGAGATAGAGCCTTGAGCCTCCCGCATCATAGACAGCCGCATAGTGTCCGGCCACGGATACCACGGGCTTTGTGAAGTTGATGGACTCATTGATCTCCTGCTTCCCGCTGCGGGCAAACAGTTGCAGATCCGTCTGGCTGCACACCAGAATGCCGCCCTGAAATGCGGCGGTGCAGGAGGAGGTGTCCCCCTTCAGCGTGTAGCTGTCCGCCTGCGTCTCGCCATTCACCAGGTTGGACAGCGAACGGCGGACGGAATCAATACTGATCGTATCCCGGTGCACCACCACATAGACTGCGCCCACCACCAGAACGATGGTGATGAGCAGGGCGATGATCCGGCTCACCCAGCGCCTCAGCTTGGTGTGCCTGCGCTTCTTCTCGGGCGGTTGTTCCAGCCCCTCCGTCTCTTCCAGTTCAGTTTCATGTTTAGATTCAGCCATAATTGATTATCCTCAATGCTTATTCAGCGGGATGGGGCCAGTCGGATCCGTATCCAGTCCCACCGGCTCGTTGTACCACAGCTTTGTCATGTAAAGTCCACCGGGGGGCACCGTCGGCCCGGCCTCGGTGCGGTTGCCCCGCTCCAGAATGTCGCTGATGCCGTCCGGGGTCAGCTTGCCCTCGGCGGCATAGAGCACAGTGCCGGTCATCGCCCGCACCATATTATACAAAAAGCCGTTGGCGCATACCTTCAGTTCGATCAGGTCGCCGTGGCGTGCCACATCGAAGTAATGTACCGTGCGCACCGTGGACTTCACATTGGTGCCCACCGCCCGGACAGCGGCGAAATCATGGGTGCCTACAAAACGGGAGGCCGCATCCGCCATGACCGCCTCATCCAGGTGCTTGGGATAGAAATAAGCTCTGTCCACATAGAAGGCGTTGCGGATGCGGGAATTATAGACCCGATAAGTGTACTCCTTTTTTGATGCAGGAGCCGATGGCGTTGAAGCCTTCGCTGACCTCCTTTGCGCTCACCACCACGATGTCCTCGGGCAGGCGGGTATTCACCGCCAGCGGCAGACGCTCCACCGGGATCGTAGAGGTGGTGCGGAAGTTGGCGATGTAGGTCTCCGCATGGACGCCGGCGTCAGTCCGCCCCGCCCCGGTACACTTGACCGGGTGGCACACCACCGTGGCCAGCGCATCCTGAAGGGTCTCCTGCACGGTGGCCCCATTCTTCTGGACCTGCCAGCCGTGGTAGGCGGTGCCTACATACATCAATCGTAACGCAATGTTTCGCATAAAAACCTCAATTACAAGCCAAAATGGCGCAGAACCAGCACACCGGCCAGCACCGCCGCGCCCAGCGCCAGCGCCGCGCCGTCCCGGAAGGCAAAGATCAGCTTCTTCATCCGGGTGCGGCCGCTGTCGCCGTGATAGCAGCGGCATTCCATGGCGGTGGCCAGCTCGTCCGCTCTGCGGAAGGCGGAGACAAAGAGGGGCACCAGCAGGGGTACCAGCGCCTTGGCCTTCTGGACCAGATTGCCGGACTCAAAGTCCGCGCCCCGTGCCTTCTGGGCGGACATGATTTTGTCGGTTTCCTCGATGAGGGTGGGAATAAAGCGCAGGGCGATGGTCATCATCATGGCCAGCTCATGCACGGGCAGATGGAGCTTCTTCAACGGCCCCAGCAGACTTTCGATACCGTCGGTCAGCTGGATGGGCGATGTGGTATAGGTGAGCAGGAAGGTGCCGGAGATCAGCATCAGGATCCGCAGCACCATCATAACGGCCATCTGAATACCACCGGTGTAAATGCTGAGCTTCCAGAAGTGCACCAGCAGCGTGCCGTTGGTGTTATAGAACAGGTTCAGGATGGCGGTCAGGGTGATGATGATAATGACTGGCTTCATCCCCGGAACAGGGCCTTGAAGCCCACACCGGAGAGCAGAATGCAGGTGACGAGCACCGCCATCATCAGCGCATAGCTGGCTACAAACTTGGCAGAAAACAGCGCCACGATATAGACGACCGTCAAAATAAGCTTCGTGCGCGGATCCAGCTTGTGAACGATGCTCTCTCCGGGGAAATACTGTCCGAGGGTGATGTCCTTCAGCATGACGCACCGCCTCCCTTCCCGCGCAGAGCCAGAACGGAGCGCACTGCGTCCTCCATGGTATAGACTGCCGGATCCATCGGCACGCCGAGGCGATTCAGCGCCTGGGCGATCTGCGTGACCTGCGGCACATTCAAGCCGATTTGGCGCAATTCGTCACCGTGGACAAACACTTCGCCGGGCGTTCCCGCAAACGGGAGCCTGCCGTCGTTCACCACATAGAGCCGGTCCACGCTGCGGGCGACCTCCTCCATGGAGTGGGACACCAGGATGATCGTGGTGCCCCGGGCTTTATTGATCGTGCGGATCGTCTCCAGGATGGCATCCCGCCCCCGGGGATCCAGTCCGGCAGTGGGCTCGTCCAAAATCAACACCTTAGGCTCCATGGCGATGACGCCCGCAATGGCCACCCGGCGCTTCTGGCCGCCGGACAGCTCAAAGGGGGACTTCCGGAGCGTCTCTTCCGGCAGATTCACCGCATCAGCGGCGGCATGGATGCGCCGGTCGATCTCCGCCGCGTCCAGCTTCATATTCGTCGGGCCGAAGGCGATGTCCTTTGTAGACCGTCTCCTCAAAGAGCTGATACTCCGGGTACTGGAACACCAGCCCCACCTGAAAGCGGATCTCCCGGATTTTCTTGGGCTCCGCCCAGATATCCTTTCCCTGAAAGAGGATCTGGCCGGAGGTGGGCTTCAAAAAGGCCATTCAGGTGCTGGATCAGGGTGGATTTGCCCGAGCCGGTGTGGCCGATGATGCCCACGATCTCCCGGGAAGGGCATAAAAATCCACTGCATCCAGCGCCTTATGTTCAAAGGGCGTCCCTTCGCACTGTAAGTGTGGGTCAGCTTCTGGGTTTCAATGATCGGTTCCAATGGGTTCTCAATCTCGTCTGATGGTTACTTCAATGCCTTGGCAATGGCTTGGGCGCACTCGTCAACGGAGAGGGCGTCCAGCGGCACATTGAGTCCCGCCTGCCGCAGCTCATAGAGCAGACCGACCGTCTCCGGCACGGTAAGGCCCACACTGCGCAGACCCTCCACATCCTGGAAGATCTCCTTCGGCGCGCCGTCGGCGATGACCCGGCCCTTGGCCATGACCACCAGGCGGTCGGCCTGGGCGGCCTCGTCCATGTGGTGGGTGATGAGGACCACGGTGACGCCAAACTCCCGGTTCAGCTTCTGGATAGTGTCAATGACCTCTTCCCTGCCGATGGGGTCCAGCATGGCGGTAGGCTCGTCCAGAACGATGCACCGGGGCTGCATGGCGATGACGCCGGCGATGGCGATGCGCTGTTTTTGCCCGCCGGACAGCAGATGGGGGGCGTGCTGGGCGTAAGCGGACATATCCACCGCCGCCAGTGCCTCGTCCACCCGACGGCGGATCTCTGCGGGCTCCACGCCGAGATTCTCCGGGGCAAAGGCGACATCTTCCTCCACGATAGAGGCCACGATCTGGTTGTCCGGGTTCTGGAACACCATGCCGACCGTGCGGCGGATATCCAGCGTCCGTTCCTCGTCGGTGGTGTCCATCCCATCCACATAGACCCTGCCTCCGGTGGGCAGAAGGATGGAATTGAAATGCTTGGCCAGGGTGGACTTACCGCTGCCGTTGTGGCCCAGCACCGCCACGAAGCTCCCCGCTTCAATGTCCAGCGTGACGCCGTTCAGAACCAGCGGAGCCACACCTTCAGCACCGGTGTAGGCAAAGCTTACGTTTTCCGCTTTGATGATCTGCTCTGCCATTTATCTGCGTCCTCTTCCGCCCTGACCTGCCATCCAGCGCCCCGTGGCCCCGCAGGGCAGTGCCAGGCCGCTGGCTGTCACAGGAAGGCCCAGCTCCTGGCACTCGGTATGTCCGCCGTACTTCTTGGTCACCAGCGTATCCAGAATGTAGCCCAGCACCGAGGGGGCAAGCCCCGTGGTATAGGAATTGATGATGACGAACAGCGGCTGATCGCTCAGACAGCACTTTGACCACCAGCTCCAGGAAGGGATAGAGGTTCTCCTCCAGCTTCCACACCTCGCCGGAGGGGCCGCGTCCATAGGCCAAAGCCGCACACGCCGGAAGATATCACCGCAGCGTCATAATCACGGCCCATCACGCGGAACACAATAAAGTAGGCAAACACAAACATCAGCAGCGTCTGGCCAGCCAGCAGGATCAGCAGCGGCAGGGCCAGTTCGGCCAGCTGCCACAATTTCAGGGTAATCATGGCGATACCCAGAAACAGCGAAAGGCTGATACCGCCGATATCGTTGATCTCGCCCATATAGATGGTGATTTTTCCGGTATACTCGCCGATATTGCGCATACAGGCGGCCGCAATCATGGCACCGATATAAATTGGGAAGGTCATGCCGGTCAACACGGATGTCACACTCCCGGGCCAATTCTGCCACAGCGGTAGTGGGGGCGCTGGCCGTGCAGAAAAAGGCGTCCAGCTCGCCGTTTTTCAGTGCGGCGGCGGAGTCCGTAAAGGAGAGGTAGCTGGCCTGTACCAATTCCGGCGTCAGGCTGCCGCCGAGCAGGATCTCCTCCGCGTTGCGCACCACGCCGGAGTCCTCCTCGCCCAAAGACACCCGCTTGCCGTAAAGGTCGCCGACAGAATAGATGTCGGAGTCCGCCGCGACCACCAACTGGCATTCCTCCATGAAGAGTCCCGCCACGGCGCTGTATCCGTTCAGCGGCTGGCCGGCAAACGCACCGTCGCCGTTGGCGGCATCCAGCAGCGTGTCGCTCTGGGCAATGCCCAGCTGGAGGAAGTTTTCACTCAGCAGACGCAGATTGGCGGCACTGCCCGCCGTTGCCTTCACGTCCACACGCAGTTCATCGGACTGTCCTCCAAAAGCTGGCCCAGCGCATTGGCATAGGCATAATAATTGCCGCCGGTGCCGCCAGCGCCAAAGCGCAGCTCCGAGCGGCGGCTGCTGCATCCGGCGCAGAGGGGCAAGGCAGAGCGCAGCCAGCACCGCTGCGCCGATCCGTTTCCATTTCTTCACAGGGATCCACTCTTTCTTTCTAAAAATAAACCATTTTATTATAGCTCTATTTTGCAGGATTCGCAACCAAAAATGCAGATCCGGATAAGCACCCGGATCTGCATTCAGCGGGTTCAGCAGGGCAGGACTGACAGCGCATCGGCAAGCTCCAGATCGGCGAAGAGCAGTCCGTCCGGCTGCCAGAACGAGAATACGACGATCAGTATGGCAAACACGCCCACGCCGAACAGCAGAGGACTCTTCCAGCGCGGCGGTACCGGGACCCAGAGTGCCGTCAGGAAGCCCAGTCCCAGAATGACCACAAATGCAGCGATATCCACCGGCAGACTCATCTGCTCCATACGGATATGATAGACCCAACCGAAGAGGAGCAGCAGTCCCTGCGCGACCAGCAGCCCCAGATACCAGCTCCCGCGCTGCTCTTTGTCCTTCCTTGTATAGACAAGCAGTGCCGCCAGCATGGGCCAGAAGATCAGTTTTCCGTGCTCCCATACGCTCTCCCGCACCGGCGAAAGCATGGCAAACAGCACATTGGGCGACCAGTCATATAAAAAGTGCACTCCTGTGCCCACCAGTACTGTCAGGATAAAATAGATCAGCGGCCGCATCGTTTCCCGTTTCATGTTGTGCGCTCCTTCCCGTAGCCTTCTTAGGACATGATATGGTACGCACACCCGTTTTATACTACAAAAGATAAAATTCTGATTGACTATAAATCATTTGCAGAACATTTGCTTCGCCGTCGCTGTTCAGACGGCTCCTGTCCAGGCGCAAACCAGAAGGCGCCGCAGACAATGCTGTCTGCGGCGCCTTTCAGTTTGCTTGTTTTACTTATTGCTCCGACTGTTCCTGAACAGGAGCGGCAACGCTCTCGATCGTGGTATGTCCGGCGGACTTGGCATACTGCGTCAGGCTGGCCTTGTTTTTGGGGAACGCACCCGGCATCCGGCACCGCCAATGCAGCCCATATCGCAGGCCATGCCCTCAATAAAGTTCGCATCCAGACGGCCATGGGCATCCTTCAGAATAGCGGTCTTGCAGGCCGTTATTCCGCCGCAGACCTCCGGCTTGACTGCGAAGTCGATCTGCTGCTCCTTCAGAGACTGAGCCACTGCGGCGGCCACACCGCCGCTGGCGGCAAAACTGCGGCCAAAGTTGGAGGCACCATCCAGCGGAGTCTCCTCCAGCTCGCTCAGTTCGATATCAGCTCCGGCAAACATGGCGTCCAGCTCCTCAAAGGTAAGCACGCAGTCCACACTGCCCTGAGTCTTACCCAGCCGGAACTCATGCTTTTTCGCAATGCACGGCCCGATGAACACCACCCGGGCGTCGTGATCCTCCTCCTTGATCTTTTTGGCAATCATGACCATGGGAGAGGGGGTGCGAGAGATCTTATCAGCCTGTTCGGGATGCTGGGTCTCCACATAGGAGACAAAGGCGGGACAGCAGGAAGAATAGAGGCTCCCCTTCTCCGCCAGTTCCTGCGCTTCGGCGTGGGCGGTCAGGTCGGCACCCTCGGCCACCTCCCGCACATCGTAGAAGCCCAGCTTCTTCATACCAGTGACAACCTGTCCCAGAGAGGCCTCGGCAAACTGGCCGGCGATGGCCGGAGCCACCACTGCATAGACCCGATATTTCCACTGCTGGGCCCCTTCAGCATATGGACCGCCTGCACGATCCAGGACTTATCCATGATCGCACCAAAGGGGCAGGCATAGGTGCAGACACCGCAGGCGATGCACTTGGAGGGATCCACAGATGCCTTGTGGTCACTCTCCCGCATGGAGATGGCTCCGGCAGGACAGTTGCGCTCACAGGGACGCTGGTTCTTTACAATGGCAGAATAGGGACAGGCGGCCATACAGCGGCCGCAGACGATGCACTTTTTTGTGGTCGATCTTGGCTTTATGATTTTCAATGGTAATCGCACCTACGGGGCAGGCGTGACGGCACCGGTTGGCCAGACAGCCGCGGCAGGAGGGGCCCACCTCCATGGCGGTGACAGGGCACTCGTCGCAGGCCGTACTGATGACCTCTACCACGCCGGGATTGGACATATCACCGCCCAGCGCCAGCTTGATCCGGTCGCCGATGATGGCCCGTTCCTTATAGATGCAGCAGCGGAAATGGGGTTCCGGCCCGGGAATAATCTTCTCGGGAATATCCAGAACACCGGTACCCAAATTGCCGTCAAAGGCCAGGCTGGTCACTTCTTTCAGGACATTGAACTTCAGCTCCTGAATTTTTGTCTCAAACTCTCTCATACAGGTGCCTCCTCCTCCGAAAGATAAGTAATAGAAAACAGATTTATAAAGCACTTTTTTCATTTCATTCTTCCGGTTTTTAAAACTTTTATCACATATATTGTAACCTATCTGTCAATACCCCACCGCTGACCGGGGCGTCAGGATTTCTTCTCCAACTCGATAGTCTTGCACTCTGTCCCCCTGCGGGTGTATGATAGGCAAAAGCAATAAGTACAGGCGTACAGGAGGCATGAACCATGCAAAAAAACGAACTGCGGGATGCGATCTCCGGTGCCATTCGGCGCGGCTGCAACGTCAAACTTCTGGGCGACAGCCTGACTGCCGGAAGCGGCAGCAGCGACAGTGACCTGAGCGGGCGGGTCATCTATCCGCCCTTCCGCCGTCAGCGGGGACGCAGATGCTGGGCCTCCCTGCTGCGGGATCATCTGGCCGGCAAATACGGCTGTAGCGTGGACAGTGTGGGCTGCTACGGCATCACTAGCGGAGAAATGATGGAGCATCTGGACACGCTCTATCACCCCGCAACCGATCGGGTTGTCTTCTGCATGATCGGCGCCAACAACAAAAAACAGCCTGACGGCATGGTGCAGCTGGCGAAAGATCTGGACAACCTGTGCCAGAAAGTCACCGCAGACGGCAATCTGCTCATTCTCATGACGCCAAATCCCGTCACGGCCGCCAACGACGCGAAGGAAAACCGCTTCTTCCCGCAATCGGAGGTGGCTTCCGTTATCCGCGCCGCCGCACAGCGCTGGGCAGCACAGGTGTTTTTCATCGACCATTTTGCTCGGATGCAGGCCGACTGCCAGCAGCAGGGGCGCACCATGGAGGAATACCTTCAGGTAGGCGCAGGCCCGGAGAACGACGGACAGCACCCCGGCGATCAGGTCTATCGCCTCTACTTTGAAAGCATCTGTCAGGCGCTCAATCTTTAAGCAGCAAAGCGACTTCCGCTAAAACGGAAGTCGCTTGAGCGTGTCGATAACCTCGACACGCTCTCTCAGAAATGCAAGCATTTCTGAGAAAGATGCAGTCCGCGGCGCGCACTCACGCTGCTCGCACACTTGCGGCCTGAAAGTGTTTTTCCCGAGGCGCATGTCCCCGGGAAAAACGTGACTTTAATTTTATTCCGTCATCTGCGGATGACGGAACTCTGCGAGGCTCTTGCGTGCAAATATCCAAGACAGGACTTTTTCAACAGGCTGAAGCGACTTCCGTTAAAAGCGGAAGTCGCTTTGTTTCATAATTGAAATAAACACAAGATCAAACCGTAGATCACGCTGGCCCCTACACCGAACACGATGACCGGTCCGGCAATGGCAAACATTTTGATGCCATACCGCCCGGGCCGACCAGTCCTCGCTTTTGAACTCAATGGCCGGAGAGGCAATGGAGTTGGCAAAGCCCGTCACCGGCACCAGTGTGCCCGCACCGGCATATTTGGCCAGACTGTTGTAGCAGTCCAGCGCAGTAAACAGGGCGGACAGGAAGATGAGCGTCATGGTCGTGGCAGTCCCGGCGCTCTCCCGATCCAGTCCCAGTGCCTGCCAACCGGTTTGAATGAGCTGCCCCACGGCGCAGATCCCGCCGCCGATCAGAAAAGCGAACAGCAAATCCTTGCCCATAGGGGACGGCTTGGCCATGCGCGCCACCAGTCGGCCATACTCCTCATTTGTCATGCGCACTGCAAATCACTTCTTTCCTTTTTTTGCAGTTTTCCCGCTTCATGAGGACACTATGCATTATTTCTGCTTTTTTCTGCTGGGGGCTGCCCAGCACCCGGCGGCGCTGGCCCTGTTTCTCCGCCTCCATCCGTTTTTCGATGATGGGGCGCATGGTATCCCGGGCAGCCTCCGCCTGAATGGCCAGTGCATCCCCGATCAGAGGATTGAGAGTAAAATCCGGAGGGTGTGAAGTGCCATCGTCCCTCAGTGCACTCCGCCCACCCGTAGCTCTCATACTCCCGGAAACGCTCCTCCAGCGGACGGAAATTGAGGTAAAACCGCTCCCGGTACTCATTCTCCTCCACGCCCCAGATCGTGCGCATTCTCAGCATCAGGTATTCCTTCCCCATCTCCCGTCGGTTGATGCGGGTCGATTCGTCCAGGATTTTCCCGTTATAGAGCACGCCCTTCACATAGGCGTCCAGATCCCGGACAAAGCTGTATCTCTGCTGGCCAAAATAGGAGTGGGCCGAGGGGCCGAAGCCGATGTACCCCTCCCCCATCCAATACTTCAGGTTGTGGCGGGACTGGCGATCCGGACGGGCAAAGTTGGAGATCTCATACTGGCCATAGCCGGCGTTTTTCAGCCGCCCCACCATCCAGAGGTACATATCTGCCTGAGTATCGTCGTCGGCCATCTGCTCCTGCTCCCGGCGCTCATAGAGGGGCGTTCCCTCCTCCAGCTTCAGCCCGTAGCAGGACAGATGCTCCGGGTTCAGCTTCAGGAGAGCCTCCACGGACTCCTTCCAGCTCTCCATGGTCTGGTCAGGCAGGCCATAGATCAGATCCAGCGAAATATTGTCGAAGCCCGCATCTCTGGCGCGCTGAAAGGCCCGGGTGGCCTGAGCAAAGCTGTGCACCCGGCCAATCTCCTCCAGTTCCTTGTCCTGCGCGGACTGCACCCCATGGACAAGCGGTTGACTCCCGCCTTTTTCAGCGTAAGCAGGGTGTCCTGATCCGCAGAGTCCGGATTGCACTCCACCGTGATCTCACAGTCCTTGGAGACGTTGAACTGTTTTCGGACGATCTGAAGCAGGCGGGCCAGCCGCTCGGCGCCAAAAAATGTGGGGGTCCCGCCGCCGAAATAAATCGTATTGACCGTATAGATCTCCGCCTGCGGCGCGCGCTCTCCGCAATATGCACCTCCAACGCATGAAGGTACGCATCCATCCGGCCGTCCCGACCGGGAACGGAGTAAAGTCGCAATAGTCGCACTTGCGCACGCAAAACGGAATGTGGATATAGATGCCCAGCCGCGGCGCGTCCGGGTCAGCTTTTCTGCGAAAGAGAGCCATGTCAACCTCCTGAGTCTCTGGCATTTGTTTCCCTTAGTATAGCACAGTTCGCCCCGGCAAAAGGCAAACATTTTATAAATTCTCTGTTTTGGTCGATTTCCGCCGATCCTGCCCGACCTTTTCTGTCTCTTCCGCACGCATGCGACCACGTTCCCCTTGACCGTTCTTCCGAGAATATGCTATAAAGGTAACAAAAAAGGAGGGCTGAACGTGACCGAACTGCATTATCTTATCTCACCCGAGTGGCGCACGCTGCCGCTGAGCCGGGTGCTGCGCCAGGGACTTGGTTTTTCCGCGCTGGGGCTGAAAAGCGTGCGGGAACGCGGCTGCGTCCGACTGGACGGGCTGATCTCTCCCTCTACCAAACTCCCGGCAGTGCGGAACGGCTGTCTATTGTCCTGCCCGAGGATCCCCCTCGGAGATCGAGCCGGTGACCGGCAGACTGCACCTGCTCTACGAGGATACACACCTGCTCATTGTGGACAAGCCCGCCGGAATGGCCGTCCACCCGGGGCCTGGGCACCACGGCGACACGCTGGGCAACCTGCTGATGGGACACTATGCCCAGGAGGGAGAACAGCATCTCTTTCGCCCGGTAAACCGGCTGGATCGAAGCACCAGCGGTCTGATGTGCGTGGCCAAGCACGCCTATGCCGCCGAGCGGCTGGGCTCACTGGCGGCCGAAGGGCGGATGACAAAGGAATACCTCGCCATCTGTGAAGGTCTCCCCTCCCCGCTCTGCGGACGGATCGACGCCCCGATCGGCCGAAAAGACGACTCCGTACTGTCGCGGGAAGTCCGGCCGGACGGAAAGGCGGCGGTCACGAACTACAATCTCATTGCAGGCTTTCACGGCCGCAGTCTTGTACGACTCATGCCGGAGACCGGGCGCACCCACCAGATCCGGGTGCATATGGCGCATATCGGCCACCCTTTGACCGGCGATTTTCTCTACGGAACGGAGGATCCTGCACTGATCGGACGGGCTGCGCTCCACGCCTGTACCCTGAAATTCCGGCACCCCATCACCGGTCTTCCGCTCTCTTTTGAGATCGGGCTGCCCGAGGATATGCAGCGGTTGATCGAATATGAAAAAGGCTGACACAGATCAAGATCTGTGCCAGCCTTTCTTTTATTCCTTTGGAGTGAGGATCGTATAAGTGGGAAATGCCATCGCAATGCCTTCCGCATCAAAATTTTTCTTGAGCTGCTCCAGCATGTCGTGGTAGACCGTCCAATAGTCCTCGGTCTTACACCACATGCGGAACGCAAAGGCGATATTGTAATCATTGTAGGCGGACACCCGGACAAAGATATTGTCCTTATCCACCACCAGCGGATGCTCCTCCGCCGTCCTGCGCAGGCAGGACTTCACCTTCTCGATATCGTTCGCATAGTCCACGGTAACGGTGTGGTCTACCCGTCGCTTGCCTTCGAGGGAGTAGTTTACGATCGTGGCCGACGCAATGGAGCTGTTGGGCATGGTGACACGCTTATTGTCCATCGTATTGATCTTGGTATTCAGAATGCCGATCTCCAGCACACGGCCCTCTTCCCCTGAGACGGCGATATAATCGCCCACGCCGAAGGGCTTGGTGAGCAGAAGCAGAATACCGCCGAACAGATTGGACAACATCCCGGATGCAGCCAGCGCAAAGGCCGCGGAGACCACGCTGGCCAGCGCCACCAGCGAGGACATCTCAAAGCCCAGCGAACCTGCCACGATCATAATCGCTACAAAGTAAATGACAACGCGGCAGACCGCCATCAGGAATTTGTGCAAAGTGGGATCGATCTTCAGCTTTTTCACCGTGCGATTCAACAGTCTGATCGCCAGCTTGCCCAAAATCACCACCAAAATGGCCGTGACCACGGCAATCAGCAGTTTGGTAGAGGCCAGACTGCTGAGTTCCTTTAAGATTTCAGACACTGTATCCATTGTGCCTTACCTCTTCCCCGTTCAGAAAATCGGATCTTTCGCACGGAAGATCACGCCCACCAGATTGGTACCGGCATTGATGGCGATGACGCCGCCGATCAGGAATTCTTCGGCGGGCGCATAGCCCACCGCCTCCTGGCAGGCTTTGGAGATCTCCGCATTGTGCTCGGAGTTTGCGGCGTGAATGACCAGATAAGGAGAGCCGGGCTCCATCTCGGCCGTCATCATCTTGACGATGCCGGATACCACATTTTTGTCGCCCCGGGGCTTGGCCAGCACCTTGGAGTCACCATTCGGGAAGGACATGATGGGGCGGATGCCCATGGCAGTGCCCATGATCGCTGCTGCGGCGGAGACACGGCCGGACTTGCGGGCAAACTTCAGGTCATAAGGAGCAAACAGGATCTTGGCGTGGGTCAACCAGTCCTCGATCATTGCGACCGCCTCATGGCAAGTCATATCGCCGGACTGAGCCTTTCTGGCGGCCTCTACGACAGCATAGCCATAACTATATGTGTAATTCTTGCTGTCGAGCACTTCGATCTGAACTTACCGGCGGCCTCCGGGTGATCGGCAAAGAAGGTTTTTTTCGCCTGCAAAGCGTTGCCGCCAGTGGCAGAGCCCTTAAAGTTAATGCAGGTATAAATCAGCGCATCATATCCTGCCTCAAACGCACTTGCGAAAGCTTCCTCAAATTGAAACGGAGTGATCTGCGCATGGGTGGGGATCTTGTCCACACCGTCCAGCAGCGCATAAAACTCCTGCTGCGTATAGTCCACGCCGTCAAGGATCTCGCGGTCTGCCAACGCAATCGGAAAATGAATCACCTCAATCCCCAGTTCATCCACATAATGCTGGGGAATATCTGCCGCAGAATCGGTCAGGAATTTGATTTTAGCCATAAGTATCCTCCATTTCAAGCTGGGTTTCCCCGTTATTGTAACACATTCCCATTCAAGGGACAAGGAAAACCGAAATAGGACGTAAAAAGGGCCGGCTCAAAAAGCCGGCCCTTAAAAAGGCTTTTTATTCAGTGATCAGAACTGAAAATTAGTCCTTCTGCTCGACAGCGATGACAACGCCGGAGCCAACGGTGTGGCCGCCCTCGCGGATAGCGAAGCGCAGGCCCTTCTCCATGGCGATGGGGGTGATCAGCTCAACAGACATGACCACGTTATCGCCGGGCATGCACATCTCCGCGCCCTCAGGCAGGGTGATGACGCCGGTCACGTCCGTGGTACGGAAATAGAACTGAGGACGATAGTTGTTGAAGAAAGGAGTATGACGGCCGCCCTCATCCTTGGACAGGACGTACACCTGGCCATGGAACTTGGTGTGAGGATTGATGGAGCCGGGTTTGCACAGCACCTGGCCACGCTCAATGTCGGTCTTGCTGATGCCGCGCAGCAGGGCGCCGATGTTGTCGCCAGCCTCAACGAAGTCCAGAGTCTTGCGGAACATCTCCAGGCCGGTGACAACGGTGGACTTCTTCTCATCGGACAGACCGACGATCTCGACGGTGTCGCCCATGTTGACAATACCACGCTCCACACGGCCGGTAGCGACGGTGCCGCGGCCGGTGATGGTGAAGACGTCCTCAACAGGCATCAGAAAGGGCAGAGAATCCTGACGCTCGGGGGTCTTGATCCAGGTGTCGACAGCGTCCATCAGCTCCTTGATGCAAGCATACTCGGGAGCATTGGGGTCGGTGGACTCGCAGGTCAGAGCGTTCAGAGCGGAACCCTTGATGATGGGGGTGTCGTCGCCGGGGAAGCCGTACTCGTCGAGGGTCTCGCGGACCTCCATCTCGACCAGCTCCAGCAGCTCCTCGTCATCGACCTGATCGCACTTGTTCAGGAAGACAACGATATAGGGCACGTTAACCTGGCGAGCCAGCAGCAGGTGCTCCTTCGTCTGGGCCATGGGGCCGTCGGTAGCGGCGATGACCAGGATAGCGCCGTCCATCTGAGCAGCGCCGGTGATCATGTTCTTGATATAGTCGGCGTGGCCGGGGCAGTCCACGTGCGCATAGTGGCGCTTTTCAGTCTCATACTCAACATGAGCGGTGTTGATGGTGATACCACGCTCCTTCTCCTCAGGAGCCTTGTCGATGCTGGCGTAGTCGGTATAGTCAGCCTTGCCCTGCAGAGCCAGCCACTTGGTGATGGCAGCGGTCAGCGTGGTCTTGCCGTGGTCAACATGGCCGATGGTGCCGATGTTAACATGGGGCTTAGTACGCTCAAATTTTGCTTTAGCCATTTTTGAGTATCCTCCTTAAAAGTAAATTCAGAAAATAGGGGCCAATGACGCGCATTTCTGTGGACATTGTACCCATTGAGCGGGAAAATGCAACAGCATTTTCCCGCAAAAAGGGACTTTTAGTTCTCCTTGGTCCGGCCGGCGATGATCTTCTCGGCGATGGACTTGGGGATCTGGACATAGTGGCTGGGCTCCATGGTGTAGTTGCCGCGGCCCTGAGTCCGGGAACGCAGGTCGGTAGCATAGCCGAACATCTCGGCCAGAGGCACGAACGCGTCGATCTGGATGGCGCCGTTGCGATCCTCCTGACCGCGGATCTCGCCGCGGCGAGCGATCAGATCGCCCATGACGTTGCCCATATACTCGTCGGGAACGGTGACGGAAACCTTCATCATAGGCTCCTGCAGCACCGGGCCAGCCTTTGCGGCAGGCCTCCTTGAAGGCCATGGAACCGGCGATCTTAAAGGCCATCTCGGAGGAGTCGACCTCATGATAAGAGCCATCATACAGGGTGACCTTGACGTCCACGACGGGATAGCCGGCCAGAACACCGGCCTGCAGCGCGCCCTGGATACCGGCGTCGATCGCGGGGATATACTCCTTCGGGATCGCGCCGCCGACCACAGCGTTGACGAACTCATAACCCTTACCGGGCCTCGTTGGGCTCGACAATGATCTTGACGTGGCCGTACTGGCCGGAACCACCGGACTGACGCTTGTACTTGGTCTCCTGATCGACCTTCTTGGTGATGGTCTCCTTGTAGGCGACCTGAGGAGCGCCCACGTTGGCCTCCACCTTGAACTCGCGGAGCAAACGGTCCACGATGATCTGCAGGTGGAGCTCGCCCATGCCGGCGATGATGGTCTGACCGGTCTCTTCATCGGTATACACCTTGAAGGTGGGGTCTTCCTCGGCCAGCTTGACCAGAGCGACAGTCATCTTCTCCTGGTCAGCCTTGGTCTTGGGCTCGATGGCCACGCGGATAACGGGCTCAGGGAACTCCATGGACTCCAGGATGACGGGATGATCCTCGTTGCAGAGGGTATCACCGGTAGTGGTGTTCTTCAGACCGACGGCGGCGGCGATGTCGCCCGCGTAGACGGTCTCGATGTCCTGCCGGTGGTTGGCGTGCATCTGCAGCAGACGGCCAAAGCGCTCACGCTTGCTCTTGGTGGCGTTCAGCACGCTGTCGCCGGCGTTGATCGTGCCGGAGTAAGCGCGGAAGAAGGTCAGACGGCCCACATAGGGGTCAGTCATGATCTTGAAAGCCAGAGCGGAGAAGGGCTCGTCGTCGCTGGCGTGCCGATCCTCCTCCTCGCCGGTCTCGGGGTTGGTACCGCGGATGGCGGGGACGTCGGTGGGGGCGGGCATATAGTCGATGATGGCGTCCAGCAGCTTCTGCACGCCCTTGTTCTTGTAAGAGGTGCCGCAGGTCACGGGGACCAGCTTGTTTTCAATGGTGCCCTTACGCAGAGCAGCGCGGATCATGTCAGTAGGCACGTCCTCGCCCTCGAGAACCATCATCATGATGTCGTCGTCCAGGTCGGCCACAGAGTCCAGCAGCTTGGTGCGGTATTCCTGAGCCAGATCCATCATATCTTCCGGAATCGGCTCGACACGCATATCCTTGCCCATTTCATCGTAATAGATGTCGGCGTCCATCTCGACCAGGTCGATGATACCCTTGAAGGTATCCTCAGACCCGATGGGGAGCTGGATCGGCACGGCGTTGGCCTTCAGACGCTCGGCGATCATGTCCAGAACGTGGTAGAAGTTGGCGCCCATGATATCCATCTTGTTGACGTAGATCATGCGGGGCACGCCGTAGGTATCAGCCTGACGCCAAACCGTCTCCGACTGGGGCTCAACGCCGCCCTTGGCGCAGAAAACCGTGACGGAACCGTCGAGGACGCGGAGCGAACGCTCCACTTCCACGGTGAAGTCCACGTGTCCGGGAGTGTCAATGATATTGATGCGGTGAGGCTCAAACTGCTTCTTGGAGCCGGACCAGAAGCAGGTGGTGGCAGCGGAGGTGATGGTAATACCGCGCTCCTGCTCCTGCTCCATCCAGTCCATGGTGGCAGCGCCGTCGTGAGTCTCGCCGATCTTGTGGTTAACACCGGTGTAGTACAGAATACGCTCGGTGGTAGTGGTCTTACCGGCGTCGATGTGAGCCATGATACCGATAGTTCTGGTTTTCTCCAGAGAGACTTTTCTAGGCATAACTCAATCGCTCCTTTTTTACCAACGGTAGTGCGAGAAGGCCTTGTTGGACTCGGCCATCTTGTGGGTGTCCTCGCGCTTCTTGACCGCGGAGCCGAGGTTGTTGGCGGCATCCATGATCTCGCCGGCCAGACGGTCGGCCATGTTCTTCTCGCTGCGAGCGCGGGAGTAGTTGGTGATCCAGCGCAGGCCCATGGTCTGACGGCGGGCGGGGCGGACTTCAATCGGCACCTGATAGGTGGCGCCGCCGACGCGGCGGGACTTGACCTCCACGGCAGGCATGATGTTCTCCATAGCGGTCTCAAAGACCTCCATGGGCTCCTTGCCGGTCTTTTCCTTGATGGTCTCAAAAGCATCATAAACGACCTTCTGGGCAACACCCTTCTTGCCGTCGAGCATAATGCTGTTGACGAGCTTCGTCACCAGGACGGAATTGTAAATAGGATCGGGCAGAACTTCCCGCTTGGGTACATTTCCTCTTCTGGGCACTTTACTTCCCTCCTTCATATAATGATTTCATAGGTACTCGAATGCAGTATTTCAGCACCCGTTGTTGACGGACAGTTCCCGATTGAGCCGGGCTTGTCCGGTGCCTGCCGAGAGGTCTACCCATAATATATATGAATAAACTCCTGGCAAGGCTTGCGCCTTGCGCACAGAGCGCAATGCAAATTCAGTGTTGGATCCGTAGATTACTTCTTGGAAGCCTTGGGACGCTTGGCGCCGTACTTGGAACGAGCCTGCATACGGCCGTTGACGCCCTGGGTATCCAAAGTGCCGCGGATGATGTGGTAACGTACACCGGGAAGGTCCTTGACACGACCGCCACGGATCAGAACCACGGAGTGCTCCTGCAGGTTGTGGCCGACGCCGGGGATGTAGGCGGAGACCTCGTAGCCGTTGGTCAGACGCACACGGGCGATCTTACGCAGAGCGGAGTTCGGCTTCTTAGGAGTGGAAGTACGAACGGCGGTGCACACACCTCTCTTCTGAGGAGAAGGCAGATCGGTCTCCTTGTCTTTCAGGGTGTTCTTGCCCTTCTGGAGAGCGGGGGAGTTGGACTTGGTGATGGAAGTCTTTCTGCCGCTGCGCACCAGCTGGTTAAAAGTAGGCATGAACGAGTTCCTCCTTTCTTAAATAGATCATTTTATATTTTAACGACATTTCGAGGAAATATTCGTTAAAAGCAAAATCATTCTGCTTCCTTGAGCAGAGCGGCGACGGCACAGCCAAGGCGAATGCCGCAGGCGGCGCCCAGCTCCCTCATTCTGGGGATGAGCTCCACCGGGACCTGCGCCTCATTGCAGAGCGCCTGCATCGGCTCGGTCACCTGCGGGTCAGCGTCTTCGGCGAGAAACACGAGCCGCGCCTCGCCCCGCTGGACTGCCTTTCGTGACTGCTTGACCCCGACTACCTTATGTTCCGTTTGCAGCTGGGAAATCAAATTTGTCACCGGCCTTTCTGGGTGAGCGCATACTACGCCCATACCACGCAATTCAGTATTATAGCATGGAGGCTCCCCCCGTCAAGCGAATTTGCGCACAGAAATTGCAAAGTTTTTCCTCGTTTCTTTTTGCCTCTTGTGTATTATATATAATGTATCCGCTGCATTCCGGACACTGCTCTGCGGTGAATGCCGCATTCTTTCAAAAAGAAACGTTTTCAAAAGAACAATTACTGACTAAAACGTCTCATTCAAACATTGTTCACATCTGAGCGTTTTACTCCAAATCGTTATATTTTTACTCCATTTTCTTTTGAACACTGAAATTTCGTTTTTTTAAGATTCGTAAAAAATGTTTCAATCGTATGCCGTTGTGAAAAAGTCGATTTTTTCTTTTTTCCACAAAAAAGGTTTCGTTATTTGCGTTGATGCAGTATAATTTAACCGTTAAGCGGCCCCATTGTGGGTCAAATAGAAATGGTGCTGTGAGATGCGTCTCTGTTTTGCTCAAAGCAGGATCTCCTTGAGGGGGTGGGATCCCGGCAGAACAGGCTGATCACAAAGCCGTTTCATCTTGACAAGAAGAGTAAAGAGGAGGAACTATTGTGTTAAAGAACAAGAAGTTCGCACGCTACGCAATCGCATTCTGCATTCTGGGTGTTGTCTGGATGTTCTTCTATTCCGGACTTCAGAATGACCAGATCAACATCATTCAGGGCTTCTCCGGCTGGAGCAATGCTCAGACCCTGGCCCCCATGACCGTGGGCAGCCTGGTCTGCATCGTGCTGACCATGGTCTACGGCACCTGCTTCATCAAGTTTGGCGTCCGCAAGACCCTGACCCCCTGCATCATCCTGTCCGCTCTGGGCTGCGCCGGCATCGCTGCCGCTAACGGCCTGGCCTGCAACGGCGGCACCGGCAACTATGTGCTGTATGCCATCAGCCTGTTCATCGTCCGCTGCACCTGCATGTGCTTCCAGATGTCCGGCTTCCAGCTGGCCGCTTCCTGGTTCATCCGTTATCGCGGCCGCGTTCTGGGCATCATCACTCTGGGCAGCCCCTGTTCTCCGTCATCGGCACCTCTGTCATGACCGCCTTCATCTCCAAAAACCTGGGCGGTGACTATCGTCCCTTCTACTATGGCCTGTGCATCATTCTGGTCATCATCGCCATCCTGAGCTGCTGCCTGCTGCGCGACTTCCCCGAGGATGTCGGCCTGTTCCCCGACGGCGCTGACACCGCTCCCAAGAGCGAGGCCGACAACGACGAGGTCAACCTGACCGTCGGTCAGGTCCTGAAGATGAAGAAGTCCTGGATCATGATCGTCAACTTCGGCATCTATCAGTTCATCATCAACGCCTGCATGGCCTCCATGGTCGCATGGTTCACTCATCTGGTCGTCACCAACGTCGACACGGTCGCCGCTGGCGCTATGGGCGGTATGTTCGCCGGCATGGGCGGCATGGAAGGCGCCGGCGTCATGGTTCTGTTCGTCGGTCAGGCTACCAAGTGGCTGTCCCTGGGTGCTATCATCGGCATCCCCATGAGCTTTATCTTCGGCGTCATCGACGACAAGCTGGGCACTCCTGTTGCCTCCTGGTTCTGGGCATCACCGAGTTCCTGCCCGTCATCGGCCTGATGGCTCAGAAGAGCGCTGTTGCTGCCACCGGTTCCTGCAACGTTCCCATGCTGGTTCTCTGGGGCTTCGGCGTTGCCTGCATGACCGGCGGCGTGCCCACCATGCATCCCGCTTCCATCTCCTTCGCCTTCGGCCGCCGCGAGTATCAGGCTGCTAACCGTATCATCATGGCTATCCAGCTGATCCCCTGCGCCTTCGCCGCTCAGATCATGGCCGCCCTGATCAACTCCAGCAACGATATGTCCGGCTGGATCATGTGCCTGGTTCTGATCGTCATCGGTCTGATCTTCACCCTTCCGATGTTCAAGATGAAGGACTCCAACGCTGCTGACCGCGGCTGAGTTTCCTACCAGACCTAACCCCTCAAAACAAACCGCCGCTGTGATTCATCACAGCGGCGGTTCGATTTATCCGGGGAACCCGGCTGCACATCAGGCGGCAGCCGGGTTCTCAGACAGGTAACGCCCGCTGGCTGGCCAGCGGGCGTGATTGATCATAACCCAGTTTAGCGCTTTTTCTTATGCTGATGACGCTCGGCGCTTTCCAGCGCCTTCTGCTCCATACGCGCCTTGCGTTTTCTCTCCCGCACCTTTCCATAAAGGATGCGCAGATAGAAGGCGATCGCGGCCGGAACAATGATAACGCCGAGGAATTTAAAATAGCCCATTGTCGGATAATACACAGTGATAATCACGCCAGGGATCACTGCAATAAAGAAAAACACCCAGATCAGTGTCAGCAGCAGTTTGGGGTGATCCACGAGGTATGTGTTCAATTTTGTCAAAAACAGCACTCCCCAATCCGGCGCAGAGCTTCACTCCGGCCTGTTTCATTGCTTTTATTATACCATATCCGCCCCTGCCCGCAACAGGAAAAGCCGGTATTCCTTGGCTTAACAGTGATAAGGAACGAAATCACTTATCAACTGTTAGCTGACGGTTTTCGGGTGCATACGAAACTCCCGTCTGATTCTAACAGGAATTAGGCGGGAGTTTTTCTTGTTAACAGAGCCTATATTGGAGGATAGCATTATGAAAACATTACTTTCCTGTGAATTTAACATGGACACAGGCTGCGTTGAACTAAGATATTCTGACGACAGCATGATTTCCATTAATTGCACCGCTGTAGAGGACGAAGTTGCGAATAGCCGTTTCCAGCAGTCTGAACTGGACTACCTGATTTACAATGATCCCGTTGCCTATGCCGACCTGATTCTCAACGGAGATCCGAAAGCATATCTGAAAAATGTGACCGAGTACAAGCCGCTGGATTAAACAATGAAATCGCCGATGTGAGTGAGCAACGCTTACATCGGCGATTTCATTTTATAGTGTTAGATAAAATTAGTACAATACTTTTATTCTCTTATTCTCTGTATTTTGAAGGGGTAAATCCATAATACCTTTTGAATATTTCAATCAATCTACTGGGGTTGAGTATCCAACAATTCTTGAAATTTCCGCAATGGTGAGGCCGGTCTGAATAAGCATGTGCTCGGCTGCAGAGATCCTTTTCCTCTGAATGTATTCGGTAATGGACATATTATAAACTGACTTAAATAGCTTTTTTTCATCTTGCTTTCACTCATACATGCAATGGTGGAAAGCGTCTGTAATGTAATATTAAAACTGTAATGTTCATCCATGTAATGCGTTAGTTCATCTAATGCCTGTAAATCTGTTTCGTTGATGGATCGGGCATTCTCTTCATTTAGTCTGTTTTCTTTCAAATAAGAAGCAAGAATCGAGATGATTTCATATATTTTTTGCTTCTACTGTAATTCTGGACGCTTTCATGGAAAGCAGATACTCATATAGGCTTTGCATAGCACGATTGACATTTGGTAAATAGAATTTCCCTTTTTCTTTGAAGAAATCAGAAAAGTTCACTTCAAGATCACCGGAAATTTCCTGGAGATACTGATCAATAAATTCCTGGTCAAACTGCACAGTAATACATCTTAATGGAATCTGAGGATGATAAATCGCTTTGTACTTTTCAGATGGTTCATAACAGCGCAATGTATTCGGAGAAACATTTTGATACGGATAAAATTCATCTCCTGCGCCACTAAATATAGAGAACAAGTACATATCCAGGCCCAATATGTTCTCCAACCATGGTTTCCTGATTAAATCGTATGTCTGTCACTGTAATGACGAAATCGTGGTGAACCTCACTCGTCCATTGAAATCCGATTCCATATTTCTGATTGATCTTATAATATGTTCCGTACCCTATTGGATTCTTTATCGATTCAACAAAGAAATCCTCTCGTTCAACTTCTATCATTGGCCCCTCAAAGATACCTCGGTTAGATTTATTAGTACCTTGTTCAGACTTTATATCTGTTTTGCCCTTTACAGTTATCCGCAACTAATTATAATAAAAGAGCAGATGTGTGTCAAACCGTTTTTTAGCAAAAAGGAGGCTCGGATTTGAAGTCAATTCGTTGTTTATATAAAAAACTGTTGCAATATGTCCCGGATAAAAGAATTTGGGCATATTCTTCTATGGCATTGTCTGCCGCTGCCGTCTGCTCATATATGGGAGCTTATTGGTTTCTCTGGCAATCCATTGTGTCCATTCTGGTTATCCCTGCATATGAGAAGGCCATGTATGATGCAATTATCGTAGTCGCACTTATGATTTTACGAGGCATCCTCAACATTGCATCGGCAACGTGTTCCCACTATTTAGGCTTCCGGCTTGAAACAAACTTAAGAAAAAATGGGCTTCATAAATTATTGGATGCCTCTTCTTCCTTTTTTGACCACAACAGTTCTGGAGAGATTCGAAAAGTTATTGATGATAACGCAGCAGAAACACACAAAACAGTGGCCCATTTGATTCCAGACAACATCACTGCTGTTATGACGCCGGTGTTAATGTTTGTGCTGATGTTTGCAATTGATTACCGCCTTGGTATTCTCTTGATCCTTACAACTGTAATTGGTGTTCTTCAGTATCGTAAAATGTCCGGTGGTACTGAATTTCTGTCTGGCTATTCAGCGGCACTTCAAAAGATGAGTGCGGCAACAGTAGAATATGTCAGAGGAATGCAGATCATAAAATCTTCGGTGTAACTGTACAGTATTACAAAACTCTGATTGACTCGATCAAGGAGTACAAACAGTACGTCTATCAGTATAGCCTCAGTTGTAAGAATCCCTATGTTGGATTCCAGGTTCTGTTCAACGTGTTTTATGCTTTTGCCGTACCAGCCGCAGTTGTACTCATCAGCTATGGAGAACCTGCCATGCTGATCTTGGCAAAGATTGTTTTCTTTGCTGTATTCTCCGGAGCTGTATTTACTTCTTTCACATCGATTATGTTTACGGAGCAGGATAACTTTGGCGCACAAAATACGCTGAATCAGCTTGATGAGCTGACTGCTTCAATGGATCAGGCAAAGCTTCCGCATGGAAGCGAAGAGAACTTCCAAAATTTCGATATTGAATTTCGTCATGTTGACTTTAAATATGATGACACCTTCGTGCTGAAGAATTTTAGCCTGACACTGCATCAGAATAAAACTTATGCGCTTATCGGGTCTTCCGGCGGAGGCAAATCTACCATTGCAAAGCTGATTTCAGTTTTTTTATCCTGTTGATGGCGGCGAGATTCTGATTGGCGGAAAGAACATTCAGAGTTATTCTGAAAAACTCTCATCCAGAACATAGCATTTGTCTTCCAGCACAGTCAATTACTGAAGACCTCAATTTACGAAAATGTCCGAATCGGAAATTCTCAGGCAACACGGCAGCAGATTATGGATGCACTTGACGCAGCGAACTGCACATCTATTCTTGACAAATTCTCCCAGCGAGAGATGACCGTCATCGGGGCAAAGGGCGTATACCTTTCCGGTGGCGAGGTGCAGAGGATCGCCATTGCAAGGGCTATTCTAAAGAATGCGAATATCATCATTATGGATGAGGCATCTGCAGCTGCAGATCCGGAAAACGAATACGAGTTGCAGCAGGCTTTCCAAAAACTGATGAGAGGCAAAACAGTTATCATGATTGCACACAGGCTGTCCTCTATTCAGAATGTAGACCAGATCCTGTTTGTCCAGAATGGAAAAGTTGTGGAACAAGGAACCCACAATGAGCTGATGGCCTACAATGGACGTTATAAAGATTTTCAGGATGTATACTGCAAGGCAAATCAGTGGAGGCTGGCATGATGAAGACATATCTAAAAAAGCCTTCCAGCTTAGTGATTCGGGTGCGAAAGGCCTTGTAAAAATCAATCTGGTCATTCTTCCTCTATTATGTCTCTTTTGTACCGCCGATGATTTGTGTTTTTCTGTTTGCAGACAGGCTGCTGCATGGAAACACCGGGAAACCGGTGGTATATCTCCTGTTTATGCTGGTAGCGACCCTGGTGATGTACTTAGTTATTAACTATAACTATAAAACGACCTATGATGAAACCTACCAGGAATCTGCAAATTTAAATTGATTTGGCGGAACAGCTTTTTGCGAACGCTGATGGCCTAATACCATAAGTTTGCAATTTACTTTTTTGGTTATCAGCGCAGCCCTTCTGATCATGAATTGGAAATTAGGGCTCTGTGTATTTGCTTCCCGTTCTTGCTTCTGCTTCGGTTCTTTTCTGACAAAGAAACTGCAGGTCAGAGATGTAAATAAACATTATGATAAGTTGAGAGATATTTCCAGCTTTCAGAATGCAATCGAACTGAATCAGGAAATTAAAAGCTATGGGTTGAAAAAGAAAAAGTGGAAGCTCAAATGGACCAGCAGTTGGATGAGTCAGAAAATCTTCAGTGGAAAGCCCAGATCACCCAGACGATTCCTGTTACAATCGGCCAGACTTTATCGATTCTTCCTATTGGAATCACGGCAACTGTTGGCCTTTCGATGCTTGCCTCCGGTCAGGTAAGTATCCTGATTCTTCTGGGCTATATTATTATGGCAGCGAAACTCAGCGGGGCCATGGGTGGTGTTTGCTCTATCGACGGAAAATCTTTTTATTTGGATGCAGGATCGCCAGGATTGGTGAAATCAAGAATCATGAACTTCAGGGTGGAGAAAAGGCAGTCCTTTTCAGATTTCAATGTAGAAATAAAAGGATGTTTTGTTTTTCCTGCCAGAAAGACACCCAGGTGATTCGCCATGCATCCTTTACGGCGGAGCAAGGACAAATAACCGCATTGGTCGGTCCCAGCGGCTGCGGAAAAACAATAATCTTAAGCTCATCAGACTATATGATGCAGATTCCGGTACCGTTCAGATCGGAGGAACCGACATACGAAATTCACACTGATAGCTTGTTCAATTATGTTTCCATTGTTTTCAAGGAAGTCATTCTATTTAATACTTCTATTATGAAATATTCGCCTTGGGCGGCTGGATGCTTCTGACGAAGAAGTAATACGAGCTGCAAAACTGGCTGGTTGCAATGAGTTTGTCAGCCGTCTGACACCTACCAGACAATAATCAGGAAAAGTAGATGACTCTCCGGCGGAGGAGAACGTCAGCAGTGCCCTGAAGGATGCTCCATTATATTCTGGATGAAGATCGTTAGATTGAAGTCCAGATACAGACTGGATTAAATCTAAATTTGATTGGCAGGATTATTTATTTCACACAGACTGAAGTCTTTGAAAATGCAGATAAGATCGTCTAAGCAGGTTACCCTTCATCTGCTGCAGACCACATATAGAAAAGGGTCAATAACATAAAACATTCATTCGGTTAACTATGTCTAACTGATTTCTGATGTGAGGTGCATTATTTGAAGAAATATATTGGAAAAAGGATCATTAAGCTTCCTCATTGTACTTTGGCATTGAAGCGTCAGCATTCTAAGATTTTGTTGGTGCTTGGTCTAAGGAAGAGATCTGCTGCAGAAATTATTACTTGCAGGCATGTCAATCCTACGCCGGAACAGATTGAGATGATTCGAATTGGAAATGGGATTGGATCAACCTCTCCCTGTGCGGTATATTCAGTGGCTTTTTCGGAATGTTTAAGGGCTGGACTTCTTTGACCACTCATCAACCGATTGTAAAGGATCTGCGTAATACTGGCTCTTGTGAGGGATGGCCATTTCTATGGATTATCGTGCTCACCGTTCCGATTAGTTTGCTCTGTACTTAGAAAGCGGGGTCGCCTTTTCGATCAGGTTACAGAGGCATTACTATCTGCAGGTATTGTGACAACTTTCTGGCTAGGGATTCGCTTCTTCTGTTCTTTGCGATTCATCTGAAACGTTCAGGTGCGTCTTGCACGAGTCCAGGTTTGGAGGCTTTTACTACCTTCATTTGCCTGGCGGTTCCCAGTGCCAGCGTTCACTCATCCGAATTATGCGTCTTCTCTCTTCGGCTGAGAATTATCTTCTGATTATGTTCGGTTTTGCAAAAGCCCGTGGACTATCTGCCAGCAGAATTCATGCATGCCACATTCTGCGAAATCTTGCTTACCGCCTGTTGTTCGAATTCTTTCAGCAATTTACACTTTCTAATTGCGCGGGCGGTAATCGAAAGTGTCAATCAAGGGAATCGGAACTTATCTGGTGGACAATTGATTTGCGGCAGATACGATTGCAGTTTCTACCTGTATAGTCGTCATTGCGGCAGTTTTTGATAGATCGCAAATTTCGCCATGGGACATAATCAGCCGTCTGTAAGCTTTACGCTCCGTAATGGTTGGTGAGGGAAGAGAAAATGATACCATAGCTACTCAAAAGGCCGCAGGCAATCATCAGTCTGTGCCCTGATTTAACTGTTGTGATTGTGATTGCGATTGCAGTACCTGCTTTTCGCCTCACTGACCCTGAGATTGCGAATTTATCGCAAAGTATGCAATCAGCCTGACGCAGGAATACCCTCTTGGAACAGACTCAATTGGGGCAAGGTGTACCTTATCAAGGCTGCTGTATGGAGCCACAGATATTCCAATCGGAAATCAGTTTACTGTGCTGCTGATTTTGTCTGTGATTGGTCTCGATTGTCGGCACTTTTTAGCTGCCTGTGCTGGAGAAAAAGCAGACCATTTCATTACTATACTCTGTGATGTGTTTGTGCTTTTCCTTCTCTTATCATTGCTATTGCTGTCATAGGCGTTCTGACTCGAGCTTAAAACATTGCCGTTTCTGTTGTGATAGCGACTCATTTGGGCGTTTGTTCATGTGTCTGATCTTATTCCGTCTCAGAAATGGGTAAAAGATTCATATCCTGGCAGCCCTGGATTTCTGGGTGCAATACAGGAAAGCTGGTCTTCAGACATCTGATTCTAACATTCTGCCACAGTTTCTGTGTATGTTTCCACTGGTGTCGCTTCTTCCATCATTATGGTTTCCAGCTTTGCTTTCCTCGGACTTACGTCCTTCCTCCGGCACCGGAATGAATGGCATGTTAAATGATGCCAGTGACGCTTTACCTCATCCGGAATTGCTAATCTATCAGGCTTTGTGCATCTTCGTAACGCAGCAGGCTTCACTTATTTGGAGAAGCACTCAGTGATATTCTGACGCCGGAGGAGGGACAGCCTATGATGTCGATCACTTATGATCGATCGTTTAGCATTAAACTGCGGTCAGGCTCGGATAACTTGGTTTCTGAAATATCCTTTGCGATCAAAGAGAGGGTCTTTGATCTTGTGTTGAATGATCAGGCTTAAGAACAATGACCTGTAGTGCAGTGCTACTTCGCTGTGGACCCTATTTAGAGAGTGTCAGGTTCCGTGCTTGGCAGAGCTGATCTTTTGAGATTCATCAGAGCAAGCAGAGAATATGCGGAAAGCAGATTGTCTATATCCCGCAAAATCAATGACTACATTGGACCCTTCTATGCGTATTGGCAGACAGATGGATGAAAACACTACGGCTTCATTCCGACAAATCCGCCAGCAGCGTTACAACTATATTCTGCAACTTCTGCATGATGTAAGTTAGATGATCCTGACAGGGTATACAGAGCATGCCACATATGCTTTCCGGAGGGAATGCTTCAGCATGTCATTATCGCAATGGCTATGATGCTTGATGCAAAATTTGTTAACGCCGATGGGCAAACAACTGCTTTGGATGTGATTCACAGAAATGGAATCATGGTTATTTTCACTGAATGAAAGCAAATGGAGTTGGGGTTGCTTATGGTAACTTCATGATTCTGTGGCTACTGAATAGGCGGAAACATGTTGGTGATGAAAGAAGGAAGAATTACTTCTAGAATCGGTGAAGTTCAATTTTGTCTTCGATCATACCTGGAACCTTATACAAAGTCACTGATTGGAAGCTTGCTCCCTTTCACTGTGTTTTTTCCACGAAGAAGGGGTTGGAATCATGATTGAGGTAAACAACCTATCAAAGAATTTCACGGACAAGGCACAAACGAGCTTCTGGCCGTTGATCCTTATAGATTTTTATTATTCAGGATGGTTCATTTGCGCTTTGGTAGGAGAAGAAGCGGATCTGGTAAAAAGCACTTTAGACAAAGCTCTCATGTGCGGTCTGTTGTGGTCCCATCTTCTGGTGAGAGGTACTGTTTGAAGGAACATCTTCCCTCTGCAGGGCAGAGGCAAAAAGCAGAATTGCTGCGATCTAAAATACAGCTGATTCTTTTCAGGGATGGCAGGGAGCAATGGACCCTCTCCTTTACGGTATATCAAATCATTGCAGAGGTAATTCGCAATTTAGAAAAGCTCACCCAAAAGGAAGAAGAACGGGGAAATCAATGATCTTCTTGCTATGGAGCTTCCAAGAAATCAACACGAAAAGC
>VOFH01003100.1_pt1 | contig 42921 bp, 41 predicted proteins | sample 5384091 | NCBI WGS metagenome assembly VOFH01 (sample SAMN12384727, study PRJNA508395) | human gut metagenome | isolation source: healthy gut G | host: Homo sapiens
GAAATCATCTGCCTGCACGGCACTCTCACCACCAGGACGGCCGGCCCTACGGCCACTTCCACATCAGCATCGGCGACGACGAGGGCCGGGTCTGGGGCGGGCATCTGAACCGCGCCGTGATCAGCGCCACCTGCGAGCTGGTGGTCACAGTCCTGGACGGCCGGGTGGGCGTAAACCGGACCCGGAGACCGGCCTGAACCTCATGGCCTTCGGCGTCTGATTCCACCGGAGCCAATCGGTCCGCCCCAGGGCTTTCCTGCCGGGGCATTTCACCCGATTCCACTTGCCTTTCCCCTCCCGGCCTTCCTCCGGGAGGGAACCACGCCAAGGAGGCTTTCCATGGAGAAAAGCTTTGATCTCACCCCGCTGGTGGATTCCCTCTGCCACTGCTTCGCCCGCCGTCTGGGGCTGAACCGGAGGGGCTTGATTCATTTGCTGCACAGCTGCCGGTTTGAAGAAGGCATCCTGCAGTTTCAGGGGCAGCGCACCCATTGCGGCAAGCTTCTGGCCCTTTGCCGGCCGGTCCTGGACCGGCTCTGTCCCGAGCCGGAGGAGGGCTGGCTTCGCTTTTTCTACGAAACCCTGGCCGCCGGTCTGTTTCCGAATCCCGCCCGCCCAGCCGCCTCGGAGGAGGCCCTCGGCGCCATGGACTTTTACCTGCAGGTCCTGGAGTGGCTTCTGGCTCAGGAAGCGGTCTTCTGCCCCTTCGACCCTCTGCTGGACCCCCACTGGGCCACGCCGGAGGAGCTGGCGGACAGCCGCCTGGCCGGAGAGTACCGGGCCTTCCGCACCGCCGTCCTGCAGGACCGGTTCCCCACGCTGCTGCGCATCGGCCGGGACTGCATGCCCTTCGATCCGGCCAGCCATACCATCGGCGTCAACAATGTAGCCGTGCACACCGCCCGGCTGGCCCACCGGGCCGGGCTCAAGGTAGACGTGGCCCTGGTCAGCGCAGCCGCTCTCAGTCACGACATCGGAAAGTTCGGCTGCCGGGGAAAGGATGCGCCTCGAACGCCTTATCTACATTACTACTTCACCTGGCAGTACCTGTCGGACCGGGGGCTTCCCCACATTGCCCACGTGGCGGCCAATCACTCCACCTGGGACCTGGAATTTGAGAATCTGCCCATGGAGTCCCTTCTGTTGATTTACGCCGATTTCCGCGTTCGGGCCCTGCGGGACGAGGCGGGCCGGGAGCATACAAAAATCTACAGTTTGGAGGACTCCTATTCCATCATCCTCTCCAAGCTGTCGGACATGACCCCGGAGAAGCTCCGGCGGTACGCCACCGTATACGCCAAGCTCCGGGATTTTGAGAGCTTTCTGGCTTCCCGGGGGGTGGCGGCGGATCTGTCGGTTTCAGCGCCTCAGCCCGCCCATGTTCAGGCCCCGGCCCTGTGCACCGGACCTGAGGCCATCACCGGCCTGCGCCATCTCACCTTCGACAACAGCCTGCGCCTTATGGACACCTTCAGCACCGACGCGTCCTTCCAGCAGCTGCTGGAGCAGGCAAAAAGCGAGAAAAACCTCCAGCGCATCCGCACCTACCTGCGGCTGTTTGAGGAGTACAACAGCTATATGCCCCGGCACAGCAAGCGGATGACTCTGAACTTTTTATACGAGCTGCTCATGCACCGGGAGGGAGACGTTCGCCGGCGCGCCGCCCGGATCATGGGCCGTATCCTGGCCAACAGCGGCCCGTCGTACCGGAAGGAGCTCCCCGCCGACGCGCCCGCCACCGCTTACGCCCCCACCTTAATGGGCTATTTTGCCGAGGCCGAGCGGCTCTGGGACGAGCAGATTCAGCTGTGCCTGCACCCCCGACCGGAAAATCTCGCCCAAGCACGCCCAGCGCATCGCCGACAGCTTAAAGGTAATTACCGACAGTCTGTTCTCGGCCTGCTCGGACTATGACGCCCAGGTCATGGCCCGGCCGCTGCTGCGCCGCCTGTCGGAGGCCGTGGAGGAGGAACGGGAGGCCCTGGTGAGCGCCCTGACCTATGTCCCCACGTCCGCCATGGAACCGGCCGGTCTGGACGGCGTTCTGAGCACCCTCTGCCGCCTGCTGGCGGACCCGGATGTCCCCCTCCGCCTCACCATTCTCCGCTGCTTCCGGCATATCCTGGAGCAAAAGCCCCATACGGCCTCCGTTCTGGAGCCGGTTTTGACCGGATTGGACCCCGGGGAGTCCTTCGCCGTCTGCTATCAGCGGGCGGTCTTATTAAACCGGTATTGCGGCCACGACGCTCCCCTGCCCCAGGCCGACACCAGCGAGCTGTTCCTGAGCAATTTGAAAAACGCGGTGCACTGGTCGGTGAAGCTGGTCCACATCGACATCCTCCAGAACCTGGTCCAGGCCAACCCCAGCGAGGCCTTTCACACCGCCATGCACTTTTCCAATCTGCTGTCCGTCAGCGAGCACCTGCCGGTGCGGGAGCACGCCGGCGCGGCCCTGCTGCAGCTGGTCCCCTACCTGACCGTGGACCAGCGCAATGAGATTGTGGTGGACCTGACCCGGGAGCTGGAGACGGGGCAGGAGCAGATTTCCTACTACATTCCGCCCTTCTTAGGCCGCCTCATCTGCCAAATGCCGGACAAGGAGCTTTTGGAAGGGCTGGACTACCTGGACGATCTGATTCACCAGGGCTCTCTCCGGGCGGCCAGCGCCGCGCTGCACACCCTGGGCGCCATGCTGACCGAGCCTCAGGGCTACCAGCGGACCTCCGTGTCCAGCCGGGTGCTGGGTCTTTTGCTTACGGGCATCGCCCATTACGACGCCCTGATCCATCAAACCGCCCTGTCCGTCCTGTGCCGGAGCGTGTTTGGAAATCCCGCCATCTCCCAGGAAATCCGCCGGGATTGCCTGGTCCGCACCGGCAAGAAGCTGCTGTGCCTGCTGCATGAGCCGGCCAGGGACCCGCTCACCTTCTATAACTACGCCGCCATGCTGAATCACCTGTACCGTCTGATCGTCTCCTGCGAGGTGAGCGGAACGGCGCTCCGCTTCCCGGAGCCACGGCCCGTGGCCTTTTTCCCCGGGACCTTCGATCCCTTCTCCGCCGGGCACAAGGAAATCGTCCGGGCCATTCACGACATGGGCCTGGAGGTCTATCTGGCCATCGACGAGTTCTCCTGGAGCAAGCGGACCATCCCCAAGCTGCTGCGCCGGAAAATTGCCGCCATCTCCGTGGCGGACCTGTGGGACGTCTATCTGTTTCCGGACAACATGCCCATCAACATTGCCAGCCCCGAGGATTTGGCCGCCCTGGCGGAAAAATTCCCGGGCCGGGAGCTGTACCTGGCTGCAGGCAGCGACGTGATCTTCGGCGCCTCGGCCTATCAGTCGGAGGCCCCCGGCTCGGCCCGGTATTACAGCCACGTGGTCTTCCGCCGGGCCGCAGACCGGACCGCCGGAGAAAAGCTGGCCCGAATTCTCCGGGGCAAGTGGCAGCTGGTCTCGCTGCCCGCCTGGTGCGAGGGCATCAGCTCCACCCAAATCCGGGAGTATGTGGACAAAAATCTGGACATCTCCATGCTGGTCGATCCCATTGTTCAGTCCTACATTTACGCCAACGGCCTGTATCTGCGTTCCCCCCAGTTCAAAAACGTCCTGGCGCCCGGCGACCTCTATTTTGAGCGGGCCCGGGAGAGCCAGGCTCCCCTGCCGCCGCTGCTGCGGGCCACCATGGACAGCCACCGGGGCAGCTGGGGCATTCTCCTGCGGGCCCGTTCCGCCCGGGAGCCCCTGGGCTGGGTCTGCGGCCACACCGTCACCAGCTCCCAGCTGCTGGAAACCCTGGGTTCCCAGGACGCCGCCGCCTACGTCCGACGGCACACCTCCGGGCGCATCATGATGGTCGACAGCGTGGTCTCTCTCTCCCCCCAGACCCAGGGGGCCTGCCGCCAGCTGGTCAACGAGCTCCTGGCCCGGAGCCTGAAAACCGACCACACCTACGCCCTGTGCCGCTGCAACGGCACGGAGCAGCTGTATCAGGAGCTGCTCCAGCTGGGCTTCCTGCCGATTCCCGGACAGCCGGATATCCTGTCCGTAGACATGCGCTCGCCGATGGTGCTGATTCAGGACGTGTTTCTCTGGATGAAAGAGCCCCTGCGCAGCGACGACGCCATCCGGCAGGCCGTGGAAAAGACCCGGCCCAAGCTCCGCTCCGCCCTCTCGGCCCTGTTTCCCGGAAGGCTCCTGCTGTCCTTCGACGCCGAGACCTTGAATCAAAGCCTGTGGCACAAGGTCCAGGCCCACAACCAGGTTCTGGACGTCCCCGCCGGTCAACGCCGCCTGGGCCCGTACATGTGCGTGCCCTACGGCAAAATTCTGGCCGACGAGGTCGTGCCCAACACCGTCACCAAAACCCTGCACGCCGATAAGGTCTACGAGGCCGACATGGAGCGCTTCACCATCCTGGAGGCTCCGGGCTACTCCTCCCTGACCGGTCAGGTCCGGACCATCAAATCCTTCCGCCGCCCGGTCATTCTGGTGGACGACCTGCTGCACTGGGGCCACCGGATCCACGCCCTGGACCACATTTTTAAAGAAGAGCATGTGGAGGTCCGGAGCATTGTGGTGGGACTCATGTCCGGCCAAGGCCGGGACCTGATGCTGACCCAGGGGCAGACCGTGGACTGCGAGTACTTCATTCCCAATCTCAACCACTGGCTCACCGAGAGCAGCCTTTACCCCTTCGTGGGCGGGGACAGCATCGACCGGCCGGGGGATTTCAGCTGGAAGCGGCCGTCCATCAACATGATTTTGCCCTACGTCAATCCCACCTTTGTCCCCGGTTCGGACAACCAGACGAGAATCCGCCTGTCCAAAGCCGTCCTGGAAAACGCCCGGGACATTCTCTCCGCTCTGGAGCGGCGGCATCTGGAGATCTTTACCACTGCCCTGACTCTGGAGCGGCTGGCGGAGGCCCTGTACCGGCCCCGGCTGCCGGACCGTGGACGGCACCTGCGCTACGACCTGTCGGTTCCCGCTTCCAGCTATGTGGCCGACGATCTGACCCAGCTGCAGCGAATTTCCAGGACGGAGGTCATCCATGGTCTATAAACAATACCGTTCCTACTGCCTGGCCGGGGAGTCCGGATTTCCGGCGGAGGCCGTTCCGGTTTCCGCCCCCTTTGCTCCCCTGCTCCTTCTGCGCCCCGCCGCCCCCGGTACCGGCCGCTGCCTGTATCCCGTGGAGTCCCTGGCCGAAGTGGGCCAGGAATGTCCCCTGGCCCTGGTCCCCCCGCCGGATGCGCCTGCCGGTCCTCTTTCGGATTTCGTAGCCCGGCACGGCGCGGCAGTTCTGAATCCCGCCTATCCCCGATGCTGGGAGCTGCTGGAGTCCTTCCAACAGGCGCCGAAAACCGGCCTGCGGGTGACCTTGGTCGGCCTGGGAGACGTGGGCGGCGCCGTTCTCACGGGGCTCGTCCTGCTGGGGAGAGAAATCGACGAAATTCGCATTTTTGACCCCAACGAGGCCGCCTGCCGCCGGTACGAGCTGGAGATGAATCAGATTCTCTCCCCCGAGGAGGGGCCCACGCCCCGGGTGCGCCTGTGCCCCCGGGAGGAGCTGTTTTGCTGCGACCTCTTTCTGTTTACCGCCTCCCGGGGCGTACCGCCCCTGGGCGCCGGGGGCGACGTGCGGATGCAGCAGTTTCAGGCCAACCGGGCCATGCTCCGCCAGTACGCGCGCCTGGCCCGGCAGGCAAAATTCCGGGGGCTGTTCTGCCAGATCTCCGACCCGGTGGACCACCTGTGCCGGGCGGTCTTCCTGGACAGCAACCGGGACGAGACCGGCCGCCTGGACTTTCTGGGCCTGGCGCCGGAGCAAATCCAGGGCTTCGGCCTGGGGGTCATGGCCGCTCGGGCCCGCTTCTGCGCCCGGGAGATGGGACTGCCGCCGGAGGACATTCGCGTTTACGGCCCCCACGGAGCCGGGCTGGTCGCCGCCAACGCCCCGGACGCAGGCTATGACTCAGCCGCCTCCGCCGCCCTCACCGCCGCCACCCGGGACATGAACCTGCGGGTGCGGGCCCTGGGCTTCAAGCCCTATCTGGCTCCGGGCCTCTCCTCCGCCGCCGTTTCCATTTTGCAGCTGCTGCGGGGCCGGGAGCACTTCGGCGCGGTTCCACTGGGCGGCGTCTATTTCGGCTGCCGGAGCCGCATGACCCGCCTGGGACCGCAAATCTGCCGGGAGGCCCTGGCGGAACCGCTCCAAGAGCGGATTGCCGCCGCCTTCCGGGAATTGGAGGACTTCTCCGATGCATGAGGCTGTAATTCTGCTCCAAGCCGGCGCCTCGCCCCGGCTGAGCCGCCTGCTGGAATTCGCTCTGGACGGCACCCGGGTGGAGCGGGCAGAGCTTCCGGCTGTGGAAGCCGGCGCGCTGCAGGGGCGGCGGGTCCTGTTCGCCCTCACCACCGGCCCCGGCGGCATGTCCATGCAGGCGTTTTCCCTGTTGAATGCCCTGCGCACCCATCCCGGCTGTCTTCAGGACGCCGTAGGCTCCTTCATCGTAGACGGCAGCGGGGAGCTGTACACCAAGCAGGCCGCCCAGGCCCTGGCTCTCGCGGCCAATCTGGCCGGCTGCCTGTTGCCCGGCAAGCCTCTGGTGGAGGGAACGGGCTCTCTGTACAACCAGCGCATCCTAGCCGAACAGCGAAACTGCTCTTGGGAGGAGGCCTATTTCCTTCGGTCCCGGGAGCTGGTCCGGCGGCTGGCGGCATTCACCCCGCCCCGTTATGCCCGGCCCCGGGTTCTCATGCTCCACGCCTCGGACAACCGGCGCTCCAACACCGTGGCCATGGGCCGGGCCGTCTGCAGCCGCCTGGCCGAAGCCTGCGACCTGCAGACCGTCAGCCTCCAAAACGGCGCTATTTACGACTGCCGGGGCTGCTCGTATACCGCGTGCCTGCACTACTCCCGCAGCGGCACCTGCTATTACGGCGGCGCCCTGCCCACGGAGGTCTTCCCCGCTATTTTAAACAGCGACGCCGTGCTTTTGCTCTGCCCCAACTACAACGACTCCGCCAGCGCCAACATCATGGCCCTGATCAACCGGATGACCAGCCTGCTTTTGCAGCAGACCCTGTATGACAAATACCTGTACGCCATTGTGGTCTCCGGCTATTCCGGCGGCGACCTGGTGGCCCGCCAGATTTTGGGGGCTCTGTGTCTGAACAAGACCATGATGCTCCCGCCTCGGTTCTGCCTCTTTCAAACCGCCCACGATCCCGGCTCGGCCCTTTCTTCTGCCGGTATTCAGGACCGAATCACCCAATGGGCCGACGAAATCCGGCGCACTTTGCTGCCGCCCCAGGCGGAGCCCGAGGCCCTCATTTCACGCTCCGGTCCGCCGTGACACCGGCCGCCATCTGTTCGGCCGCTGCAAAGCGGCTGCGCTCTGCATCGCCGGAAGCGCTCCAAGAAGCAAAAACCTGCCGCATGGCGGGCCAAACGGCCCACCGCTGCGGCAGGTTCTGTTTCGTTTTTACGCTTGCTCCTCCAGCCAGGCCTTCATCTCCAGGCGGCCCTCCTCCGACATGGGGAAGGTGCGGCCCCCTTCCATCCGGCTCTTTTCATAGCAGTACAAACCGTGCCAAAATTCGGCCTCCATCGAGCTGGCCTCCATGTCGACCTCCTTTTGGTCCTTCATCACCACATGGGGCACAATCCGGAACCGGAGAGGCCCCAGAGAGCCGGTGAAGATGTTATTCATGGCGAAGGTATGCAAGGTGGGAAGGAATATCTCTGCCATGGAGCGCCGTCAATCCTGCATCAGCCGCTCCATCTCGTCCAGCAGATCGCCAAACAGGGACAGGGCCTGATTCACCGGCTCCGGAGAGGTCATGTCCACGCCTGCGCCCTTCAGCAGGTCGATCGGGCTCTTGCTGCAGCCGCCGGAGAGGAAGCCCACGTAATCCCGGACGGCAGGCTCGCCCTCACGGAGGATCCGGCGGGACAGCGCGATGGCGGCGGAGTAGCCGGTGGCGTACTGGAATACGTAATAGTTGTAATAGAAGTGGGGAATACGGGCCCACTCCAGGGCAATCTCCTCGTCGATGACCATATCCGGCCCAAAGTACATCTCGTTCAGGCGGCGGTATTCGGCGCAGAGGACGTCCGCCGTCAGGGTCTTCCCCTCCTTGGCCATGCGGCCGACGTTCAGCTCGAACTCCGCGAACATGGTCTGGCGGTACAGCGTCGTGCGGAACTGCTCGAGGAAGTGGTTGATGAGGTAGGCGCGCTCCTTCTTGTCCGTCGTCTTGCCGAGGAGGTACTCCATGAGCAGGGCCTCGTTGCAGGTGGAGGCGACCTCCGCCACGAAGATCACATAATCGGCGTCGAGCGGGTTCTGGTTGCGGTTGGAGAGATAGGAGTGCATGGCATGGCCCATCTCATGCGCCAGCGTGAACTGGCTGTCGAGCGTGCCGGTGTAGTTCAGCAGAACATACGGATGGACGCGCGCGCCTGCGGAATATGCGCCGGAGCGCTTGCCCTCGTTCTGGTACACGTCAATCCACCGGTTGTCAAAGCCCTCCTTCAAAATCTTGCGGTAGCTCTCTCCCATGGGCGCCAGAGCGTCATAGACGGTCTGCTTGGCCTCGGCAAAGGGGATCTTCCGGTCCACGCCGTCCACCAGGGGCGCATACACGTCATAGAAATGCAACTCGTCCACCCCCAGGAGCTTCTTCCGCAGGCGGACATACCGGTGCATCTTGTCCATGTTCTGATGGACCGCTTCAATGAGGTTCAGGTATACGGAGGTGGGAACGTTGGTGACGTCCAGAGAGGCCTCCATGGAAGAATCGTATTTGCGGGCCTCGGAGAAGAACTGGAGCTGCTTAACCTGGGAGGCCAGGATCGCGGCCACCGTGTTCTGGAAGCTGCCGAAGGTGTGGTAGAAATTCTCAAAGGCGCTTTTCCGCAGAGCCCGGTCGGCGCTCTCTTCATAGGATACAAAGGTGCCTTGGCTCAGAGGCAGCCGGTTGCCCCGGCTGTCCACCGCGTCGGGGAAGGTCAGGTCTGCGTCGGCAAAGAGGCTGAAAATGTCGTCCGGGGCGTTGGCCATTTCCCCGGCGGCAGCCAGGAGCTTCTCCTCGGCGGGGGACAGCATGCTCCTTCCGGCGGCGGATGTTCCAAAGATACCGGCGGTACCGCTCCAGCTTGGGTTCGGCGGCAAAGAAGCCGTCCAGCGTCTCGTCGGAAATGGAGAGAATCTCCGGGGTTTCAAAGCTGGTGGCGGCGGACAGAGCCACATAGGCGCTCATGAACTGCCCCTTCATCGCCTGATACTTGGCAACCCGGGTGTCCTCATCGGTCTTGCGCATGCAGTAATTGGCCAGGTCCTCTCCCAGGACATTCACTGCCTCCATCTGCTCCAGATAGGCCAGCAGCTTGGCCGGGCTGTCCGCCAAATGTCCAGCGTAGGCGGCCAGCTCCTGGGTCACGGCCTGGAGCTTTTCCAGATCCGCGCTCCAGGCTTCATCGGTTGCGTAAAGGTCTTCAATCGCCCACTGGTCGGCCGGTGCAATGTCGCTGCGCTGGGGAATTTTTTTCGTTTCAGACATGTGACATCCTCCTGATTTTCAATTGTGTGCGTTTGCTGCTTTCATTATATCACATGGCGGTTGATTTGCAACTCATAGTTTTTACAATGTCCCATAGGTAACGTGCATTTGTCTTCTATAAAAGGACAAATCGGGAGACCGGTGTTCTTGTCCACAATGTGCGCACAAGCTAAACCATCGGGCGAAGTCGCAAAGCGGCCGTGCGGCGCCCGCTTTTTTCTGATTTCCCCTGGGCACAACCGTTTGTTGATTGACACGCTCCCTCGCAACCGGTACAATGAAGGTGTCCCCTGCTACGGACAAGCATGCTCCACTTTTTCAAAAGGAGGCAACTACATGTATCAGTTTCCCAAAGACCTGTATGCCGACATTCGTCTGGAAGACGTGTATCAGACGGCGATTGTCTACGAAAAACCACAACCTGATCCAAAAATAAAACCAGCCGGGAGACCGGAGCCTTCCTCCGGATTTGGGACGGCCGACGGTGGTATTACAGCGCCACCACCGATTTGGATCATATTCAGCAAGAGCTGGACGCCCTGGCCGCTCTGGCCACGCCGAACCCGGACATTGCCGACGACCCGGTGGTCCGCCGGCTGGAGGTCAACCGGGACCGGCTTCTCCGGTATCAGGACCGGGACGTGCGGCAGGTGCCCAACGAGGAGAAGGTCGCCCTGCTTCAGTCCTATCTGCCGGTGGTGGCTGAGGTCCCGGAGATCACCGACTGGAAGGCTGGGTACCTGGATACCCACACGGAGAAAAATTTTGGTCCAGCCTGGGCGCGGAGCTTCACTTTGATTTTCAACGGGCCAGTGTGGTCCTGGGTTTCACGATCTCAGCCGGCAGCGTGCCCTACTTCGACCGGGTGCATACCTACCGGCCGGACTTTTCCGGCCTGACCGGTCATGAGAAGGAGCTGGCCGCGCAAGTCGAGGACTGCCTGACCTATGCCAAAAATGCCGTTCCCGTGACGCCGGGCACCTATACCTGTGTCTTTTCTCCGGTGACCGCCGGCGTCTTCGCCCACGAGAGCTTCGGCCATAAGAGCGAGGCGGATTTCATGCTGGCTTCCGAGGCCATGCAGAAGGAGTGGGCCATCGGCGCCCGGGTGGGCGCGCCTCTGCTGAACATCTTGGATTCCGGACAACTGGAGGGCTCCGGCTATGTGCCCTACGACGACGAGGGCACCCGGGCCCGGACCACCTACCTGATTCGCGACGGCATTCTCACCGGCCGCCTCCACAGCGCCGCCACGGCAGCCGCCCTGGGAGAGGAGGTCACCGGCAACGCCCGGGCAATGGATTTCTCCTTTGAGCCCATCGTCCGCATGACCTCCACTTTACATCGGCGGCGGCGACTTGACGTTGGAGGAGCTGCTGGCGCCCATCGAGCTGGGTGTATTCATCCAGGACTTCAACCACGGCTCCGGCATGTCCACCTTCACCATCGCCCCCAGCCGGGCCTACATGATTCGAAACGGAAAGATTGCCGAGCCGGTGCGGATCTCCGTGGTGACCGGCAACGTGATGCGCACCCTGCATGAGATCGACGGTCTGACCAAAGCGGAGCAGGTCTGCTCTCTGTCCACCGGCGGCTGCGGAAAAATGGAGCAGTGGCCCCTGTCCGTGGCCTTCGGCGGCCCCTACGTCCGCGTGCGGAATCTTCAGGTGCAGTGAGGAGGAAGAAAATATGGTGAAAGAATTATATCAAACCGTTCTCCGGGAGACCTCCCTGAACGTGACCAACGGAGAGATTGACTCCGTCCGGAAGAAGTCCATCACCAAATCCGGCTGCCGGGTATACGACGGCGGCTTCCTGGGCGTCGCCGGAACCCTGGGCGAGCCCACGGCGGAGAGCTGGACCCAGGCGGAGGCCAATCTGGCGCGCAAGATCCCCTGCCCCTGGGGGCCGAAGACCGATGCCCGCCGGACCTGCCGCCGGGGCGCGGCTATGGACGCCGACCGCTTCCTCCACCTGTGCGAGGAGCTGACGGAAACCCTCCGCCGGGAGTTCCCTCAGTTTATTTTCAGCAATAAAATAAACTGGACGGAGGAAATGCAGCGCCTGCGCAACGACGCCGGCCTGGATTTTACCTGGCAGGACGCCGCCGGTCTGGTGAGCCTGCTGGTTCGGACCCAGGACTCCGTCAACATCTTCGACACCAGCATCGGCGGCATTTACCGGAGCTTTGATCCCGCCGCCGTCCTGCAGGAAGCCCGGGAGGTGTTGGAGGCGCACTTAAATCCCATCAGCCTGCCGGACCTGGAAAAAATGCCGGTGCTGGGCAGCCCGGATATGTTCAGCCGGGCCTGGAGCGAAGCCCTGAACGGCCAGAAGCTGGCGCGGCAGGCCTCCGTCTGGTCCGGGGAAGTGGGCCGGCAGCTCTTCGCCCCGGATTTCACCCTGGAGGTGGACCGGTCGGCAGACAGCTTCTTTGTTCCCTTCTTCGACGCAGAAGGGACCTGCCTGGAGGGCGACACCCTGCCGCTGATCGAAGGCGGCGTGCTCCGCCGGGGGTACGCCGACCGGAAATGCGCCTGGGAGCAGCAGATGCAGCCCACGGCCGCAGCCGACGGGGCCTATGACGACGCCCCTGCCCTGTCCCTGCCGCCCCTGTCCGTGCGGCCCACAGGAAAGACCCTGGAGGAAATTTTGGACGGCCGCCCGGCTCTGTATGTCCTCACCAGCGGCGGCGACGTCACGCCGGACGGCAGCTTCGCCACCCCGGTGCAGATGGCCTACCTGTACCAGAACGGCCGCCTGATCGGCCGCCTGCCGGAGTTCGGCCTCCGGGGCAACCTGACTGAGCTTCTGGGTAAGGGCTTCCTGGGCTGCTCCCAGGACAAGCCCTACGACAGCTCCCACGCCTGTGTCATGGAGATGACCATCGTGCGCTAAAACCTCATTATATTGAGAAAAAGCATGCAGGCGGGAATCCGTCTGCATGCTTTTTGCCGTCTCGGCTTTGCAACCGGGCGCGTACAGCCCCTTAGCGCTGGTTCTGCTGCTGGTTCTGCTGATTCTGCTGGTTCTGCCGGTTATTCTGATTCTGCTGCTGGTTGTTCTGCTGATTCTTGTTCTGATTCTGCTGGTTCTGATTGTTCTGGTTGTTCTGGTTGAAATTCATGATGAAATTCCTCCTGAATTCATTTACGGGTTTCCCGCGGGGGTAGTTTACCCGGTTCCTGCCGTTTCATTCCAAAATTAGCTTTTGTCTTTCGGACGGAAAATCAAAGCGGCAAAAAAGGCCGCCACGATTGCCATGGTGATGCCGCCGGCCGCCGCCTTCAGGCCGCCCGTGAAGATGCCGAGAAAGCCGTCCTCCGTCACAGCCTGGCGTACGCCCTTGGCCAAATTGTACCCAAAGCCGGTGAGGGGAACCGTAGCGCCGGCGCCGCCAAACTCCGCAATCGGCTCGTAAAGCCCAACGGCCCCCAGAATGACGCCGGCCACCACATAGCTCACCAAGATCCGGGCCGGCGTCAGGCTGGTTTTGTCCACCAAAATCTGGCCGATCAGACACAGAAGGCCGCCTACCAGAAACGCCTGCAAATACTCCATGTTCTCACTTCCCTTCTGTGCTGATGGATACGGCGTGGCATACGCCGGGAATGGACTCTCCTTGCTGGGAGGAGGTGGGAGACAGAAGCGCGCCGGTCCCGCAGAACAAGATGCGGTGGAGCTTGCCCTGGCTCAGCTGATTCAAAAGGTATCCGCACAGCACAATGGCGCTGCAGCCGCAGCCGGACCCTCCGGCGTGGACATCCTGCCCCTCCAGATCGAAGACCAGGACGCCGCAGTCGGTATACCGGTCTTCCAGACGGACGCCGATTTGATGGAACTGGTCCAGAAGAATCTCCTTACCCACCTTTCCCAGGTCCCCGGTGACAATCAGGTCGAAGTCCTCCGGCGCGGCGCCCAGATCGTCAAAGTGGGCGCGGATGGTCTCTGGAAGGCGCGCTGTGTTACCCAGCTGCGTAACCGTCAAATGTAACCGCATTAGGTCCACGTCCCGGGTCTGCTTGCCCGCCTTTTGCAGCAGAGTCTCCATGGAAATCACCGCCGTGGAGAGCTTTGCAGGATCCCCCACGGCGGTGAGCCATTGTTCATTCATCTGTTTCAGCGGTATACAGTTCAGCCGGCGCATTCCAGGGCAGCAGACTTTGTCCCATAGGACGACCTGCGTATCTGTCAGATCCGCATGGTTGGCTGTATGCATGAGCCAGGTCAGGTATCGGTAAGGATCCAGACCATTCTCCATTGTTGTCTGGATCAGGCTGAACATCACCGCACTGCCGGCAGCTCCCTTTGGTGTATTGGCGAACAGGAAGTTCTTCCGGTCAATAACGAAGGGCTTGATGCTTCTCTCTGCTCGGTTGTTGCTCAGCTCCAGTCTGCCGTCCTTCAGGTAATTGGTCAGGTATGGCCACTGCTCCTTGAGATAGTTCAGTGCCTTACCCAAAGCAGACTTGGGCGCGGCAGTTCTAGAATTTGCCCACGCAAACATCGCGTCTAAAACAGGTTTTGCCTGCTTCAGCCGCTCTTCATAACGCTCTTCTGCTGTTTTGTCCGCAATCTCCTGTTCCATTCTGAAAAGAAGATTGCAGTAGGTCAATCCCTGAGATGCGGAACTGCCCTTTGCTTTTCCCTTGGGCAGAGACCTCACAGCCTCGTCGAATTTTCTTCTGGCGTGCGCCCAGCAGCCTACCACCGTGATTTCTTCCGGCAAATTATGATATCCGGCATAACCATCTGTGTGCAGGTATCCTTTGAATCCTTTCAGAAAGGCTTCCGGATGCTTTGCCCCACGTCCCGGCTGGTATTCGTACAGGACAATGGGCTTGTTGGTATCCCCGCTGGTACGGTACAGCCACATATAGCTTTCACTCTGCGGCGCCTTCCCCGGTTCGTGGAGCACCTGCAATGTGGTTTCGTCGGCATGCAGGACTTCCCGTCTCAAAAGTTCCTTATGCATCTGCTCATACACAGGCGTCAGATCATTCTCTGTGGCTCTCAGGATCCAGTTGGACATAGTCTGGCGGCTCAGGGGAATGCCCCGGCGGTTCAGGTCCTGCTCCTGACGGTACAGAGGGCAGCCCATGACAAACTTTTGGGTCATAATATGGGCGACAGCTTCCGGTGTGGCGAAACTGCCGGGGATGATGTTCTTTTCCTTTGGTGCTTTGACCATGGGTGTTTCGCAGCCTTCGTCGGCGTTCTCGCTGCAGCTCTTGCAGGCATAGGTGTAGTAGACATCCTCCCGGACGATGGTCCGGGCAGGAATGATCTCAAGGGGTGCGCACCACTTCTTTGCCAATCTCGGTCATGGTATCCCCCGCACTGAGGGCATACCAGTTCCTCGCCCTCCAGACGATGCTCCACCTGTTTTGTGGGGATGCCCTCCGGGATGTTGTCCAGGGTGTATTCGTGTTTTATGCCGCTTACGGGCGGCTACAACAACGGCTTCTTCCTGTTTTGTGCTTACTTCCGCAAATACCTCAGCCTCATTGAACAGAAAGCTCAACTGCTCCATGAGGGGTTCCTCGCTCTTTTCGGAGGACGTGCCGAACTGCTTGTGCCGGGCAAGGCGCAGTGCTTCCATGAGCACATCCACGCGGCTTTCAAGCTCAGAGATACGCTTGCTCTGAGCCTGAAATTTCTCGTATTCCGCCCGGGATATGGTGACTGTTTCCGGGTTGCTTGCAGTCAAATTCTGTTTCTTGTCCATGACATGATTATACCATATTTCTGCAAAAAGTATAGGAAAACATGGTGATTCTCAGACGATTTCTAAGCCGGAAACCGGTTTGTGGGCCTTTGGCTGGTCAACGCTCAAGCCCTCCATGAGCCAGCGGTATTGCTGCGGCGTCAGGCTTCTTGCCTCGCTTTCCTTTCGCGGCCACTGGAAGCTGCCGGATTCCAGACGCTTGTAGAGCAGCACGAAACCGTTGCCCTCCCAGTACAGTGCCTTGATCCGATCCCGGCGCCTGCCACAGAACAGAAACAGGCAGTTGCTGAATGGGTTTAGTTGAAACTCCTGCTGAACCAGGGCAGCCAGACCGTCGATCCCACGGCGAAGGTCGGTGTAACCGCAGGCGATGTACACCCGGTCGGCGCCGGTGAAGTCGCTCAGCATGACTTTCATACCCGCAGTACCGTTTCCACGGTAGCCGCGTCCGCGCCGCTGTGAATATCCGCTTCCGTTCCTGAGATTCGGACGGTAACCGCAATATTGCCGGAAGTGCGAACCGGCGTGACTTCTGCGAACCGAGATTCCTGCTGCGTCTGGAGCCATGGTGAACAACTTCTTCTGCCACTTGTAGTAGGTCTGCTCATTGACTCCGTTTTCCCGGCGCCAGTCCTTTACACGAAGCCCACTGTTCCGGCATGACGATACCCGCTCGGCCCACAATGCCAGTTTGTTCTGTCCGTTTCCTGTCTGTAAATCTCTGCTCATGAAAATACCCCGTATTTCGGATCGTATATGGCAGTCGCATATACTATCCGCTACTATACGGGAGTATTGTTTCATATTGGAGAGCCTTCCGCAAGTCGGTGGTAGGTTTGACGCTTACCATAGGACTCTGCATTTCGGGCAGGAACCGGCATCAGCTGTGGAAGGAAGCACGCTTTCCCGGAACACAGCAAAAAGCCGGTTATGCAAACGTCAGCTCAAACCGTTCGCCTCGGGAAAACAGCACGCCGTCCGGCAGGGAAATACGAAGAATACACGTGTATTCGTCCGTCAAGTCGGAATGTCCGCTGTCTATCCAGGCTGCAAACACATCCCGGAGTTTTTGCGCCGGGCAGGCATTCTCCTCCCGGCAGAACGCCCCCAGCAGGACCGCCGTTCCATGAGCGGTGAACCACTCTCCCGCGACCGCACATGGGGATTGCTTGCAATTTACCGGATTTTGTTGGACTTGGCATGGGTGATCACATAAAACGCCCCGTCCTCATAGTAGCCGTTTACCGTTCGGACCTCAGGCCGGTCCCCCCAAACAGTGGCACGGGCGATCTCCCGGTCGCGTCCAAAGCGCTCGTTCATGATGGTCTTTGCTTGTTCAGAAAATCCCGGTTTCATTCCAATCCTCCTTCTCATTTTCTGCCGAGCACGCTATACCAGCAGGGACAGCAGGGCGAACACCCAGTGGGCGAAGATACCGGCGCACAATCCGCCGATGGTGTGGCAGACAATGGCCCGGCCGGTGAGGCCGCTGCACTTCAGGCTGGCCATCATGGCCACGTGGGTGGACAAGTAACCGCTCCAGCACATGCACATGGCAGTGAACACTGCCACATCTTGGGACCGGCCAAGCCGGAGGAGAGCAGTCGGGCACCAGGCCAATGGCCGCCCCGGCAGCGCCCAATGCAGTAATGGGCACGGCAATGCCCTCGGCGCTGGTGAAGCCGAACAGAGGCTTCAGAAGGAAGGACAGCTTCTGCCCCAGCCAGGGCAACGCCGCGACTCCCTCATAAGCCGCGCCTGTGTACAGGCCGCCTCTCCAGGCCCCTTGGTAAGGAGCAGAACAAAGGTACAAATTAACAGCACACCGGGAATGATCTCCACGCCCATTTTCACGCCGGTGGCTCCCCCTTCCGTGAGCGCCCCCAGCAGGCGGGCCCCGATGCCGCCGGGCCGGACGGTTCGCTTGGACAGATCCGCATGTGGAACCCCGTCCGGCGTGTCGCAGTAGCGGTCCGTCCCGTATACCCGCCTGGTAAACCGCAGCATCAGACGGGTGCTGACGATGCTGCCGAACACGGCGCCCAGGTTGCCCACCAACACGGCCAAGCCAAAATTGCCGCCGGACAATAGCTGCAGTCCCAGCATAAAAGCGGAGATGATGGCCCCCATACCGAAGGCCGTGCCCAGATTGGTCAAGGCGGGCAGCTGGTACCGCTTAAAATAGCGGCGGAAGCTGGGGTCATCGGCCAGAGTTAAAATTGCCGGGTTATCCGAGAGATAGGTTGTCACAATTCCGATGGACGCCGCCCCGGGTAACCCATACAGGACGCCCATCAGGGGCGACAAGAGCTTATTGATCAGCGCCACCACGCCGAACTCCGTCAGCATGGCGCCCAGGGCGCCGGCCAGTACGGCGATGCCCATGATGTACAGCACCGTGTTGATCAGCAGGTCGAACGCGGTATTCATCATGGTGTTGAGCAGGTTGACCAGTCCCATTCTGCTGCTGAGCAGTCCAAAAATCAGGATGAACACGCCAAGGAAAACGAAAGCCTCCACACTAATCGCTCGCTTTTCGCCGGTGGCCGGTTTCGCGCCGGGGATGGTTTGATTGACAGGACTTTCCATATGGAATTCCTCCTCCATCTGATTTCCATGTGCCCGCACCTATTGTAGTGGATGAAGCAAGAAATTTCAACAAAAATATTCACATATTCAGCAAAATTTTTCGTCACTTTAACCAACGGACAGAGCTCTTTCCTGTGCGCACACTACCTCCATACCCCCTGATCCAGCACTGCGCGACGGAGCTCCATGCATTTGCCCCGTAGATCCCAAAAGCGCCGGCGGGGCCCCAGGGCGCCTTTGGCAGACGGCGCTCCGCTGGGAGCTATCGTCTGTTTCAACAAATTTGACCCCTCCATTTTGAGCACTGTAAACAAATTGTGAATTCCAAATCCAGGCAGTTGACATTTGGAGGGACCGTGGTAAAATACTCCTACCTGTTAGATTCTAACAGTATTAACATTTTGAAGCCGAAAGGAGTGTGTGCTGTGGATCGACGGCAGGCCGCCTCGGAAATCTTCAACATTTTCGCAACCCTGACCCAGCATAAGCTTCCGCCTGACGTACAGATGCAATCCAAAGGAGAGGGCATGATCATGCATCTGCTGGCCGGGATGCCGGACGGCGCTGCGCCGGGAGAGCTGTGCCGGTCCATGGGCGTGTCTTCCGCCCGGGTGGCGGCTATTTTCGCCGCGCTGGAGAGAAAGGGGCTTATAGAGCGCCAGCTCCATATGCAGGACCGCCGGCGCGTCCGGGTCGCCCTGACCCCGGCAGGGCGGCAGCATGTCCAGCAAAAGGAGGCCCAGGTCATGGCGCAAATGGAGCAATTCTTATCCGTTCTGGATGACGAGGAAATCCAGTGTTTCATTCGGGTCCTCCACAAGTTGGTCGCGCAACATCAAAGGCAAAGTGAGGAAAAATTATGCTAAGATTATTCAAACGATTTCAAAAGAAGGAAATCATGATGATTATCCTGAGCACTCTTTTGATAGTAGGCCAGGTCTGGCTGGATCTCACCATGCCGGACTACATGTCGGAAATCACCACCCTGGTCCAGACGGAGGGCAGCGCTATGGCCGACATCTGGCTGGCCGGCGGTAAGATGCTGCTGTGCGCCCTGGGAAGCCTGGCGCTTTCCGTCATGACCGGTTATCTGGCCGCCCGGATTGCCGCTTCCTTTTCCATGCGGCTCCGCGCCGGTATTTTCAGCCAGGTGGAAAACTTTTCCATGCAGGAAATCAACCGGTTTTCCACCGCCAGCCTGATCACCCGGACCACCAACGACGTAACCCAGATTCAAATGCTGGTCGCCATGGGGCTTCAGGTCATCATCAAAGCGCCCATTATGGCCGTGTGGGCCATTTGTAAAATCCAGTCCAAGAGCTGGCAGTGGACTACCGCCACCTTCTGCGCCGTGTTGTTCATGCTGGTGCTGATTCTCATTGCCGTCACCTTCGCCATGCCCCGGTTTAAGCGAATCCAGACGCTCACAGATAACCTGAACCGGGTCACCGGGAAAATCTCACCGGTCTGCGGGTGGTCCGGGCCTACAATGCCGAGGACTACCAGGAGAAGAAATTCCAGACAGCCAATGACCAGCTCACCTCCAACAACCTGACCGCCAACCGGATCATGGCCATTATGTTTCCCGGCATGAATCTGGTCATGAACGGCCTGACGCTCTCCATCTATTGGATCGGCGCTTACCTCATTGGAGCCATTCCCTCACCGGCGCGCCGGCCATCGCCCAACGGGTGGGCCTCTTCTCCGACATGGTCGTCTTCTCTTCTTACGCCATGCAGGTGGTCGCCGCTTTTATGATGCTGGTCATGATTTATATCATATGGCCCCGGGTGTCCGTGTCCGGAAAGCGGGTGCTGGAGGTCCTGAAACCCACTCCTCCATCACCGACGGCAAGCGGCGGGAAGGCCTGCCCGGGCAGGAGGGAGAAGTGGAATTCCGGGACGTGACCTTCCGCTATCCCGACGCCAGCGACAACATCCTGGAGCATGTCAGCTTCCGCGCCCGGAAGGGCCAAACGGTGGCCTTCATCGGCGCCACCGGCTCCGGCAAAACCAGCCTGGTCAATTTAATTCCCCGCTTTTACGACGTGACCGGCGGCCAGGTTCTGGTGGATGGAGCGGACGTACGGGACTACGCCTTGGACGCGCTGCATGAAAAGCTGGGCTACGTCCCTCAGAAAGCGGTCATGTTCTCCGGCACCGTCTCGTCAAACGTCACATACGGGGCCGAGCACGCCACCCAGGAGCAGGTTCAACAGGCCGTTGCAATTGCCCAGGCCACGGACTTCGTAGACACCATCGGCTATGACGGGGCCGTGGCCCAGGGAGGCGCCAACCTCTCCGGCGGACAAAAAGCAGCGGCTGGCCATCGCCCGGGCCGTGTGCCGGAAACCGGAAATCTATATTTTCGACGACAGCTTCTCCGCTCTGGACTATCGGACCGACCGGGTCCTGCGCCAGACCCTGAAGCAGGAAACCGCCGGCATCACCAGTCTCATTGTAGCCCAGCGAATCGGCACCATCCGGGATGCGGATCTCATTTTAGTGCTGGACGACGGAAAAGTCGTGGGCAGGGCACCCATCCGGAGCTGCTGAAATCCTGCGAGGTCTACCGGCAAATCGCGCTGTCCCAGCTGTCGAAGGAGGAATTGGAACATGCCTAATCTGCATTATAAACCCCATATGCCGGTGCAGCCGGTGAATATGAAAAGCGCCTGGGGCAAGCTGCTGGCCTTTTCCAGGCCCTGGCTTCCCATCGGCATAACCGGAATGGTCCTGGCCATGGTCGCCTCTGTCTTCGCCCTCATGGGTCCGGATCAGCTGCGGGATATGACGAACACCATTCAGGCCGGTATCCTGGGAGACGTGGACCTGAACGCCATTTTCCGCACCGGTATGACCCTGGTGATTCTGTACGGCTTGGCGGCCATCGGCCACTATATTCAGCATTTCCTCATGGCCACCTTCACCCAGCGGGTCTCCCGGGCCCTGCGTCAGAGCATCTCCCGGAAAATCAACAAGGTCCCCCCTGGGCTACTACAACGCAGTCAGCTTCGGCGATGTGCTCAGCCGGGTGACCAACGATGTGGACACCATTGGGCAAACCATGAACCAATCCCTGGGGAACCTGGTCACTTCCGTCACCATGTTCCTGGGCTCGCTTCTCATGATGTTCCTCACCAACAGCGTCATGGCCGCCACCGCCGTTGTCTCTACCATCCTGGGCTTCGCCCTCATGCTGCTGATCATCCGCAAATCTCAAAAAATACTTCATCGGCCAGCAGAATTATTTGGGACAGCTGAACGGCCATGTGGAGGAAATCTACACCGGCCACAACGTGGTGAAGGTCTACAACGGAGAGCAGGCTGCCCAGAATACCTTTGACCAGATCAACGGCAAGCTATACACCTGCGCCTGGAAATCCCAGTTTCTCTCCGGCCTCATGCAGCCCCTCATGGCCTTCATCGGCAACCTGGGCTATGTGGCGGTGTGCGTGGTAGGCGCCGTTCTGGTCAAGGACGGTCATACGGACTTCGGAACCATCGTAGCCTTTATGGTATACGTGCGTCAGTTCACCAACCCCTGTCTCAGATCGCCCAGGCGGCTACCAGCCTCCAGTCCACCGCCGCCGCTTCTCAGCGGGTCTTTGAATTCCTGGATCAAGAGGAGCTGTCCGACGAGTCGCATAAAACAGAACGCCTGCCCGCCTCTCAAGTCCAGGGCGACGTGGTGTTCTCTCACGTCCGCTTCGGCTATACGCCGGACAAAACCATCATTCAGGATTTCTCCGCCCACGCAAAGCCCGGGCAGAAAATTGCCATTGTAGGCCCCACCGGCGCGGGAAAAACCACTCTGGTCAATCTTCTCATGCGGTTTTATGAGCTGAACGGCGGCGAGATCCGCATCGACGGCAAAAATATCGCCGACCTCACCCGGGAAAACGTCCACGACCTGTTCTGCATGGTCCTCCAGGACACCTGGCTCTTTGAAGGCACCATCCGGGGAAAACATCGTCTATTCCAAGGAAGGCGTCACCGATGAGCAGGTCCGGGCGGCATGCTCGGCTGTGGGTCTGGATCATTTCATCCGCCAGCTGCCCCAGGGCTACGACACCCAGCTCAACGACCGGGCCAATCTCTCCGCCGGGCGGAAAAGCAGCTGGTGACCATCGCCCGGGCCATGATTGAAAACGCGCCGCTCTTGATTCTGGACGAGGCCACTTCTTCTGTGGACACCCGGACGGAGGCCCTGGTGCAAGCCGCCATGGATAAGCTGACGGAAAACCGCACCTCCTTCGTCATTGCCCACCGGCTCAGTACCATTCGCAACGCCGACCTGATTCTGGTTCTCAAAGACGGCGACATCGTGGAAAGCGGCAATCATCAGGAGCTTCTGGCAAAAGGCGGCTTTTACGCCAGCTTGTATAACAGCCAGTTTGAAAACACCGTGGCGTAACTTTCGAAAAAACTCCGTCCCGGCAACTCTTTGAAACCGGTTTTTGAAAGCCGAAATCATAGCAGCCGTCAGACAAGGGGCCGTTTCAAAGCGTAATTTTCACAAATGTCCTTTTTAGAAGAAGCTGTAAAATGGCGCAGAAAATGAGAAACCCTCGTTTTCTGCGCCATAAATATTAGGCTACTTATAACAAAACTCTATTTTGAGATAGTCCCTTTTGTTGCATCCGGAGCAAATCGCAGAACGAAAACGGCTGATCTAGGTTCCATAACCGGGCTGAGCCCGACCCGGACAAACCGTTTTCTCTCCCGTTTCCGGCAGATAAGGAGAAATTTTCCATTCCCTTCCAAATCTTTCCTATTATGGAGCCATCCCAGCTTCCAAGCAGGCAAAAACAGAAAAAGCGCTTACCCGACGGCTTCGTAGCCGCAGATTGTTCGGCTTTTTTGACCTGAGCCTTCCGCCGGATCATTGGGAGAATCGGCATCTTCAGTTTACTTGTCAACAGAGAGCAAGGCTATCGTCACATTCCAAGAGTTTCATAGTCGGAAATCTTGCATACCCGTATGCTCTTGCGGATCGAGGAGGCGGAAGTGGAGAAAAGTACCATACCTCCACATACGAAACCGGCCTTCATCACACGCCCGTTTTAACACAGGAATCCCTCCGGCGCCGTACCGTTCGCCTCCAGATTCCGGGCAGTGTCTGCGGCGCTTTCCCCACAGAATGGGATCTTTCCCCGCAGCAAAAACCGTCTCAAAACGGCATTGCGTTTTGAGACGGTCTTTTGCAGTTTAATTCTCAGGAACTTCCGGAGTCTCGGGAACTTCGGGAACTTCTGGGGTCTCAGGATCCTCCGGGGTCTCGGGGAACTTCCGGGGTCTCCGCCGGATCATTGGGGATCCTCCGGTGTTTCAGGGTCCTCCGGAGTTTCTGGGATCTCCGGTAACGCGGGAACGACGTCCTCACAGAACCGCATCAGCATCACGGCCATCTGCGCCCGCGTCGCACTCTGCTTGGGGCGGAGATAGATGACGTCTCCGTTGGAGGAGCCCTGCATGAGGCCTACCGCGCAGGCCCAGGACAGGCATTCCTTGGAGTAGTTGAAGGATTCGCCGTGGTCCGGGAACTCCTCCAGGCTGGTCCGGTCCGACACGTCCAGCTTCAGAATGTTCTCGGCATACCGGTAGAAGAACGCAGCCAGCTGCTCCCGGGTCACCGGTCTGGCCGGGCCAAAGGTGGTCTCCGTGACACCCTTGACAATGCCGTTTTCATAGCCCCAGGCCACAGCTTCCTGGTAGAAATTCTGGGTGAGATCCGTGAAGGGGTTTTCGTCTTGCACTCGGGGCTGCCGGCCATCCGCCACAGGACCGTGATGACCTGTCCGCGCGTGGTGGAGTTGAATGGATAGAACCGGTTGTTCTCCATGCCCACCATCAGGCCTTCTTCCAGGCAGTAATCAATTCCCTTATGGGCCCAGTTGTCGTCCTTGGGCATGTCGGACAAGCCGGCGCCGGGGCAGGTGTGGTAAGATTCCGTTTTGGTGACGCCGCAGCGCGTGCAGGTAAACAGCTTCTCTCCCCAGGCATCCTCGGTCTCTTCCACCGTGATCTTCCCCTCATCCCAGCTATGGCCCAGGGCGGGAACGGACTCGGTGGCGCTCACATAGCCGCACTTGGCGCACTTGGTCTGCCGGCTGCCTGCCTCGGTGCAGGTGGGAGCCTTGGTCTCCACCGTCTGGAAATCATGGCCGTATGCATCGGTGCAAACGTTGACCGTGAGGACGGCGCTCTGGTTGGCCACCGTACCGGTCACCTGGAAAACGCCGTACTCGCCGGCCTCCACCGACAGAAGGCCCTGGAAGGAGCTCACCTGCAGAGAGGCGGCATTGGAGACGTACTTCTCCGTCCGGTCCACCGTCGTCTTCTCCGGTGCAACGCAAACGCCGTAGTCCGTCACCAGGCTGGCGCCGCGGGCCAGATTGAGGGTATTCACCTGGGGGTAACCCGACGTCGTATAATCGGCAAAATAAACCCGCTCCAGCGCTACGTCGGATTCGGTCACATAGAAGTAGGTGGCTACCACCGTACCGTCAATGATGTAGTCCCCCTGGCTGGTGAAATAAATCGCCGTGTAGGTTCCCGGCTTCATGCCCCCTCCGCCGTCTCAATGGGCACGTTCAGGTTATAGTAACCCGCGCCCTCGTCAAAAGTGTTGTACCATCCAAAGACAAAGTCATCCTCGGTGGGCTCCGTGCCGGCATAGATCGCCACGTTCCATTCCTGGTCCACCACCGTCGGCACATACGCGACGGCACGCAAAGTCCCGGTCGTGCCGGCCTTGCAGGCCATTCCCAGGACGTTGGGCCCGTAGACGGCAAAGTCCTCCGCCGCCATGGGCGCTACTGTAGCCGCTGCGTTCAGCAGGTCGCTGTCCAAAACAGCAGAATCCTGCGCCAATACGCCGGCTGTGGCGGCTTGCTTCAGCTGCGCCGAATCCACAGACACCGTATGTTGCTCCGCCGGAGCAGCCGTAACGGCGGGAACCGCCGCCAGAACCATGCACACAGCAAGGAGCAGGGAAAAAATACGCTTCTTCATTTTGTTCCTCCTCAGATTTTTTTGGAAATGTGCGAATTTATGGACAGAAGAACACAGCCGTTGTCCCGATCCCGGTTATGTTCCTCCGTTTCCCATGTCAGACGTTGTGCATTTCGACTTAGTTCGATTATAAAATAGCGGAACAGGAAAGTCAAGAATTTTTTCTATTGTTTTTCAAAACGCACAAAATCCGCAACGGATATGTCATCCGTCCTTTTTCACATTGTGCCAACTCCAAAGGCGTATCTTCCTCCATCGTCACTTGTTCCGTTTTTTCAAAAAGCAGACAAACCAAACCTTTTTATCTCAGGTCGAGTCGGGTCTTCCCGGCCGTCCGGAGCGCCGCATACCACTTCTCAGAGTGCTGCCCGGGCAGAGCCCCTTTCCCCCTGCGGTGAACAAACCGTAAGGGACGGACCTGCGACCGGCCCGTCCCATGAGTTTCAAATATTTAAGCAACCAGCGCGCCCCGCAGCAAATCCGCCACGCGCATGAGAACGGTCGCCGCCTGGGCCCGGGTAGAGCCGTCCAGAGGGCGGAAAGTGCCCGTCTTGTCACCCTGCAGCAATCCTCCGGCGGTCATCTGCCCCACGGCCTCCAGCGCCCAGGGGGCAATTTGCCCGGCATCGCGGTATTGCTGCACGGCGCTGGTTCCGTCCGGCAGCAGCACGCGCCGGTAGGAGAGGTACCCGTAAACCATCTGACTCATCTCCTGACGGCTCACCTGGCGCTCCGGCAGGAAAGCGCCGGTCTCATAGCCTTTGACGATGCCTCTGGCATAAGCCCAGGCTGTCGCCTCGGTGTAATACCGCCCGCTCTTGACATCCTGGAAGGGCAAGGCCGCCAGCTCCTGCTCCGATACGGCCTCCCCGGAAATGCGGTACAGCATGGTCACCAGCTGGCCCGGGTCACATTCCGGTCGGGGTAGAACCTGCCGTCTCCCATGCCCTGCATGTACCCGGCTGAGGTCGCCCGGTCCACCTCGTCATAGTACCACTGCGTGGGAAACACATCCCGGAAGAAATTTCCCCGGTGGGAGTAAGTGGCCCGCACCTGTCCGCTGGGGAGGAAATTGCCGCCGCCTGCGCAGGCGGAGATCACCGTGCCGGGACTCAGCGTCACGGGGCCTGTGTATACGGTGGACTGCACCCCGGCAGGGGTCCCGTCCAGGGTATAATAGACCGTAGCTCCCGGCGTCCGGTTCTCCAGGGTCAAAACCCCGCCTTCCACCTGCAGCCCCGGCGTCTGGGCCGGAATCTGGGTCAAGGCTTTTTCCACAACCGGACTCCGGCTGCCGTTCAGGTCAAAGGCTGCAACCGCCCGAATGGTGCAGGGCGGCGATACCAAAAACGAGCCGGTGTAGCGGCTGCTCTCCTGGTTCAGCTGGGAATCGCCGGTGGTATAGTAAATGGCCGCGCCGGATTGGGCCGTCATGGTCACGCGCAGCTGACTGCCCTCCGGCTGTGCGGAAATCACCGGCGCCTCCACCGGCCCCAGGTCCGTCCCGTTGGGCTTACAGCTGTAATACTGGACGCCGTTTTCCATACTCTGCCCCCGGCGCCGGAACAGCTCCCGCACCGTGACAAATTCATAGCCCCGGTTCTGCAAAATGTCGATCGCCGCCAGGGCGCCGTCTACGCTGGTGGAGTGAATGTCATGCACCAGAATGATGGCCCCGTCAAAGGCGTCGTCGACGATGTGATTTTTTACCGTCTCGGCATTGCGGTACTTCCAATCCTGGGGATCCACCGACCAGTACACCAAGGGAGCGCCCACCAGGCTCCGAACCCGGGCGTTGGTACTCCCATACGGGGCCCGGACCAAATATGTAGCGCCCCGGCCGCAGGCTTTGTCCAGCAGTTCATTGGTTTTCTGAATCTGGCTCTGCACACCGCTATCCGACAAGCCGGTCAAGTCGGGATGGTCATAGCTGTGATTGGCCACCTGATGTCCCTCCCGGTAGACCCGCGCCACGGTCTCCGGATAGTTCCGCACATTGGTCCCCACCATAAAGAAGGTCACCGCAACACCTCGAGCCTTCAGGCCGTCCAAAAGCCGGTCGGTATACGGTCCCGGGCCGTCGTCAAAGGTCAGCGCCACCAGCTTCTCCCCGGAAGCCGCCGGGGCTGGAGAGACGGCCAGCACCAGGCCGGCCATCCACACCACAGCCAGGATCAGGGACAAAATTCGTTTCATGAGCAGCACCTCTTTCTCTAGAAGATGCTCTCATATTACCAGATTCCGGCAAAAACTGCTAGTGGCATTCTTATAAAAAAATCAACAAAAATCGTCGGAATTTTTCTCCTTAAATATTCTTAAGACGCCATCGTCTCCCATCACTGCTCGCAGATCGTTCCACTGGTCCAGCTCCGGCACCGGTTGGCCGGGTTGATACACAACCCCCTCCGGCGGAATGCGCGCCGCCGGGTCAGATGCCTGCTCCGGCTCCATCTCCGGTTGCGGCTCTAACTCCGGTTCCGGCTGTGGCTGCGGTTCCGGTTCCGGCTGAAATTCCGGCTCCGGCTGAAATTCCGGCTCCGGCTGGGGTTCCGGCTCTGGTTGCGGCTCCGGTTCCGGCTGTGGCTGGGGTTCCGGCTCTGGTTGCGACTCTGGCTCCGGTTGCGGTTCCGGCTGGGGTTCCGGCTCCGGTTCCGGCTGTGGCTGAGGTTCCGGCTCCGGCTCCGGTTCCGGCTGGGGCTCCGGCTCTGGTTGCGGCTCTGGCTCCGGTTCCGGTTCCGGCTGGGGTTCCGGCTCTGGCTGCGGCTCTGGTTGCGGTTCCGGCTCCGGCTCTGGTTGCGGTTCCGGCTCCGGCTCTGGTTGCGGTTCCGGCTCCGGTTCCGGTTCCGGCTGCGGTTCCGGCTCTGGTTGCGGCTCCGGTTCCGGCTGCGGTTCCGGCTCTGGTTCCGGTTCCGGCTGTGGCTGAGGTTCCGGCTCTGGTTGCGACTCTGGCTCCGGTTGCGGTTCCGGCTGGGGTTCCGGCTCTGGTTCCGGTTCCGGCTGCGGTTCCGGCTCTGGTTGCGGCTCTGGTTGCGGCTCCGGTTCCGGTTGCAGCTCCGGGCCTGGTACAGGAGGAACCGGTCTGGGCCGGGAATCCAGCAGCTCCAGGCGGAACTCGTCCTCCTGCGGCAGCCGCTTGGCGGGAATCCCCTTCCGCAGTTGCAGAATGCCGTTCTCCGGCGCAGGAATCCCCAGAGAAACATCCCCCGACGCACTGCGCAATACCAACCTCAAAATCCTGCCGTCGGCGGGCCCGCACCGGCAGTCGAACCGCAGATACAGGCCCTGCCTGGCCACCGTACATGTACCGACCTGGCGGCCGCCCTCATAGACGGGCCAGCTTCCTTCTAAGCTCATAGAAAAGCACCTCCCCCGCCATGGTATGCGAGGGAGGTGAATTTTATGCCGTCTTGCTCAATACCCGTGCAGGCCGAAGCTGACGGCAATGGCGTCATCCACCTGGTTCATCTGGGTCTCATCCAGCCGGCCCATATGTTCCCGCAGACGGCGCTTGTCGATGGTCCGAATCTGCTCCAGAAGAATGACCGAGTCCTTGGTCAGGCCCACGCTGCTGCCCGGAATGTTGATATGGGTCGGCAGACGGGCCTTGCCGGTCTGACTGGTGATGGCAGCGGCAATCACAGTGGGAGAGTGCTTGTTCCCCACGTCGTTTTGCACAATGAGCACCGGGCGGGTGCCCCCCTGCTCACTGCCCACGACCGGGCTCAGGTCCGCATAAAAAATATCGCCCCGTTTAACATTGGAATCCATTGGCTTCACGCTCCGTGAGAAATCGTTCCCGCGTCACCGAGTCTTTCTCTCTATGTAACGCGGCTGTAATTCTATTGTCCCACGTAGACACCGGATTTATACCGGTCCCGCTTCCGAATTATCCTATGCTCCGTCCGGTGAAAGTTGCGCAAAGCCGACAAAAAACGCCGGATTAAACAATATACTGCAAAATCTCCGTCCGTTTCTTCCCATCCAAGTAAATCCGGGGGATTCTCTTATTGATGGAGCACAGAATTTCATAGGCGATGGTCCCCAGCTGTCCGGCCAAATCGCAGGCGCTGGGCGCGCCGTCCTTGCCGTCGCCCAGCACCGTCACCTGGTCCCCCACCCGGGCCTCCGGCACCTGCGTCACATCCACCATGCACATGTCCATACAAATCCGGCCCACCACCGGCACCCGGACGCCTCGCAGCAAAAAGCTCACCCGGCCGGACAGCTGCCGGGACAGGCCGTCGGCATAGCCGATGGACACCACCGCAATGGACCGGGGACCGGGGTCACATACGTTCTTCCATAGCTCACCGGCACACCGGCAGGATACTGCCGGATTTGGCAAATGGTGGTCCGCAGCGTCAGCAGCGGCCTCAAATCCAACCGGCCCGCCAGCTCCGCCGAGGGGGGAAAGCCATAGGTCGCCACGCCGGGACGTATCATATCCAGGGCGTACTCCGGGTGCAAAATGGTGGCGCCGCTGTTGCAGCAGTGGCAGATTTCCGGCCGCGCACCGGCCGCCTGCATCTCTGCCACAAAGCGTTCAAAGGTCTGAAACTGCTCCCGGGTGAAGGCCTCGTCCTCCGGCGCCAGAGAGTCCGCCACGGGAAAATGAGTGAACATCCCCTCGGTCAAAAGATGGGGCATCCGGGTTACCGCGAGAAGCTCCTCCAGTGTTTTTTCTCCCTCCCGGCAGAAAAATCCCAAACGCGCCATTCCCGTATCCAGCTTTAAATGGACACGCAGCCGGGAATCCGTGCCCACCAGGCGGGCCTCCAGCTCCCGGGCATAGGCCAGACTGTGCACCTCCTGGCGCAGGTCCATCTCCGCCATATCCCTGGCGTACAGCGCAGGGGTATAGCCCAAAATCAAAATCGGCAGCTGCACACCGCCCCGGCGGAGCTGCACAGCCTCCTCCAAATTGGAAACCGCCAGAAACTCCGCCCCCAGCTCCTCCAAATGGTGACTCACCGGCACGGCTCCGTGGCCGTAGGCATCCGCCTTCACCACGCCCAGAAAACGGCACGACGCGGGAACCTGCCCCCGCAGAATGGTATAGTTATGAGCCAGATGGTCCAGCGACACGTCGGCCCAGGTACGCTTCAGTAATTTCATAGTTCACTCCATCAGCTGTTGTATTGAAACTCCGATATGGAAACCGTCAGAATTCTCTGGCCATTATAGCACACCTCCGCAAAAAGCGGTATCCCCGTTTCCTCATCCAGCCAGGTATCCACCGTCAAAGGGTTCTCTTCAAAGGAAGTATCCACCGTAAGCCGCAGGCCGCTGTCGTCCTGCCCCACGCTGGTGATATAGCCGGTACGCCAGCTCTCGGACACCACATAGGGCGCCGTGGCCGGGCTCACCTTGCCGTCCGCCAAAAGGCCAAAGGCCAGGGCCGTATCGTCAAAGGTCAGCTTGCCTCCGTCGGACTGGACCGTGCCGGAAATCCCGGCGATGGTCTCCGGCTCCGTCAGGCTGAAGGAGAGGGCGCCTTCGGCGTCGGTGGTACAGGCAGCCGTAAAGGTATACACCTCATCGCCGTAATCCGCCGTAATCTCTCCCAAAAAGGAGCATCCTCCCGCCCCAAGCAACGCCGCCCGGAAGGCCAGCGCTTCCTCCATCCGGCTTTCCTCCCGTGCGGCGCAGCCACACAGGAGAACCAGCACCGGCAGCAGCACCCAAACCCGCAGTTTTCCCATGGAACCCCAACCTTCCCTTCAGCACTCGCGGCAGGACGTGCCCGGCCTGTCCGCTGTATATCTCTATGCGCGCCGCCGCCGATTATGCCGGACTCCAGGCGGGGAAGGGATTATTTCAGAAAGCCCGGCAGGGCCTCAATGAGATCGGAGGGCGTCAGGCCGTACTGGCCCAAATTCCCGGCGCATCGGTCTCCCGCCGCTCCGTGAATCCAGGCGGCGCAGGCGGCAGCCTCCAGGGCAGGCAGTCCCTGCCCCAGAAGAGACGTCAAAAGGCCCGCCAACACGTCGCCGCTGCCTCCGGTGGCCATGCCGGGATTTCCCGTGGGATTTTCATACCCCCGGACGCCGTCGGTAATCACCGTCCGGTGCCCCTTTAAGAGAACCACCGCTCCCAGCTGCCGGGCCAAAACCGCCGCCGCTTCCATCCGGTCCGGCCCCAAGCAGCCGCCCAAGCGGCGAAACTCCCCCTCATGAGGCGTCAGGACGGTAGGCGCCCTCCGCACTTGCAGAGGCCCGGTGTGCCCCTGCAAAGCATTCAGCCCGTCGGCGTCCAGAACCAGCGGACACCGGGCCTCCTCCAGGACGGCCTCCACCACGGCCCGGACCCCCGGCGAACGGCCCAGACCGGGTCCTGCCAGGCAGGCGTCGCAGTCCGGCAGGCGGCTTACAATTTCCGGTACTGCCTCCGGCGCAAGCCGGCCCGCCTCCTCCGGCAAGGGGAACACCACCGGCTCGTCCAGCTTAACCGCCTCAATGGCATAAATGCTCTGGGGCACGCCCAGAAACACCAGGCCCGCGCCGGACCGGACCGCCGCCCGGGCCGCCAGAGCCGCCGCCCCGGTATACCCCACGCTGCCGCACAGCAGCAGCAACTTTCCAACGTCCCCTTTGTGCCCCCAGGGGTCCCGGTCCGGCAGCATCGCCCGCACCGTCTCCGCGTCCAAAATTCGTTTTTCCATCTCGCCCCTCCCGCCGGTCGTTTTTCTTATCATACCGTCTTTGCCGCCCCATTGCAATGCAAAAGGTGGCGCAAACCTGGGCAAAACCTGCGAAAAAACAAGCGCGCCCTACCCGGGCGCGGCAAAGACAAAAAAGAGGGCCTGCTGCAGGCTTGCAGCAGGCCCAAGGCATGGGAATTATTCGGGGAGTTTGATGCTCCAGGTGGATTCGATGGTGGGGGAAATCTCACCGGCTTCGCGGATGTAGTCGGCCAGGAGGTTCCGGGCCTGACCCTTGTCCTCACCTTGAATCATGTCGTACTGGGTGGAGTAGACGATCCGGCCGGGATCGTTGGCCTCAAATTCACAGCCGTGTTCGTTGAGGTACTTGATATAGTCGCCGCCGCCGTTATAGCGGTAGTTGTTGATCACAACGGTGAACTCGGCGTCGTCGGCCACCTCTTCGCCGTTGTAGGTCATGGAGACAATCCGGGAGCCCTCGGGCTGGCTGGGATCGATGACATAGGAGAAGCCCTCGCCGTAGATGACATCATAGTAGGTCAGGCCGCCCCGGATATTCACGGAGCCGTCGTCCCGTACGTCGACCTTGGAGGCGGAGTACTCCAGCCAGGTCCGGACTTCCTTGCCGCTCATGGTGATCTGGTAGAACCAGTTCTCATAGCGGTACAGGCGGAACATGTCGCCGAGAACGATGTCGCCCTCGGGAATCAGGTTCTCGGCGTTTCCGGAGGTGAGCGGCGCGGTGATGGACAGCTGCGCCGGGGTGTCGTCGCTCTCATCGTCGGGGGTGTTCTTGCCGGTGCGGTCATAAGCGCCCCAGATCTGGACCTTGTTCACGAGGTCGACGAAGGCGGAGGGAGCGGTGCCCAGGTTGGCGGCGGAGAAATCGCCGGTGGCCTTGCCGATGGGCTGGAGCATATAGTCCTGCCAGGTGGCGGTTTCATAGGGCTTCAGAGCGGCCTCCAGGTCGGGGTCTACCTCGTACAGAGGCTTCTGCTGGCCGCCCTCCCGGGTGGTCATGGCGACATTTCCGGCATCGATGGCGTACTCGCCGGTGAGCTTATCGTAGGTCACCACAGCCTGGCTCACCACGGCGGCCTTGGTGGACGGGGAGAGCACGGGAATCTCCTGCCCGTCCGTGTTGGCGATCATGGTCACGCCGTTGCGGTGCTCGTGGCCGGAGAAGACCAGGTCGATGGTATTGGTCTCGGAGATCAGACGGCGGATGAAATCGGACTCGGAATCGGAGTCGATGCCGGAGTGGCTGGCCAGGACGATCAGGTCGGCCTTCTCGGTCAGCTCCTGCTCATAGTGCTTGTAGGTCTCGATGACGTTGGCAAAGTGGATGCCCTCCCAGTTGGCGGGCACGTCCCACTTGGGGATATTGGGGTTGCCGATGCCCATCACGGCCACGGTGACGCCGTCGAAATCATACAGCTGGTAGGGAGCGTAATCGTTCCAGGTGTTCCAGTCGATGGATTCGTCACTATTGGTGTCCGCATCCAGGTAGTTGGCGCAGCCCACCGCCACGGAATCCTCCGTCTCCGTGGCCTCGCTGGTCAGGTAATCCAGCTGGCGCTGCAGAATGGTCATGCCGTAGTTGAACTCGTGGTTGCCGGGGACGAACATGTCGTAGTCCATGAGCCGCAGGGTCTTCATGGTCGGATCGTCCACCTCAGGCTGGTTGAATGCGTAGTAGTAGGTCAGGGGCGTACCCTGGACCAGGTCGCCGCAGTCCACCAGGAAGCTGTTCTCATAGGCCTGCCGCTGCTCCTTGACAAAGGTGGCAACCCGGGTCAGGCTCTGATAGTGGGTCCCGGAGGCGGAGGCGTCGGCGGTGTAGTCCGTGGCGTAAATCTGGCCGTGGACGTCGGAGGTGGCCATCAGGTTGATCTCCACCTGGCTGTTGTCGAACCGGTATACCACCGTGGCAAATTGGCCGCGGGTGGACTGGCCCAGCGGATGGAGCCGGTTGTTTTCCACGCCCTCAATCAGGCCCACGGCGACGGCCCACTGCATGGCCTCCACGGCATAGGGGAAGATCGTCTCGTCGTCGGCAAAGCCGGTCAGATCGGCGGCCTTGCTCACGTCAGGCCGGTGAATTCGGCATAGCGGTAGAACATCTTCACCATCTCCTGGCGGGTGATGCTCCGCAGGGGACGGAAGGTGCCGTCTTCATAGCCCTCGACGATGCCGTTGGCAGCGGCCCAGGCCACGGCGGTCTCGTAGTAGGAGCCCTCCACCACGTCGGGGAAGCTGCCGGTGTCGGTTACCTCAGGCTCGCCGGCCATGCGGTACAGAACTGTAGCCACCATAGCCCGGTTCAGGGGGGAGTTGGGCGCAAAGCGGCCGTCGCCCACGCCTTCCATGTAACCCTGGCCGTCCACATACTGGATGGGCTCATAGTAGAACCGGCCCTCGGACACATCGGTGTAGGGCATGTTGGTGACGGTGATGCGGCCCTCGCCGTAGGGGTTGGCGTAGGCGTCGCCTACCACGCCCTCCAGAGAGTCGCGGATGTACGTAATGAGAACCTGGTTGTCGATCATGACCTCATCCTGCAGGAGCTTGTTGTCCTGGAACATGTTGATGCCGTCGCCGCCGGACTTGAGCATGTAGTTATGGGAGGCGAGGGTGTAGGTCTTCTCCAGGTCGATGGGCTCATATTCGCCGTTCTGATTCAGAACCTGCACGTCCTTGACCCGGCGCAGGCCGTCCACGCTCACGAACATGCTCTTGTCGTCCACCTGGACGGAGGATTCGATGTTCAGGTCGATGGTGTACTTCAGGCCGGAGACCTGCAGGAAGCCGCCGTTCTCCCCGGGAGCGGAGCGGGAGGCCATCTCCAGAGCGTCGATGATCTCCTGACCCGTGGCTTCCACCACACAGGCGGTGTTGCCGAAGGGGTGTACCGCGATGATCTGCCCGTAGGTGATGTCGCCGGCGGCAATGTTGTCCCGAATGCCGCCGCCGTTGACAAAGGCGATGTCGGCGCCCAGAACGGTGCGGTAAGCGTCCGCGCACAGGTCGCCCAGGTTGGTCTCCCGGTTCCGGACCAGCCGGTCGCCGGTTTCGGGGTCGTTCACCGTCAGAGTGACGTCGGACTTCGCCACGACCTCGTTCAGCTTGTCCTCATACTGAGCCTGAATGTCCTTGACAAAGGCATCGGTCTCGGGGTCCACCTCGGTGTAGCCGGAGACCAGCTTGGTGGAGACGGCGCCGTCGGGGGCGATGGTCATCTCGCCGATGTTGGCCAGCTTGGTGCCGGTGGAGGTGAGGACCACGTCGTTGCCGGCCTGATCCTGCACGGCCTGCCCCTCTTTGACGTGGTGGGAGTGGCCGTCGATGAAGGCGTCCAGACCGGTGGTGTTGGCAATGATCTCCGTGGACATCCAGGAGAGGACTGCTCGTCCACGCCGCAATGACCCAGGGCGATGATCACGTCGGCGCCTTCTGCGGCGGCCGCGTCGATGGACGCCTGGACGGCGTCGTACAGATCCTGGCCGTCGTTGCCCTCGCAGAAGCTGTAAATGTAGTTGCCGTTTTCGTCCTGGAAGTAGGTGGGGGTGGACTTGGTGAAGCTCTCGGGGGGTGCTGATGCCCACAAAGCCACCTTCAGATCCCCATAGGTCTCCAAGGCGTAGGGCTCGGCCACGGTCTTGCCCGTCTTCAGATCCATAAAGTTGCAGGACAGGTAGGTGGCGTTGGACTTCTCCAGCAGGGAGAGGGTCACGTCCATTCCATAGTCAAACTCATGGTTGCCGAAGGTGGCGAAATCATAGCCGATCTCGTTCATGATGTCTACGAGATAGCTGCCGTTGGACAGAGTGCCCATGGCCTCGCCCTGAATGGCGTCGCCGGCGTCGACCAGAACGACGTTCTCGTGGGTCTGCTCCATGGCTTTTTTGTAGGCAGCCAGGTTGGCGTAACCCATTGTGCCTTCGGGTGTACCGGCATCCACGCCGCAGTGCACGTCATTGGTGTACAGAACCACGATGTCGTCCGACTTTTCGCCTGCGGCAAAAGCCATGGTGGGCAACACCGACAGGACCATCACCAGTGCCAGCAGCACGGCCAGGAGCCTTGTGGAATGTTTGCTTCTCATGTTGCGTCCTCCTTCAAAATAGTACGAATGCATGTACTGGAGCCAAACATGTGACTCTATGCTTATTCTAGCAAATGCATTCACATTTTTCAACGGGCCTGCAGCGTTTCTTGCAAAAATTGGAGAATTTTCTGACTGTGGGATTTGGGCGCCGCGTTTTGTCCGCGTTGCCGGCGGCAAAGAAAATGCCCCGGAGCCGGGGCAGGCTCTGGGGCCTGGCGTCTCCGGGGTCCGGGGCGGTTTTACAAGCGGGAGCTCTTAGGGAATGATCCGGCGGGCGCCCACAAAATGCTCTACATAATAGCTGCTGCTGACGGCGGTGAGAATCACGCCATCCCGGGAGTTGGCGGCATGAATGAATTCTCCGTCTCCCACATAAATGCCGATGTGGGTGATATCGTTCAAAGAGCCGGTTTCAGAGAAGAACAGCAGGTCGCCGGGCAGCAGTTCGTCCGCAGAAACCTCCCAGCTGGCATCGTAATACCACTGGTCCGTGGCGGTCCGGCCGATATCGGGATAACCGTTGTGGGTGTAGACATACCACACAAAGCCGGAACAGTCGAATCCCGTGGAGGGATCCTTGCCGCCCCAAATGTAATCATAGCCCAAATACTGCATGGCAAATTCCACCAGGACCTGGGCCTCCGTCCGGTCATCGGGAAGCTCCGGATTCTCCATCCAATCCTGGAGCACCCCATAGGTCCGGTAGAACATCACCAGCGCCTGCTGGCACTGGGTGCTGCTCTTTGGGAGACAGCAGGTTGCCGGATCCCTTTACAATCCCCAGCTCCACCAAAAGGCGGGCGCAGGGAAGGGCGTAGCTGCTCAGCTGGCCGGCGTCGGCAAAGCCGTCGAGACTGGTAGCCGGGCTGTCCTGTCTGGGATAGCCGCAGGTAGACAGGAAATTGACGGTAATTTTAAAGAACTGTTCCCGGGTAATGGGATTGTCCGGACGGAAGGTGCCGTCGGGGAAGCCGCTGATGAGCCCCAGATAATAGGCCTTTGTGACGACGGGATCGTCCACGTCGGAGAAGGGCGTCTCCTCCACCCGGAAGATGGGGTTGGGATTCAGAGAGAGGTAGGCCTGCATCGCCACATAACACATCTCCCGGCGGGTGATGGGCGTCGTCATATCCCGGCCCAGAAAGCTCTCCGGAATCAGGCCCGCTTCGTCCATGGCCTCCAGCTCTTCCTCCGCCCAGGCGCTGACGTTTTGATACTTTTCCGTCGTACCGGCCGGGCTGACGTCCGTGTCGTGGATCAAATATATGTAGGCCCGGTAGAACATGACCAGGGCTTGCTCACAGGTGGCGTTGCCCAAGGGGTTCAGCTTTCCGTCGCTTCCCTGAACCACCCCCAGGTGCACCATCCATCTGGTGGCCTCCAGAGCCCAGGCGCCGACGGCGGAGGCATCTGAAAACGCGCTCAGATCGGACAAATCGGTCTCCGCCGGGGCCCGCCCGAAGGCGCGGAAAAAGTGATCCACAAACGCAAAGAACTCCTGCCGGGTCAAAAAGCCGGTCCGGGCGGAAGGTTCCGTCCTCATAGCCCTGGGTGAGACCGGCGGCATAGGCCTTGCCTGCAATGGGGTCCTGGGTGTCGGAAAATGGCGCTTCTTCCGGGAGCGGGATCTCCTCGCCGGTGTAGACCTCATAGGCCTGGACGGCAATGGCGCACATCTCCAGCCGGGTGATGCTATCCCACAGGTTCGGCTTTTCCTCCAGCACCTGGGGAATGAGCGACAGCTCGCTCATCTGATCCAGCTCCGGCTTGGCCCAGGCGCTGCAGACGCCGTAGGCGTAGGCGGCCGGCAGGCAGGCAATCAGCAGTGCCGCCAGGCAAAGTACCGATAACAGTCGCAGTTGCAGTTTCTTCATAACAGGGTTAAACCTCCAAGTCCAATTCCAGCTCCACAGGGCAGTGATCGGAACCGAATACATCGGTGTGAATGCGCGCCTGGCGCACCCGGTCCTGTACATCGTTGGATACCAAAAAATAATCAATTCGCCAACCGGCGTTGTGTTTCCTCGCTTGAAAACGGTAGCTCCACCAGCTGTACACCCCGGTGGCATCGGGGTACAGGTAACGGAAGGTGTCGGTGAATCCGGCGTTCAGCAGCCGGGTGAAGCTCTCCCGCTCCTCATCCGAAAAACCGGCGTTTCCCCGATTAGAGCCGGGATTCTTCAAATCAATCTCCTGATGGGCCACATTCAGGTCCCCACAGGCCACCACCGGCTTCCGGGCGGCCAGGGCGGAGAGCTTTTCCCGAAAGGCCTGGTCCCAGGCCAAGCGGTGATCCAGCCGTTTGAGCCCCTCCTGAGCGTTGGGGGTATAGCAGGTGACCAGATAAAAGGGGGCATATTCCAGCGTGATGAGCCTGCCCTCCTGATCCAGCTCGTCGCATCCCACGCCGTACTCCACAGACAGCGGCGGCTTTTTGGCAAAGATGGCGGTGCCGGAGTAACCCTTTTTCCGGGCGGAAGACCAAAACTGGGTATATCCCGGGGTTTCCAGTTGAATCTGCTCCGGCTGCAGCTTGGTCTCCTGGAGGCAGAAGAAATCCGCGTCCAGCTGATGGAAGGTGTCCAGAAAGCCCTTTTGCACACAGGCGCGCAGGCCGTTCACATTCCAGGAAACAAATCGCAACTCGCATCCGCTCCTTTCGACAAACGGAGTAATTACAAAATTCTTTCTATATCATAGCAAACAGGGGCAAAAATTGCAACCTTTATTTCAAAAAAGTTACAAATGGAGGAAACTCCCAGCCGTTTGTCCGTCACCGGCGCAACAGTGGAGGATTGGCCCGCCCATTTGGCCTTTCCGCCGCTCCGGAGCATGGCGTCATGCGGCATAACCCATGACAAAAGGGGACCGCCGCAAGCAAAGCTTACAGCAGTCCCCCAACCGGTCTGCCCGGAGTCAAGCCCCCCGGCCGGATACCGCAGGCTCCAGCAGCAGCCACAGCTCCGAAAGAGACATGGTCGCGCGGTACCGGACCAGGACGCCGTCCGGGTAAAGGATCTGAAATTGAAAGCTGGACCCCGTCCCGTCCCAGCCCTCCGCCCGGGCCTCCAGCAGATCCCGCGTCATCGCCTCGGCGGGGAAAATCGGGTCCTGGACGCTGTCCCAGTACGCCTCGGGGATGCTTTCGCCCCGGGGGACGGGATACAGCCGCAGATCATAGGTCGCCGGGTCGTTTAGGTCTGCCATGCAGGATTGCCGCAGCTCCGGCATCCGGTCGACGGTGATGGACAGATCGGCCGAGTCCCGGCTCCAGTTCAGGGTCAGCTCGTACCGCCCCTGGCCCATTTCCAGCCAAGCCCCCTCCCATTGAAAGCCCTCGGGCATGTCCTCCGGGAGATAGGCGGCGAAATCCGCCTCCTGCCGGGCCTCCGGCAGGGTCAGCTCTTCGCTGCGCCAGGCGGGGATTTCCTCCGGCGTCAGAAAATCCAGGCACACCGGTCGGTCCGGGTCCAGCAATCGGGCCAGGATGCTCTCTACCAGAGCCTGCCCCGTGGCACTGTTTTCATCGGTCACTTCCAAACGGGCGCCTAAGGTCTCATCCCGCAGAAAGCTTAAGGTATAGCAAAATTCCTCCGCGTCGTCTCCGTCGCAGTCAAAGTGCACCCGACCGGCGGAGACCTCCGTGCCCCAGATGTCGTTGATTTCCTGGGAATCGGTTTCCACACAGGCAGCGGGCAGTCGGTCGGGCGCCAAAGCCAGGGTGTACGCGCCGTCCGTTCCACCGCTGCCGGACAGGAAAACCTGCCAGAGCCGCCCCTCCCCGTCGTAGACGGCGTAGCCGGATAAGGTCCATCCCAACGCCTCCCACCAGCCGGTCTCCCCAAAGAGCGCAGCCAGCTCCTCCTGGGTCAGGTCCTCCTGAAAATGGCCGTCGGGCAGGGCGATATCTGCCGCAACTCCTCCAGCCCCGGAGCCGTACTGAATCTCCGGAAACTGCCGGGATGCTTCCGCTTCCGAACCGGACTGGGGAGCGGACGGCTCCGGCGTTTGGTTTAAAGCCGGGTCCGGCGCCGCTTCGTCTCCGGGGCGCAGGAGCAGGCACAGAGCCAGCAGGCAGCAGGCAGCGGCGGCTCCCGCAAAGGCCAAGGGCGCGGTGCGGCGGCGCCGGGGTCCGGACTCCGGCAGGGTCAGCAGCCTCCGGCGCAGCTCCACAGAGGGGCTCTGCCGGTCAAAATAATCGGAATATGCACTCATGTGGATTCTCCTTCCAACAGCAATTTCAGCTTCGCTCTGGCCCGGGCCAGACGGGAGCGGACCGAGCCGGGGGACATGCCCAGGATGGAGGCCATTTCTCCTGTGGAATAGCCCTCGTAATAATATAGATGTATGGCGGCCCGGTCCTGAGGCGGAAGGCGGTACAGCTCCTCCAGCTCCCGGGCCTCGGCTTCCCGAGCCGGCAGCTCCGGAGGCAGCGGCTCCATCCGGCGGCGCCAGGGGGAGCGGAGCAGGCTGATGCACCGGTTTACGGTCACCCGGGTCATCCAGGCCGCCTCCTGCGCCGGGCAGGAAAAGACCGGCGCTTTTTCCAGATAGCGGAGAAATGTATCCTGGACCGCGTCCTCCGCCTCCTGGGCGTCGCCCAAAATGGCCAGAGCGGTGCGGTACAGCTTGGTCTCGTAACGGAGGACAAAAGCCTCCCAGTCCACCGGCCGGCGGGACTTGTGTTCCATGGTCTGGCCTCCTTTCATGAAATATAACGCTTTGGAAGGAGAAAACGCTGCAGGAGGCGGCGTTTTTTTCGTAAGCGTCAAACCTACCACCGACTTGCGGTAGGCTCTCCAATATGAAACAATACTCCCGCATAGTAGCGGATAGTATATGCGACTGCCATATACGATCCAAAATACGGGGGTATTTTCATGAGCAGAGATTTACAGACAGGAAACGGACAGAACAAACTGGCATTGTGGGCCGAGCGGATATCGTCATGCCGGAACAGTGGTCTTCGTGTAAAGGACTGGCGCCGGGAAAACGGAGTCGATGAGCAGACCTACTACAAGTGGCAGAAGAAATTGTTCACCATGGCTCAGACGCAGCAGGAATCTCCGTTCGCAGAAGTCACGCCGGTTCGCACTTCCGGCAATATTGCGGTTACCGTCCGAATCTCAGGAACGGAAGCGGATATTCACAGCGGCGCGGATGCGACTACCGTGGAAACGGTACTGCGGGTATGAAAGTCATGCTGAGCGACTTCACCGGCGCAGACCGGGTGTACATTGTCTGCGGTTACACCGACCTTCGCCGTGGGATCGACGGTCTGGCTGCCCTGGTTCAGCAGGAGTTTCAGCTAGACCCATTCAGCAACTGCCTGTTTCTGTTCTGTGGCAGGCGCCGGGATCGGATCAAGGCACTGTACTGGGAGGGCAACGGTTTCGTGCTGCTCTACAAGCGTCTGGAATCCGGCAGCTTCCAGTGGCCGCGAAAGGAAAGCGAGGCAAGAAGCCTGACGCCGCAGCAATACCGCTGGCTCATGGAGGGCTTGAGCGTTGACCAGCCAAAGGCCCACAAACCGGTTTCCGGCTTGGAAATCGTCTGAGAATTACCATGTTTTCCTATACTTTTTCGCCGAAATATGGTATAATCATGGTCATGGAAAAGAAACAGAATTTGACTGCAAGCAACCCGGAAACAGTCACCATTTTCCGGTCGGAATACGAGAAGTTTCTGGGGCAGGAGCAGCAGCTTCTGTCCCAGAATGAGCGTATTTTCCGTTTGGAAAATCAGGTGTCGGTACTGACAGAAGCACTGCGTCTTGCCCGGCATAAGCAGTTTGGAGCCTCCTCCGAAAAGAGTGAGGAACCCCTCATGGAGCAGTTGAGCTTTCTGTTCAATGAGGCTGAGGTATTTGCGGAAGTAAGCACAAAACAGGAAGAAGCCGTTGTTGTAGCCGCCCATAAGCGGCATAAGAAGCACGAATACACCCTGGACAACATCCCGGAGGGCATCCCCCACAAAGCAGGTGGAGCATCGTCTGGAGGGCGAGGAACTGGTATGCCCTCAGTGCGGGGATACCATGACCGAGATTGGCAAAGAAGTGGTGCGCACCCTTGAGATCATTCCTGCCCGGACCATCGTCCGGGAGGATATCTACTACACCTATGCCTGCAAGAGCTGCAGCGAGAACGCCGACGAAGGCTGCGAAACACCCATGGTCAAAGCACCAAAGGAAAAGAACATCATCCCCGGCAGTTTCGCCACACCGGAAGCTGTCGCCCATATCATGACCCAAAAGTTCGTCATGGGCTGCCCTCTGTACCGTCAGGAGCAGGACCTGAACCGCCGGGGCATTCCCCTGAGCCGCCAGACTATGTCCAACTGGATCCTGAGAGCCGCAGAGAATGATCTGACGCCTGTGTATGAGCAGATGCATAAGGAACTTTTGAGACGGGAAGTCCTTCATGCCGACGAAACCACATTGCAGGTGCTCCACGAACCGGGGAAGGCGCCGCAGAGTGAAAGCTATATGTGGCTGTACCGTACCAGCGGGGATACCAACAAGCCCATTGTCCTGTACGAATACCAGCCGGGACGTGGGGCAAAGCATCCGGAAGCCTTTCTGAAAGGATTCAAAGGATACCTGCACACAGATGGTTATGCCGGATATCATAATTTGCCGGAAGAAATCACGGTGGTAGGCTGCTGGGCGCACGCCAGAAGAAAATTCGACGAGGCTGTGAGGTCTCTGCCCAAGGGAAAAGCAAAGGGCAGTTCCGCATCTCAGGGATTGACCTACTGCAATCTTCTTTTCAGAATGGAACAGGAGATTGCGGACAAAACAACAGAAGAGCGTTATGAAGAGCGGCTGAAGCAGGCAAAACCTGTTTTAGACGCGATATTTGCGTGGGCAAATTCCAGAACTGCCGCGCCCAAGTCTGCTTTGGGTAAGGCACTGAACTATCTCAAGGAGCAGTGGCCGTACCTGACCAATTACCTGAAGGACGGCAGACTGGAGCTGAGCAACAACCGGGCAGAGAAGCATCAAGCCCTTCGTTATTGACCGGAAGAACTTCCTGTTCGCCAATACACCAAAGGAGCTGCCGGCAGTGCGGTGATGTTCAGCATGATCCAGACAACAATGGAGACTGGTTTGGATCCTTACCGATACCTGACCTGGCTCATGCATACAGCCAACCATGCGGATCTGACAGATACGCAGGTCGTACAAAGTCTGCTGCCCTGGAATGCGCCGGCTGAACTGTATACCAAGTGAATAGGCTCACCGCCGTG